>Ga0207711_10002539_pt1 | contig 16249 bp, 16 predicted proteins | sample KBSS34metaG_FD_184401 | JGI IMG/M metagenome (GOLD analysis project Ga0207711, IMG submission 184401) | Switchgrass rhizosphere microbial communities from Kellogg Biological Station, Michigan, USA - KBS S3-4 metaG (SPAdes) (version 2) | ecosystem: Host-associated > Plants > Roots > Rhizosphere...
GCCTGGGATACCTAGCTCCGCCAGCGCTGCCCACACCGGCAGCTCGGATACCGCCGCGACGTCGTCGAGCTGCTTGTGCCGCTCGTCAGCCGGCCAGGAGCGGGCCAGCACACCGGCCACCGCCTCGACCAGCGACGCCTGTTCCTCGGTATCCGCGACCCCGACCTGATTGATCACCGCTTTACCTCGCCGGATCGATCGGTAACGACATGATCGTCAAATCTAGTGGATGGCCTCTCTCCTTGACAACGGGTGGACGCCTCCAGGTGGTGGTGGGTGCTCCCCTGCAGACGCTTCCCGACCTTGTTGGTCAAGGGAGGACGGTGGAGCGACCGGTCAGCTGACGCCAGGCCATCTTCGTGGTGCGTGTTTGACATTCTCGTCAAATATCGCTCCAAGGTCCTCCCAAGACGAGCATGGAGAGGCGGGCACGACGAATGGCCGAACGATGACGTCCGGTCAGCGGACTGGTCAGATGCTCTTCCGCGCGATCGGCCCGGTACGCACTCGTGACCCGATGTTCACCGGTCGCACGTTGACCGCGGCTGAGGCGCTCGGCTGGGGTCTGAACACCACCGCCACCGAGCCCTCCGCCGCCTTCCACGTGGCGGTGTTCAACCTCGAACCGTGGATGCGTTCGGTCAGCAATGGCGCGGACGAAACCTCGCTGGGCCTGCGGGGCTCCAGAATCCGGGTTTCGGCCTGTGAGCTGGTCTTTTACGGTTGACGTGATCGTCTGTGGGGGTGGTCAGGCAGCGTTGCGGTATTCGTTGATCAGGCCGCCGAGGATGCGTGTGCGACGAATGGTGGACCCGGAGGTCAGGGTGACTACCGGTGGCGGTCGGGTGGGTACTGGCCGAGGGCGCGATGGGGCGGGTGGGTGTTTGAAATGTTCGGCGTAGCTGGTGAGGACCGTCGTCAGGCGCGCCTGCACTGCGCCGGGGCACCACAGACGGCTTCGGCGTTGGTCGGCGCCGCAACCGCCGAGCGGCGAGATCAGTGGTGACGCGACCGGTGCGTGAGGGCGCGCGTCAGGGCGTCTGCCTGATCTGGGGAAAGAACGAACTCGACGTAGTCGCACTCCGCGGCCCTGCCCCGGCTTCACCGACGGCCAGGGAGAGCAGCACGCTCCCGTCCGGGTCCCCGGACACCGACATGCTGCCGGATACGATTCCAGGCTCGCCCTGGATCATCGCCCCGGGCCAGGAGCTTTCCAGCACGATCAGGTCGTGGTCGTCCGTCATGCCGCCGACCGTAGCCCGCGGAGCCTGTCGACCCGCGGGCGGTCTGCGCCGGACCCTCAGGCATGGAGAGTCGGGACACGCGCGACCCGAAGCGCGTCGGGTCGAAGTGGCGGATCAGGTACCGCCTGCGCAGCGCCTCCCGCACAATCGCCTCGACCCCATCCGGCATGATCACCTGGGAGCATCCTGGGTACAGAGGCCTCCATCCGAGGCCCTCTGACGAGCCCACCCCATCTGCGGCCCCCGGAAATTCCGGGCGCCGCCGCGACCGCAGCCAACCTCACGACGCCCCGCCTCTCACTACCCGGCGGAGACCCGGCAGCCAGCCGGACCGCCGTCGCGGCCATACGCAGACCCCAAGCCCCGCAGGCCCAGGCCCTGCACTACCGCCCAGCGCGGACCCCGACCCGCCACGACGACCAGAGTCACCACACGGCCACCCCGCCGCGTCGACCGCCAGCAGCACCTGATCAGGTATCGTCAGGATGCCGGCCGGTGTGGCGCAATTGGTAGCGCACTCGACTTGTAATCGGGTGGGTAGGGCTTTCGCTCTCCTTGTCGGCTCCAGACATACCCGTCTTGACCTGCGATTTTACGGCTGCAAAGATCGTCTACGTCGCCACCAAGATCGAGTGTGGGCTCATTCTGGGCTCATTTCGCACGACCCTGTCGATCATGGGCCTGCCAGCCGCGTGCTGTCGACATCGCTACGGCCCTCCAATCGGGCCGTAGCAGGTCAGCATTGGCGACCCAGCTACACCATTCGGGTCCTCCAGCTCCGATCTGGCGATCGCCTCCTTCTCGTCACCGACGGGATGGTCGACCGGAACGCGATACGAGTCGATTTGTCCGCGGAGCCGACCCCGACCACACACCTGCACCCCCGGGAACTCGTGCAGTACCCTGACCAGGCTCGCGCGCGACGCATGCGACGACCAGTTGCGTGACGATGTAACAGCCCTGTGCCAGGACTGGCATGGTGGGACCGGGCCGGAACGCAGCGTCGCCAGCGTCGCCAGCGTCGCCGACCCCTCCCGCGCGTCTGCCTCACTGCTGGGGCGGTGAGACCATGCCGTCAGGGCCACGTCGAGCTGGAGCGGGCCTGGCCGCCCAGCCGGAGGAGCAGGGCCAGCTCGGTTCGGCGTTCGCGCTGCCCTCCGGTCTTGGGGTGCGCGGCCGGGTCGGGGGGCACGTCCGCCGGCGGGGTGGACGGAGAGTGATTCCGCGCGATGCGGGTTCAGATGGGCCGTGGCCGCGCTGCGCGCCGGGCGCGCCGACCATACCGAGCGGACGGTCTCACCAAAATCCTGTTGATCCCTGGGAATTGTCGCGGTGAATACGATCTCCCCTGAGGTGCCTCTGTCTGGTAAAATGCGCCTAGGCCGACGATTTACAAATGTCGATAAGAAGTCGATCTGGTTGTCGGTCGTTGCCATCCGGTGGGGCACGCCGGAGTGAGGCGGCCGTCGTGACGGCACACTCTGTCTTCTCCTCTCTCGACCGCGGCGACCTCGACCGGTTCGACGACGACGGCGGTGCTCCCGACCGGCCGTCTGTCACCTCATCCGTGCCGGACACCCAGCCGGTGGCGATGGATCCGGTGTTCTCGGCGACGGGTGACGACGCACGCCTGTCCCTGGCTTCGGGCACGGACTCCCTGCCACTCGACGGAAGTTGGTGGCCGCGATCACTGAATCTGGCCGCCGAGCTTCCCGGCCTCGTCACCGCCCTGACCCGGGCCGGCAGGACGGTCGCTCGGATGTCGGTGAACATGGACGCATGGACCGACATCCCGGTCCGGCTCACGCGACCCGGCCTGCCCACGCTGAAGGTGAGCCGCTTCCGGACCCTCGACCCCCGGGTCGTCACACTGGGTGCCGGTACCCAGCCCAGGATCTACCTGCTGGTCATTCCGCCCGACACCGCACCCGCGCGTGCATGTGGACTGCTTCGGCTGGCAGGCGCCGGTGCGCTGACCGGTTCGACGGACGTGATCCCGCGCACCGCCGGGGTGACGTCCCCCACATGACCGATGCATCGTCGGCCGAGTGCCGACAGTCCGCGTATCCCGGAGGGGAGGCAGTCGAGCGGGTGGTCAGTTGCGACCTCACGTTGGAGGTCGAGGAACCCGCGGACATCGCCCTGCACGTTGCCGCCGCCGACGATTGGGTAGCCCGTGCCGAGCGGCTGGACGTGACGACCGGTGGCAAGCCGCTCCCGATGCCGGTCGAACTGGCCGCGCCGCACCGCGGTCGGCTACATCTTCTGCGCGCACCCCGGGGAATCCTGTCGGTGTTCTACCGGGCGGAACTCACCGCCCCGTCTGCCCCCGCCGGCCAGCCGATCGTGGCCATCCACGGGGACCTGCCTGGTCTGGAGCAGTTGACCTACCTGCGGGCGAGCCGCTACTGCCCGTCGGATCGGGTCGTCGGGTTCGCGGTCGCCGAGTTCGGTGACCTGCCACCCGGACGGCCCCGGGTGGAGGCGATCACACAGTGGATTCACCAGCGGGTCGGCTATGTCCCGGGCTCCAGCAACGTCCACAACTCGGCCGACGACACCCTGCTCACGGGGCAGGGCGTATGCCGCGATTTCGCCCATCTCGGGATCCTGCTGTGCAGGGCGCTGCAGATACCGGCACGCTTCGCCGCCGTGTACGCGCCCGGCCTGACTCCGATGGACTTTCACGCCGTCTTCGAGGCGTGGTTCGACGGCGCGTGGTGGAGCTACGACGCCACCCGCCGAGCCCCCCGGGAGGGTATGGTCCGCGTCGCGACCGGTCGCGACGCGGCTGACACGGCCTTCCTCCACGTCCTACGAGGCATCATCGCCCTCCGGTCGATCGAGGTGACCGCCACGGTCATCGGCATGCTTCCCATTGACGACCACCTCACGACCCACCCGCTCTGCTGAGCGCCGGCCAGGCACTGCCCGGGGACCCGCGCACCCGAAGACCGCCATCGGCGATCGGGCGTACCGGCCGGACCGAATGGTCAGCGAGCGCTGTCAGGGGCACACCACTGACGACAAGCATGCCTTCCGACACCAGCAAGCAAGGGATCGTGATGAATGATCCAGATCGACTCGACGCAATCGCTTCACGAATGCTCACCGCTCAGCGTGCCAACCGTGGCGCTCGCCACCTCGCCAACGCGGCAGTCGAACTCGGTGAACCAGTCGAAGCCGCCAGCGTGGCGATCATCCTCGACGAGTACCGCCAAGCGTACCGCGAGGTCCATCGCGTGCTCACCAGTGGTGATCCAGACGACATCCTCTACCTGGTGGCACGCATGGACCCCACCGGCGCCGGCGGCACCGGCGTCTGAGGCGCGACGAGGTCCCACTCCGTCAGCCTGACAGTCGCGCATCGTCTCCCGAACCATCCTCGACCCCGCGACGGCGCCGCGACGCGATCGTTCAGCCGCACCCGCGGCCAACGAGGGTAACCCGGGGCCGGCCCCACAGCCTCACGGCTGGACAGTCCCGGTGACGCCGGCGGCCCTACGCGACTCACGCGGGGCGGCGGGGATGAGCGGCCCGGGTGAGGTCTTGCCTGTCGAGGGCTGCGTGGGGCCGGGCAGCGCTAGGCGCAGGATGCGTCTCCAGACGTTCGCGGTCTGCCGGGGCAGGGAGCCGGTCGTGTAGGGGAGGCCGAACCGTTCGCACAGGGCGCGGACCTGTGGGGCGATCTGCGCATACCGATTGCTGGGCAAGTCGGGAAAGAGGTGGTGCTCGATCTGATGACTGAGGTTGCCGCTGAGAAGGTGAAGCGCCGCCGGGCCGCTGATGTTTGCGGAGCCGAGCAGCTGCCTCAGGTACCATTCCCCTCTGCTCTCGCCTTCGATCTCCTCCTCGGTGAAGGTCCTGGTGCCGTCGGGGAAATGGCCGCAGAAGATGACGGTGTGCGCCCAGGTGTTCCTGGCGACATTCGCGGTAAGATTACCCAGCAACACGGGGAGGAACGCCGGACCGGCAAGAAGCGGAAATACGACGTAGTCTTTCAGGCCCTGACGTCCGACTTTCTTGAGGGCACTGCCGAGCTGCTTCAGGGTCTCGTCCAAGTCTTTTTCTCGGCGCCAGGCCTTTTCGATCTCCGTATCGTAGAGCGCGATTCCCCATTCGAATACGACCGCGAGGGCGAGGTTGTACAGCGGCTGAGCAAGGTAGACAGTGCGCCATGGCTGCTCGGGAGTCACCCGGAGCAGACTGTACCCAAGGTCCCGGTCCCGGCCGAGAACGTTCGTGTAGGTGTGGTGAACATAGTTGTGCGCGTACTTCCAGTGGCTTGCGGGGGAGGCGGAATCCCATTCCCAGGTGGTGGAGTGGATGTCGGGATCGCGCATCCAGTCCCACTGTCCGTGCAGGACGTTGTGACCGATCTCCATGTTCTCGAGAATCTTGGCGAGGGCGAGCATCGTCGTACCGGTCAGCCAGGCCGGCGGTAGTAGGGAAGCGAACATCACCATCCGGCCGCCGGCCTCGAGTCCCCGTTGAGCCGCGATCACCCGTCGGATGTACCGGGCGTCGTCCGGTCCTCTGCTCGCGAGTACCTCCGCGCGGAGGCGGTCGAGTTCCTGACCGAGTACCTCGATATCGCGGACGCTGAGGTGGGTCGGTGCTGCCACTGCCTTGCTCCTTACAGATCGACGTCGACGTCGCCGGTGGCGGCGGACACGCAGGTCTGGATGAGATCGCCCGGAGTGCCGTGTTCCTCACCGGTGCGCAGGTCGCGGACCCGCCCGCCGGCGAGGGGGACCAGGCAGCTGTGGCAGACACCCATCCGACAGCCGCTCGGCATGAGGACGCCCGCTTCCTCGCCGGCGACCAGCAGCGGGGTATCCGCGTTCCCGGTGGTCTCCCGCCCGCTCCGGACGAAGCGCACCCGCCCGCCCTGCCCGCCCACGGGGCGCACCGCCGGCTGGAATCGTTCCGTGAGCAGACGGTCGCTGATGCCGGACTCCCCCCAGTACGATTCGGCGGAGTCGACCATGCCGAGCGGCCCGCAGACCCAGGCCATCCGCTCCGGGAGGTCGGTACAGATCGCGGACAGCGCGGCCATCGTCAGCCGTGCCGCGGGCCGGCCGCTCGCAGGGCGGGTGTGATGCTCGTACAGGCGCACAGTCGGGAACCGGGCGGCGATCCGGCGAAGTTCTTCACCGAAGATGACCTCCGAGGCGTTCCGCGCGGAGTGCGCGAGGAAGACATCGGGCATCCGCCGGCCCTCGGCCAGGTGTCGCAGCATCGACATCACCGGGGTGATCCCGCTGCCGGCGGTCACGAAGAGCAGGCGGTCCGGCAGTTCGTCCGGCAGCACGAACCGTCCCGAAGGATGCCCGAGCCGGACGATCTGGCCCGGGCGCAGCGCATGCACGATGTGCCGGGACACCACACCGTCTGGCCTCACTTTCACCGTGATGGCGATGAGGCCGTCCGGGCGTCCGGGCGGGGACGACAGCGAGAAGGTCCGCCGATGCCACACGCCCTCGATGCTCACGCCGACCCCGACATGCTGACCCGCCAGGCCTCCTCGCCAGCCCCGACCGGGCCGGACAACGATCGTCGAGGTATCGGACGTCTCCCGAGAAATTTCCTCGACACGCCCGGACAACCGGTGCTGCGACCACAGCGGATTGATGATCGCCCGGAAGTCGTCCGGTCTCAGCGGACTTGTCATGGAGCCCGCCACGGCACCGAGAAGCGCCCTGATGGCCAGCATCGATCTCCTTGTAGTGCGGGCGGGCGAGGGGGATTTTCGCCAGACGGTCACCGGCCTCGGCCAGCGGCATATTCGATCCGTCAGCCGGCACGGTACACCGCCGCCCCGCCCCCGCCCCGTCGACCATCCCGACGAGAAGACCTCCGGAAAGACATTGAGGGCCGGCGGTGGCCCGAGCTCACCGTGGTCAAATGGAAGATCCGGGGCGACGGCTTCACGTAGCATGGCGGTATGGCGGACGATGATATGTGGACGACCGCGGGCATCGCCCACCGGTTGGCCATTTCGGCGGAACGAGCCAGGCGGCTGTGCGCCCGGGCGGATTTTCCCAGACCTGTCCGGTCTGTGCCGCATTTCGATCTCTGGCGGGCGAGCGATGTCGAAGCCTGGCTACTGGAGGGTCGGCCTGGCTACTGACCGCGCAGCCGCCCCTCGTCGACGTGGGCACCCGTGGCCGGTCAGGCTCGACGCATGCTGGGTGGAGTAGCGTTCGGCCTCGTCGCGATGGCCCTCGTAGTAGGGGCGGCCTTGGCAGCGCGCCGGTTCGGTCTCCCGGCCCCGGTGCTTCTCGTCGGCGCGAGCGCCGTCTACACGTTGCTGCCCGGCCCGGACCTGCGGCTGGAGCCCGACATCGTTCTGGCGTTGGTCATCCCGCGGCGGACGGCGCGTAGGCCTGCCGGACCGGCTACGCACCGTCATCGAGGGCGAAAGCCTGCTCAACGACGCGACGGCACTGACCCTCTACACGGTGGCGGTGGCCGCGGTCGTCGGCGGCCCGTTCGATGTCCCGTTCGTCATCGGACAGTTCCTGGTCGCCACCCTCGGCGGGATCGCCGGAGGGATCGCCGTCGCCTGGCCCATCGGGCGGCTGCGGCGTCGGATCGACGAGCCGGTCGCCGAGACGGCCATCTCCCTGGCGACCCCCTTCGCCGCCTACCTTCCGGCCGCCGCGCTGCATGTCTCCGGCGTTCTCGCGGTCGTCACCGCGGGACTCGTCCTGGGTCACCAGTCCCGGCAGCTGCTCTCCGGCGCGGCCCGCCTGCACGCTCTCGCGGTGTGGCGCCTGGCGGACCTCCTGCTCGAAGGGTTCGTATTCCTCCTCATCGGCCAGCAGTTCGTCGCCATCGTGCCCACCATCGCGGATTATCCCCTGGGCACGGTGCTGGCCGCGGCGGCGGTGACGCTCGGCGGCGTCCTCCTGACCCGAGCGCTGTGGCTGCTGGTCCCCGCCCTGCTCCCGACGCGGCTGCGGTTCCTGTCCCCACACCCACACCTGACCGGCCACGAGCTCATGGCGCTGTCCTGGTCCGGGATGCGCGGGGTGATCTCGCTAGCCGCCGTGTCCGCGCTGCCGCTGTCCACCGACGCCGTCCGGTTCCCGCACCGCGACCTGCTGCTGTTCTGCGCCTACAGCACCGTGCTGCTCACCCTCGTCGGCCAGGGCCTGACCTTCGGACCGCTGCTCCGACGGCTGGGAGTGCGGCCCGACGCCGACGAGGGCCGACGCCAGCGGGCTCGGGCCCGCGCCGCGGCAGCCGAGGCCGGCCTACGAACGCTGCGATCCCTCCAGGAGCACGAACCAATCCCCGACCTCCTCGCCGAACGGCTCAGCAGAGCCGCGGAGGACCGCAAACAACGCAGCGAGGACAGCCTGACAGCGCTGAACACCCCCGCCGACGAACAGATCCGCCCCGAGAGCCCGACAGACACCTTCGGCCGAGTACGACGCGCGATGATCGAGGCCGAGCGCGACGAGATGCAGCTGTGGCGAGACACCGGACAGCTCTCCGACGTCTCCCTCCGCCTCCTCGAAAACGAACTCGACCACGAAGAAGGAGCGCTTCCCCCTCCCTGAACCGATTGTTCAGGGGTAACTGGTCGCCCACCCACCGCGAGCACCCCAGGCCCACAGCGACAGTCACCCAAACGACCCGCCCTGCGACAACAGCGATCGATCAAGAGAGCTGACTAGTTACGTTCAGGGAAGCCTCGGGACCAGATCCTGCGCCCCGCTCGGCGGCTCGCCGTGTCGGTGCGCTGGCGCTGTGCCACGAGCAAGCACCCCCTGGCATGCCGGTCGGCGGCGGGTCCCATCATCTGCGCGGTGAGCGAGAGCGCGCAGGCGAGCGGAGGCCCGGCTGCCACGGGTGGCCATCCGTGGCGGCCATCCGCCTCGGTGGGGCAGGTGGACGCGGTCACCGGCCCGAGCGCCTCGCCGGCATCGGAATCAGCGGCCCCGGCCCCAGCCTCAGCCATGCCGGCGTCATCGGCCGAGGAGCTGGACCTCCGTGCGGCCGTGGTCCAGGCGCAGGGCGGTGACGAGCTGGCCTTCCGGCTGATCTACCGAATGATCCATCCGGGTCTGCTGCGGTATCTCCGGGTGCTCGTCGGCGACGACGCCGACGACGTCGCCTCCGAGGCCTGGCTGCAGGTCACCCGGGACCTGGCGACGTTCCGCGGTGATTTCGATGCCTTCCGTGGTTGGACAGCCACGATCGCCCGCCACCGTGCGCTCGACCACCTTCGTCGGCGGACCCGTCGCCGCGGCGAGTCCATGCCGGTCGAGATGGTGCTGACGGAGGTGGCCGCGCCCGACGACACCGCGGGGGGAGCCCTGGAGTCGATCTCCACCGAGGCCGCCCTGCGCCTGATCGCGGCCCTGCCGGTGGACCAGGCGGAGGCGGTGCTCCTGCGGGTTGTCCTGGGGTTGGACGCGAAGACCGCGGGACGCGTCCTCGGTAAGCGCGCCGGTGCCGTCCGCGTCGCGGCGCATCGGGGGTTGCGCCGGCTTGCCGAACAGCTTGGTGAGTGTGGGACCACCGAGGCTGTTCGCCCGGAGGCAGGTGAATATGGACGGAGACCCGACCCACAGAGATGATCATGGTCTGCGGTCAGGTGTAACACCGGAGATGGCGCCAACGCTGAAGGACGTGAGATGACCACACGCCGACCCCGCCGGATCGGTCGGGGCGACGCGGAGCGGATGCTGCGCGGCGCTCCGGTCGAGGCTGGGGCCGGTCCGGATCACCTCGCCGATCTGCTCGCTGCCGCGGCCGCCCCGGCCCGCGACGGCGAACTCGACGGTGAGGAAGCGGCCGTGGCCGCGTTCCGGGTGGCGCCTCTCGCCCCTGTCACCCAGCCGCGGAGAGAACCCATGTCCAAGCTGTTGCTCGCGAAGCTCCTCACCGTGAAGGTCGCCGCCACGGCGCTGGGCGCCGTCGCCGTCGGCGGCGTTGCCGTCGCCGCGAGCACCGGGGGCCTTCCCCTCACCGGTGGACGTGGCGACGCGGCCGTTTCCTCGACGGCTACCCCCTCCGTCGAGGTCACGGCGCCGTCGCTGCCCACGCCGAGTGCCGGCGCGCACGTCTCGGCGCAGCTGTTCGGGCTGTGCCACGCCTACACGGCGGCGGCCGACGCCGGCGCGGCCCTCGCATCCCCCGGCATGAGCGCCCTGGTCACGGCCGCCGGCGGGCGTGACCAGGTCGGCGGCTTCTGCGCGAAGGTCCTGGCGGCGCAGGCCGGTGCCACGGTGACGCCGGGCCTGGCTGGCGGTGCGGACGGCGGGACGGCGGGTGCCGGTGTCGACGCGAGCGCCGGACCGGCGGGTGTCGGCAAGCGGGGTCTGGGTCTGGGTGTGGGCGCGAGTGCGGGCCCGGGCGGCGCGGGACTCGGCGTCGGGGTGGGGTCGGGTGCCGGCGTCGGCACGCACGCCGGGCCGACGGGCGCCGGCCTGAGCGGGCAGGTTCCGGGTGCAGGTGTGGCCGCGACCGCGAGCCCGGGTGGGCTGGGGTCGGGTGTCGCTACGAGCACGGCGTCGCCCGGTGCCGCCGGTCTCAGCGTCGCGGTGAGCGCTGGTGCCTCGCCGCCGGCGCATCGCTGATCGGACGGTATTCGCACAGCATGAGCTCCCGCCGCACCGCGCGGCGGGAACTCAGGCGTGATCGCTACGGAGACCACAACCAGCGATGACCGACGACCTCCACCGTTCCTGTCCGTCGTGGTGCCGGGAGCCCGCCGGGCACCTGTACCCGCGCAGCGGCGGGCCGGGCGACTGCCACGCCGCCGAGATCGCCGCGGTCCGTCTCGCCGAGGTTCCCGGCCTGCGCAGCGCGACGCCGCCGATCCGCGTGAAGATCGAGCAGTACGTCACCGACGCGACGGCGTACCCGCCGGTGATCGCGCTCGACTTCGGCACCGCCGGCGAACCCAGCGGCAGCGACTTCCTCACCCCCGAGGAGGCATACGCCCTCGCCGCCGCCCTTCGCCAGGCGGTCATCACCCTGCGGACCGCCGGTCGCTCCAGGGGCGGGCAGCCGGCTCCACCGGGCGCAGAGCTCGCGCCCGTTCGCCCACCAGAGCGCCGGCGCTGAAACAGCTCCAGGATGTGGACGACGTCGAACGGCAGGCTGGCCGGTTCGTCGCCACCTACACGGCCGGCGGATGGCTGGTCGGCGAGGTCTGCCCGTCGCTACCCCACGCCAGCCCGGCCCACAGCCCGGCGCCGGCACCTGTGACCATGTCAACTTTGATCTTCGGGTCGAGGTTGCGGGGGCCGTAGCATCCGCCGAAAGCAAGGCAGATATGGCTGACCAGCGCCGGTCACGCCCCCCGCCACGTGGTGCTGGTCGTCGCACCGACCGCGGCTCCTGGCTGTCACGCGCGATCATCCGCCACGAGACACGCCCCGGTGACGGTCCGCAGCCACATGGGTGCGGCGGCCGGACCCGCCCCGACGACGGCGCCGGCGGGGCGGGTCTGGGGCTGCTCGTGGGGCAGCCGGGTCAGCGGCCCGGCTCCGACCGCGGGCCGGTGGTCGGACCGTGACCGGTAGCCGGTGGCACCCGGCCCGCCGCTACGCGCCCGGGCCGGAGAGCTGCACGACAGTCTTCAGGTCCGCGCTGACCTTGTAGGTCACCGTAGCGCCGGCCTTGGTGCCGACGACATAGTAGGAGCCGTCGGGGTTCTTGCGCACGCTGGTGACCACGACGAGCGAGTCCGTGGCCTGGACCGCCGCGGTCACCTGCGCGATCTCGCTCGCCGACAGCGACGTGTCCACGGACGTGGACAGCCCGGTTGCGCCGTCCGCACTCGTGCCGAGGGCGGAGGCGGAGGACACCGTGGCCGCGTTCGCCGTCGCCGCGCCGCCGAAGGCGAGTCCCGCGGCGGCCGCGACGGTCGTGAGGCCGAGGCCGATCTTCTGAAGACGCATGGTCATGGCTCCCGTCTCACGTGAGGCGGGCCGATATGGCCCGCACTGTCATTCCTGAATCCACAGCCCGTTCGCATACCGCTGGACCGGAACCTTCATCTTCAGGGAAAACGCGGTCGGGTGACCGTAGGCTCCGGTACGTCCAGTCGGAATGTCGGGCGTGTCCCAGGCTTGGCGACAACACTACAACCGGAAAAGCCACCGGAAGCCATCTGGCCCGTCGCGTATACGACAGTGTGAGGTGGCACCCGTTCCACGCCCCATATGGGTAGGCCCATGCCGCCAAGCGCATTAAACATGCAATCCATCACAGGTCGAGACCGTCAGGTGCGTTCATTCACGGCGATCCCTGGAATAACACAGGTACCCGCTTGGCTCACCGGGTCAGGCCGCGCGGAGAGATACAGAGATCACCGGCGAGCACCTGGCCGGTCGCCCGCCGAGGTCACGGTGACGCTCCCGGATCCGGGCGTGTGATCGGGGCTCTTCGAAGTTTATCGGTGGGCTGCGGGAGCCCTGCCCAGTTCGGTGACAGTGCGTGATGTCGGCCTGATCGCCGACCTGCCCGCCAACCTGGACGTGACCGACCCGCTCGCCGAGGCGCGGCAGTTCCTTGCCGCGCTACCGGAGCTGGTCGCGGTCGACCCGCCTGGCGGGCTGCGACGCCTGCTCATGGGTCGGCGTCAGCGTCGGCGTGAAGACCTGCTGCCGTTCCTGGCTCCGGACCCTCGGCTGCGGCCGGTCGCGCTGGCGCTCGCCGAGCATGAGATCGACCCGGCGCTCGCCGTCCTCGCCCTGCGCACCCACCTGGACCTGTTCCTTGGCAGCACGAACCAGGACGCGCTGCGGCCCACGGTCACGGTGCTCCGGTCCGCAGAAGCCGCACCCGCGGAGTTCGCGCTCACACTCGCCGCACTGGCCCGCGCACTCGGGATCGAGACCGGCCTCGCCATGGCGGGGAAGCGGCTCGTCGCCCTCGTCCACATGGCGGGGGAGTGGCAGGTCATCGCCGAGTTTGCCGGCCGGAGCCAGCGCCTCGAGCCGGTGATCCCGGAGTCGCTTCCGTCGCCGGTCCAGGTGCTGCGGGCTCCAGACAACTGGAGGGTGTGACGCGGGCGGAGGCGGTGCTGCACTCCGGCGCCGACCACGAACTGCGCGGGGTCGGGCGGGCTCAGCGCGACCCGGACGACTACGAGATCCCGAGATCGGCGACGAGGTGGCCACGTCTCGGGCCCTGGCGGATCTGGCGCGCCGGCTGCGGCGCACGGCAGCGGCCGACATCGAGGACGTGACCGGCGCCCACGCCCGCGTGCACCCGTGAGGGCGATCAACGTGAGGGAAGTCAGGTCTGGAGACGCCGACAAACGATCACCGACGGTGCTGACGTCGTGGCTGGCGAGAAATTTCCTGAGATCGGCCCCGGCCGTTGCGTCGGTGGGCACCGCGGTGAGATGTCCGGGCATCGCGCCGCCCGTGAGCGTGGGTGGAAGGAAGATGTGCCCGCTGTACGCGACAGCGTTGTTTTTGCCATCTCAGGCATGCAGGGGAAGGCATCTCCGCCGGTCTCGTGCGTCGCCGTCACCAGCTCCCGGGCCGGGGCCACGGGCGGCCCGGGGGCTTCCGTCCCGGGGAGGTGCGGGTGTCAGCTGGCGCTTCCGATGGCGGCCCGGCAGCGGGCTCCGAGCTCGTCGATCGAGTCCACGTCCGGTCCGGACATGAAGACCGTCATCCGGGTGACGCCGAGGGCCTCGAACTGCTCGACGGCCTCCGGGCGGGTGCTTCCCCTGACGGTGACCTCGATGGCGGACGGGTCCCGGTCGGCCTTCTCCGCCGCGGTACGCATGATGGTGAGCAGCTCGCCCAGCCGTTCCCGGTTCCGCTCGAAGGGGAAGTAGCCGTCACCGATGCGGCCGGCCCGGCGGGCGGCGGCGTCGCTGTCGCCGCCGATCAGCACCGGAATCGAGGGTCCGTGGGGCTTCGGCGAGCTGTACACCGGCTCAAAGCTGACGAACTTGCCCTCGAAGCCGCGTTCCGACTCGTGCCACAGGGTGCGCATCGCGGCGATGTACTCCTCCAGCCGGGAGCCCCGGGCCTCGAACGGCACGCCCAGTGCACCGTACTCCTGTGGGTTCCATCCGATGCCGACGCCGATCCGGACCCGGCCCGCGGACAGCGAGTCCAAAGTGGCGAGCCGCTTCGCCAGGGTCAGCGGGTGGTGCAGCGTGACGAGCAGAATCGCGGTGCCCAGCAGCAGCGTGTCTGTCTTCCCGGCGGCGTAGGAAAGCCATTCGAGCGGATCGGGCAGGGGCGCGCTCGAGGGTGCGGCCAGCCCACCCTGTGACCCTGGGTATTCGGTGTACTGGTGCACCGGGAGAACGACGTGTTCGCCCGCCCAAAGCGAGTCGAAGCCGTTTCGCTCGGCCGCACGAACGACACCGGTGACGAACTCCGGGGTGGTGCTGATCCCGCCGCCAAAGGCCGGGATCAGTCCTATCTTCATGGCTCTCCTCGGTATTTAGTGCGGGCGTGTCTGGCGCGGGCCTAACCGGACCATCTACCGTCGCGGGCGATACCCCCGAGGTGGTCCGTGATGTTCAGGGGTAGGAGCCCGGCTCGCCGGGAAAGGCACCGCGGGCTGCGTGTGGGTGCGGTGCCTCTGGTATCGGTGCGGTGCGATGCCGCTCACCGGTGCCTTTCGGCAGGACCGCCAATGCCTCCCCGGCTCGGCTTGGGCGCGGCCGAACCGGCTGCTGCATCGGGCTGGGCCGGTCCGTCGACCGGCCCGAAGACCGGCGGGCGTCCAGCCGGACGAACGCGATGACGCGCTGGGCGGATATTCCACAGGACGCCGTCGACGGCGGCGACGAATGTCCTCAGGGTCGATGTTCTTCGGTGCCCCGGGCGCGCCCCGGGCCACTGGCTGGAAACGTTTGTCGCCGCTCGACGGCGGACGGAGGGCACCGCTCGACGGCATGGGTGGTCGCGTCATCGCCGGCCGCGGCCTACAAGGGACGGTCAGGGACCGCCGGCGACGGACCAGACCTGTCCGGTGACGAACGCCGCGGCGTCGGAGAGCAGGAACGCGACAACACCCGCGATCTCCTCGGGCTCACCCATGCGGCCCATAGGCACGGACCGCAGCAGTTCCTGCTGAATGGCCGGGTCGACCGTATCGACGCGTGGGGTCCTGATGAAGCCGGGGGAGACGGCGTTGACGCGTATACCGTCGCGGACGAACGCGAGCGCGGCGCTGGCGGTGAACGCGTTGAGGGCGGCCTTCGAGGCGCCGTAGGCGATCATCTGGGTGTCCGGTCGCTTCCCGGCCTCGGACGAGATGTTGACGATCGCCCCGCCACCGCGTTTGCGCATGTCGTCCTTGACGAGCCAGGTCAGATGGAAGGCGGCATCGATGTTCGAGGCGAAGATCGCGCGCCAGGTCCGGAGCGTCAGGTCTGCGGGCTCCTGGCGGCGAGTGTAGGCGGCGTTGTTTACCAGTAGGCTGATCGGTCCGAGCTTGGTGCGCACGGTGTCGACGACCCGCACCGCGGCGTCGGGGTCGCTGATGTCGGCCTGGACCAGGATCGTGCGGCGGCCTGTCTTGCGGACGAGTTCGGCGGTCTCCTCGGCCGCGGACGTGTCAGACCGGTAGTTGACGGCCACATCAGCGCCGCGCTGGGCGAGCTCGAGCGAGATGGCCCGCCCGATCCCCTTGCCCCCGCCCGTGACCAGGGCCGTCCGCCCGCCGAAGACCTCGGTGATGCTTGCGTCGTCCACTCCCACCCCATTTTGTAAACCTTCTTTCGATGTGGGACGGGAGTCTGTCGCGGCCCTTGACCGGGTGTCAAATGATTGAATTCCTGAGCCGAGGTGAGGGCAACGACTTCGTGCTTGGCGGGAACATCCGCTACTCCCTGGACCCCGAGGGTCGAGGTGTCGCTCTCGGCGTCCAGCAGCGGCAGGAACTCCGCGTCGACGAACAGCACCCGCGGCCGGGAGTCGGCGAGGATCCGGGCCATCTCCGGGCCGGCGAACTGGAAGTTGACGGTCGCGACGACGAGCCCGCCGAGCTGGCCGGCCGCG
>Ga0207711_10002544_pt1 | contig 16237 bp, 16 predicted proteins | sample KBSS34metaG_FD_184401 | JGI IMG/M metagenome (GOLD analysis project Ga0207711, IMG submission 184401) | Switchgrass rhizosphere microbial communities from Kellogg Biological Station, Michigan, USA - KBS S3-4 metaG (SPAdes) (version 2) | ecosystem: Host-associated > Plants > Roots > Rhizosphere...
CGTCGGCGCGCGCCGGGCAACGACCACCGGAGCAGACGCTACGATCAGCTCAGAAGCAGGCGTTACGACCGGCTCGGGAGCAGGCGTTACAGCCGCGACCGCCTCTTCCTCGGGCTCGTAGAGTTCGGCAGTTTCGTCGAATTCCTCGTCGACCTCATCGACCTCGTCGACTTCCTCAATTTCGTCGGCCTCGTCGGGTTCGTCAGCACTGAGCCGATCGGCGATTTCTGCCTGCTGCGAATGAACCGGCGAGCCGACGGGCGTGAGGCCCGAAGGATGAGCGCGAGGATGATCGACCACATCTTCGCCAAAGGCGTCGTGGGTCGCGTCACGCGGAGCTTCGGCTGGCTTGGGCGGCTCAAAGCCCATGTCGTTCCAGCCGAGGTCTTCCAGATTGCCGCCGCCCATCTGACCGAAGCCCTGGGGTTTCATTGCCGGGCGGGCCGCGCCTTTGCGCGCGAGAAGACCGGAAGAGAGGGAGGCGAAAGGCTTGGGTTCGCTGGCCACCGGCGCGTCCCCTTACTGGCCGACGACTCGGCGGCCGAAACCACCGACGGGACGCGGACTGGCCTGACTGATTCCCGGTGCCGCTCCAGGCGCCGCGAACACTGTCCGGCGGAAATTCTTCTCGAGCCGATCAGAAATATAATCCCACAGCTCGGTGACTTCCCGGGCCGAACGGCCGTTGGGATCGATTTCCATCACGGTGCGCCCATCGATCATCGAGGCGGCGAAATCCGTGCGGTGGTGAAGGGTGACGGGAGCGACAGTACCGTGTTGCGACAGAGCGACCGCGGCTTCGTAAGTGATCTTGGCCTTGGGCGTCGCGGCATTGACGACGAAGATCAGCGGCTTTCCCGCGCGATCGCAAAGGTCGACCGTGGCGCCGACGGCGCGCAAGTCGTGCGGGCTCGGGCGGGTCGGGATGACGATCAGCTCGGCGACCGCAATGACGCTTTGAATGGCCATGGTGATGGCAGGCGGAGTGTCGATAACCGCAAGGCGAAAGCCCTGCTGGCGAAGCACCTCGAGGTCAGAGGCAAGCCGCGCAACCGTGGTCTGGGCAAACGCCGGCATGTCCGCCTCGCGCTCGTTCCACCAGTCGGCAAGGCTGCCTTGGGGGTCGATGTCGATCAGGCAGACGGGTCCCGCCCCTGACAGCTGCGCCTGCACCGCCAGGTGACCGGACAAGGTTGTTTTGCCCGACCCGCCCTTCTGCGATGCCATTGCCAAGACGCGCATGCTTTTCCCCTCGCGTGTAACGAACGTTCGCCGAGCGGAGTGACACTCAAGGCTCTAAAATCTGGTTAACACTGGCACGACCGTGATTGCGGATCGGGCATCCTTCGCTAAGCTTGTGGGAAGGTGGATAGTGGCATGTTCGGGAAGTTGTTCATGGCGACGGCGGCGATGCTCGGAGCGGCGGCCGCGCCCCTCTCCGTGCAAAGCGTCAAGGCCGGGATCGACGCGTGGCAGCGGTCCGATTACGCAAATGCCGTCGCCATCTGGCGGCCGCTTGCCGAAAAGGGCGACGCCGACGCGGCCTTCAATCTCGGGCAGGCGTATCGGCTGGGTCGCGGTGTCCCCACCAATCTCGGCGCCGCTCAAACCTGGTTCGAGCGCGCGGCGCAAAAAGGCCATGTCGATGCCCAGGCGACGCTCGGCCTGCTGCTGTTCCAGAACGGCAACCAGGCCGAGGGGCTCAAATGGCTCAAGGCGGCAGCCGAGCAAGGCGAGCCGCGCGCATTGCTGGTCTACGGGACTGCGCTGTTCAACGGAGACAGCGTCACGCAGGACCCCATCCTCGGCTATGCCTATGTCAGCCGCGCCGCCGCGCAAGGCCTGGCTCCCGCCAAGGACACGCTTGCGCAGCTCGACAAGCTGCTGCCCGTCGAGGACCGAAAGAAGGGTGTCGCCATCGCGATGGCCAAGGCCAAGGCGGCTCCGCCACCGGCTGCGAAGCCGGTAAAGCCGCCGCGCACCCCAACGCGGACAACCGAGGCTAAAGCGCCCGCCAAGGCCGAGCCCACGCCAACACCTGCAGTTGCAAAAGGCACTCCGGCGATCGCGAGCGGCAACTGGCGCGTTCAGCTCGGCGCATTTTCACAACGGGGATCGGCGGAAGCGCTCTACAAGCGCATTTCCGGCAGCGCAGCGCTCGCCGGGCGGCAACCCTATTACGTGCCTGCGGGCACAGTCACGCGGCTCCAGGTCGGGCCATTCTCCAGCCGGGCCGCGGCGCAGACCGCGTGCAACGCGATAAAGCAGGCCTGCTTCCCCGTCCCGGCAAAATAGTCAGCCGCGGAACCAGTCCCGCCGGCGAACCCCCTGGACCCACAGCAGCGCGTCGAGTCCGTGATGCTTGAGCTCGGCGTCAGCGACTTCAACCAGCGCCGGCTTCGCGCGATAGGCGACGCCCAACCCCGCTTCCTCGATCATCAGCCGGTCGTTCGCTCCATCACCGACCGCCAGCACGTCCTCGGCAGCAAGGCTTAGCTGCTCCCTGACCTCGACCAAGGCATCGCGCTTGGCCATCGCATCGACGATGGGGTCGCCGACCTCACCGCTGAGTTTCCCGCCGGCGAAGACCAGCCGGTTGGCTCTCACACGATCGAAGCCCACCGTGCGCCCTACCGGCTCAGCGAACGACAGGAAGCCGCCCGACACGAGCAGGCAGCTCGCGCCGCCGGCGCGCATGGTCTGCACGAGCGTTTCCGCCCCGGCAGTGATCCGGACACGCTCGTCGAGACATCGCGCGAGCTCCGCCTGGTCAAGCCCCGTGAGCAGACGAACGCGCTCTCGTAGCGAAGCAGGAAAGTCGAGTTCGCCCTGCATCGCCCGTTCGGTGATCCGCGCGACCTTGTCCTTGAGGCCCGCATAATCGGCGAGTTCGTCGATGCATTCCTGGCCGATGATGGTCGAATCCATGTCCGCGACGAAGAGGCGGCGCCACCGCGGCTCCTCCGGCTGCACGACCACATCGACGCGATCGAGCGGCGCCAGCGCCCAGCGCGCGGCCTTGATATCCCCTGAAAAACGCAGATCTGCTGCGTCGCCTTCATCGATCCAACGGTCGAAGACGGCCTTGGGATCGAACTCACGCAACAGCCCCAGCGCACGGTCGACCGTCCTGTCATCGAGCCGTCCGGCTGCTATCAGCGTCGCAATGGCCATCGTCGCCCAAAAACCTCCTGTCATTCTCATCGCCGGACCAACCGCGAGCGGCAAGTCCGCTCTGGCACTCGCGCTTGCTGAGCAAATGCAGGGCGTGATCGTCAATGCCGACAGCGCCCAGATCTACCGCGATTTGCCGATTCTCAGCGCCGCGCCAATGAGCAACGAGCGCGCGCGGGCGCCACACTGTCTTTATGGAGTGCAGGATGGCGCCCATCCCTGCTCGGCCGCCGACTGGTCCGCAATGGCGCGCCGGGAAATCAACGGTCTTCATACCGACGGACGAATTCCGATCCTGGTCGGCGGCACCGGGCTGTACTTGCGGACTTTGCTCGACGGGATCGCGCCTGTCCCCGCGATCGACCCGAACGTACGCCGGATGGTCCGCGACACGCCCGTTGCCGATAATCGCGCGAAGCTGGCGAAGCTCGACCCCGAGGCTGCGGGCAGACTGAAAGCCACGGACACGACGCGCATCGCGCGTGCGCTCGAGGTCGTAGTCTCGACCGGCCGGACGCTGGCCGATTGGCAACAGCATCGCGAAGGCGGCATCGCCTGTGAGGTCGAGCTCAGACCGTTCATCCTGCTGCCGCCGCGAAAATGGCTCTACCAGCGCTGCGACGAGCGGTTCGCGCGGATGATCGACGAGGGCGCCGTCGCCGAGGTCGAAACGCTCCTGGCGCGAGGCCTGGACCCCAAATTGCCGGTGATGCGCGCAATCGGAGTGCGAGAGATTGGCGAATATCTGCGCGGGCATGCGACGCTCGATGAGGCCGTGACGGCGGGACAGCAGGCCACGCGGCGCTACGCCAAACGCCAATATACATGGTTCGCGCATCAACCTCCGGCCGATTGGCCGCGGCTGCGCGAGCCGCTCGACATCGACCGGCTCGAGGGCGCGCTGGCCCTGCTGCAGGCGAAGGGCTAGGCGACGAGCATGCAAATCCTGCGTGACGCCGACATCGACCCTTCGCCGCTGACGGCAAAGCGGGTCGCGATCCTCGGCTTCGGCAACCAGGGTCGCGCCCAGTCTCTCAATCTGCACGACAGCGGTATCGATGTGGTGGTCGGCCTCCGCGGCGGGTCGGGGAGCGCCAACGAAGCCGAGGGCTCCGGGCTCGAGGTCGCGCTCGTCGAAGATGCGGTCGCGTCCGCTGAAGTGGTCATGATCCTGGCCCCGGACGAGATCCACGGTCCACTCTACCAGGAAATCGAGCCGCGCCTGCGCGCAGGCGCTGCGTTGGGCTTTAGCCACGGCCTTTCGGTCCGCTTCGGGTTTGTCGAGCCGCGCGACGACCTCGACGTCTTCCTTCTCGCGCCCAAGGGGCCAGGCACTGCGCTTCGATCTCTGTATCGCGATGGAAAGGGCATGATCGGCCTGTGGGCGGTACAACAGAACGCGACCGGTCACGCGCAGCCCATCGCCCTCGCTTACGGACGGGCGATCGGTTGCGGTCGCGCCGGCCTGATCGCCTCGAGCTTCGCGGAGGAGGCCGAGGCCGACCTGTTCAACGAGCAGGCCGTCGTGTGGGGCGGTGTACCAGAGCTGCTGATTGCCGGGTTCGACACGCTCGTCGAGGGCGGCGTCTCCCCCGAAGTCGCCTATCTCGAATGCGTCGGCGAACTGCACCTGATTGCGGAGCTGATCGAGGCGCGCGGCATAGCGGGCATGCGCGAGGTCATTTCGAACACGGCCGAACTGGGCGGTCTCCTCGGCGGAAAGCGCATCATCAGTGACGAGATTCGTCAGCGCATGGCCGAGATACTCGCCGAAGTGCGCGCAGGCCGCTTCGCCGAAGAGCTCAGACGTGAGGAAGCGAACGGCTATCCGCGTCTTGAAAGCGCGCGTTCAGAAGCCCGAGCCTCGCTTCACCAGCAAACCTTCGAACGCCTCGGCGGGAAGAACTAGAGCTCAGCGAACTTCGGCTGGGGTCCGATCCCCGGTGCTCGCACGCTCGAGATAGGCGCGCTGCAAGCGACGGTGAGTCTCGGCGACGTGGGGATCGCTCGCCGCCACCGCGCGCTCCTGCTCTTCGGCAGCGCGACGCGCGAAATAGATGCGGTCGGTGTTTGCCATCGTCCCGCTCCTTCCTGCGCGAGTTTATAGCAGATTGTTACGCAAATGTCCCCGGTTTGGGAGATTCAACCGCCCCGTGGCGGGCTCGTCTTGCCCCTACCGATCGCCTCCGACAGCACCCGCTTGGCCTCTACCGCATCGCCCCAACGACCGACACGGACCCACTTGTCCGGCTCCAGGTCCTTGTAATGAGTAAAGAAGTGCTCGACTTGCTGGCGCACGATTTCCGGCAGGTCCTCATGGCCGCCGACCTGCGAATAATAAGGAAAGGTTGAATCGATCGGGACGGTCAGCAGCTTTTCGTCGCCGCCGTGCTCATCCTCGAGGAACAGGACCGCGATCGGTCGGGCGCGGACCACGCTTCCGGGAATGAACGGCGAGCGGGCGACGACCAGCGCGTCGATCGGATCGCCGTCGGGCGACAGCGTATGGGGCACGAAGCCGTAATTGGCCGGATAGCGCATCGGCGTGTGAAGGATGCGGTCGACGAACAGAGCGCCGGACTTCTTGTCGAACTCATATTTCACGGGTTCGCCACCCACCGGCACTTCGATCACGACGTTGACCGAATTGGGCGGATCGTCGCCGATCGGGATGAGGTCCAGGTTCATGGCAGCGGAATGCGCCGCTCGAACAACGCGAGGCCGATGAACAGCGCGACGAGGCTCGCGAAGATCGAGCCGACGACATATCCCGCCGCGATCGCATAGGAATGACGCTCAACCAGCAACGCAGTGTCCAGCGAGAAGGCGGAGAAAGTCGTGAAGCCGCCAAGCAGCCCGGTCGTCAGGAACAACCGCACATGCTGGCCGATTCCGGGACGGAAGGCGAAATAGCCGGCGAACAGGCCGATCATGAAGGAGCCCAGCACGTTGACGATCAAGGTTCCGAGCGGGAATCCATAGCCGAACGCCCGTGCCGCGCCGACATTGACCCCGTGGCGGAGCGCGCCACCGATCCCGGCGCCAAGGAAGACGATCAGGTAGAGCATCAGGCTCAGCGATAGCCGCCGTTTGTCGCCAGGCAAGTCTCGCCGGACGAAATCGCGTTGATGGCTGCTCACAATCATCCCGAACTCGGAGGAACTCGCCTGGAGTCACGCATGAGCCACCCGATCTCGCGCCGTTACCTGCTCGCCTCGATGCCCGCGCTAATCGCGGCCGCCAAGACACCGCATCGCGCGACCTCCCAACGGATCACGCACACCCTCACTCTGGCCGAAGAGCGTTATCTCGAACCGATCTATCTGCGCGGTTACGAACGACAGCGGGGAACGGCGCCGACGCCGCGCGGACGACGAATCGAAGCCTATCTGGCCAGGGTCGGCGCGCGGCTCACCCGGCAGGGCCTTCGCCGCCCGATGCCGTTCAGCTTTCACTTCGATCCGGACCCGGGATTCAAAAGCGCAATGGCGATCCCCGGCGGCGCGGTGGTCGTCGGCTCCGGGCTACTCAGCATCGCGGACAGCGAAGACGCCCTCGCCTGCGTACTTGGGCATGAGATCATGCACGTCGATCTCGGCCATACCACCAAGCGGATCTTCGACGTCCAGGACCGCGACCATCTGCCCGATTCCAAGCGCGCGACGATCAATCCGTACGAGTTCGGATCGACGCATACACCCGAACAGGAATTGGCCGCCGATCGCGAAGGATTTCGGCTGGCGGCGAGCGCCGGCTATTCGCCTTATGCCGCACGCCGGCTGCTGAAATATCTCGACCAGATATATCCCAACCCGAACCCGCGCCCCGGGCAGCTGACCATCGCCAAGCGGATCGAGCAGCTGGACGGCGAAATCGCCTCCAATCACTGGGAAAAGCTTGTCGACAGCCGGCGTCCGCTGGCCCTGCCGGATTGGGGTTAGCGCCGCCCGAACAGTTTCTCGATCTCGGAATGACCAAGCTTCACCCAGGTCGGGCGGCCGTGGTTACACTGGCCCGAGCGTGGGGTGACCTCCATTTCCCGAAGCAGGGCGTTCATCTCGGCCACCGAAAGGACACGCCCGGCTCGGACCGAACCGTGACAGGCGATCGTCGCGGCGACATGATCGAGCTTGTCGCGGAGCAGCAATGGCCCGCCGAGCTCGGCGATCTCCGCCGCGAGGTCGGCGAGCAACCCACCGACTTCCGTCTTGCCGAGCGCGGCCGGCACCGCCCGAACCAGCACCGCCGTCGATCCGAAACGCTCGATCTCAAGGCCGAGGGCCGCGAGTTCCGTCGCGGCTCCGTCGAGACGGTCACAGTCGGGCTCGTCGAGCTCAACTACCTCCGGCAGCAGCAACGCCTGCCGAGCCACCGCACCGCCCTCGCGCGCCGCACGCATCCGTTCGAGTACCAGACGTTCATGAGCCGCATGCTGGTCCACGATCACCAGCCCATCCTCAGCCTCGGCGACGATGTAGGTCGCGGCCACTTGCCCGCGCGCCACGCCGAGGGGATGGCTTGGGACGGGTTCTGCCGCGGGCTCTGCTCGGGCAGACGGCGCCGGCTCGAACAGTCTCCGAGCCTCGGCCACGCCCGCCATTCCCGCGAAAACGGGGATCGCGCTTTTCTCAAAGGAAGCGGGGGCCCCGTTTCCTCGGGGGTGCCGATTAAGGTCCTCGTCGTAAGTAGCACCCGACGTCCACATCACCGGCGCCGCCGCCTGTTCCCGCGCGGCGCTGCGCCCGCTTTCCTCGTCGAGCGCGCGACGGAGCCCGCCAACGATCAGTCCGCGGACGGCGGAAGGGTCGCGGAAACGGACCTCGGTCTTGGCCGGGTGGACGTTAACGTCGACCTCCTCGAGCGGAACGTCGAGGAACAGCGCAGCGATCGGATGGCGGTCGCGGGCGATGAGGTCTCGATAGGCGGCACGCATTGCGCCGGCGAGTAGCCGATCCTTTACCGGCCGTGAGTTGACGAACAGATATTGTTGATCGGCCAGGCCGCGGTTGAAGGTCGGGAGGCTGATCACCCCCGTCAGGCGCAAGCCGTCGCGAGCGCAGTCGATGCCGATGCCGTGCCGGTCGAGCTCGTGAGCAAGGATGGCGGCAACGCGCGCCGGCGCCTCGCTCGGCTGAAGGGTCAGCACCCGCCTGCCGTCGTGGTCGAGACTGAAGGCGACATCGCTGCGCGCCATGGCCAGGCGCTTCACCGTATCGAGACAGGCCGCATATTCAGACCGTGGACTGCGCAGGAACTTGCGCCGCGCCGGCACCTTGTCGAACAACCCTTCGACACGGATCCGGCTGCCGGGCGGGAGTGCAGCCGGCCCCTCCCCCGCGGGCTCGCCATGATCGATGGCGATGCGCCAGCCGTCCGCGCCCCGGACGCGGCTTTCGATGGTCAGCCGCGACACGCTAGCGATCGACGGCAGCGCTTCGCCGCGAAAACCGAAGCTCGTGACCCGGTCGATCGCGTCGCTCGGTAGCTTTGAGGTCGCGTGCCGCTCGAGCGCAAGGCGCATTTCCTCCGGTCCCATTCCCGAGCCGTCATCGGCCACCTCGATCAGCTCGAGCCCGCCGGCCGATAGCCGGATGGCGACCTGAGAGGCGCCGGCATCGAGTGAATTTTCAACCAGCTCTTTCAATGCGCTGGCCGGCCGCTCGACGACCTCGCCCGCGGCAATGCGATTGATGAGCTCAGGCGGCAGCCTTCTTATTGACATGTTAACCAATCCTAGCCCATTCCGAGGCCGCCGGCGAAGCGCTGATTTTTCGCGGAAATTCAGGCCGCATTCAATGGAAAGAGTTTAATCGTAAGTGAAGCTGCGGAGCCTTTTTTCCGCCGCTTCTCGGGCAACAGGCGAGAGACGGGAAACGGATGTTCTGGACGCGCTGGTTCAAGTGGATGTCCCACGACATGGCGATCGATTTGGGGACCGCCAATACGCTCGTTTACGTGCGCGGCCGGGGCATTGTCCTGAATGAGCCATCGGTTGTCGCGATCGAGACGATCAACGGGGTGAAGAAGGTAAAGGCGGTCGGCGAGGACGCCAAGCTGATGATGGGCAAGACGCCCGATCAAATCGAAGCCATACGCCCGCTGCGCGACGGAGTCATCGCCGACATCGACGTCGCCGAGCAGATGATCAAACACTTCATTCATAAGGTGCACGGCGGAAAAATGCGCGCCTGGCGCTTCCCCGAAATCGTCATCTGCGTCCCCTCCGGTTCGACGTCGGTCGAACGTCGCGCAATCCGCGATGCCGCGTCCAACGCCGGGGCGAGCGCCGTCTATTTGATCGAGGAGCCAATGGCGGCGGCGATCGGCGCCGACATGCCGGTCACCGCCCCGATCGGTTCGATGGTCGTCGACATCGGGGGCGGCACAACAGAGGTTGCAGTGCTGTCGCTGCGCGGTCTCGCCTACACGACTTCGGTGCGCGTCGGGGGAGACAAGATGGACGAAGCGATCAGCTCCTACGTCCGGCGCAACCACAACCTCCTGATCGGTGAAGCGACGGCCGAACGGATCAAGAAGGAGGTCGGGATCGCCAAGCCGCCCGTCGACGGGATCGGCAAGACCGTTCACATCAAGGGCCGCGACCTGGTCAACGGCGTGCCCAAGGAAATTTCGATCAACCAGGGCCAGATCGCCGAAGCCCTGTCCGAGCCCGTCGGAACCATCGTCGAAGGCGTCCGCATCGCGCTCGAGAACACCGCGCCGGAACTCGCCGCCGACATCTGCGACCAGGGCATCGTGCTGACCGGTGGGGGAGCGCTGCTCCAAGGGCTCGACGAGGTCCTGCGCGACGAAACCGGCCTTCCCGTTACCGTTGCCGACGATCCGTTGACCTGCGTCGCGCTCGGCACCGGCCGCGCGCTGGAGGAAGAGCAGTTCCGCGGCGTGCTGCAGACGGCCTAAAGGGAGATTGAGGGGTGGCGACCGCGCGCCCCGGCTGGTCGCGCCGAGCCCAATATGGGCTGTTCTTCAGCTTTCTCGCGGTCATTGCCGGGATCATCTTAGGGCTGATCTTTCTCGTCCTGTCGCTGGTCGCGCCAGCAACCTTCAATGGCGTGCGCGGCGCAGCGCTGGACGTGACAGGACCAGTCGCTTCCGCGCTTCATGAGATCAATACCACTGCGACTGGACTTGTATCCGGCGCGGGCAATTATTGGGACGCCGCGTCGCAGAATGGCGCATTGAAGCGTGACCGCACGGCGATGTTGAGACGGATGATCGAAGCTAAGGCGATCCTGCAGGAAAATCGCCAGCTCAAGGCGGCGCTACAGCTTCGCGAACGGACTCACGATGCAATCGCGGCGGGGCGGATCGTCGGGTCCTCGTTCAACAGCCCGCGCCGCTTCGCGATCCTATCCGTTGGCACGTCCGACGGCGTGCGCGTCGGCATGCCCGTGCGTTCCGCCGACGGCCTCGTCGGCCGGGTCATCGATGCCGGCAGTCTCGCCTCACGCGTTCTGTTGGTCTCGGACCGGGCCAACATCGTCCCCGCTCGGCTGCTTCGCGGGGGCATCCCAGTGATTTCGCAGGGCCGCGGAGACGGAACCATCGACGTCCGCCCGCTCGAGGTGGGCCGCAACCCCTTCAAGCGCGGCGATATCATCATCACCTCAGGCACTGGCGGTATCTACCCGCCGCTGGTGCCGATCGCGCGCATCGTGAAGCTCGATGACGACGGCGCCGTGGCGATCCCGCTTGCCGACCCGGCAAACACGAGCTTCGCCATCATTGAGCCGCCGTTCGAGCCTGCAGCCGTCGCCGCTGACCAACCGTCCGCTGAAGCCGAAAATCCCTAATGGTTCGCGCAGCGCTCGCCCCGTCGCGCCGAATCGGCAAGGGCCCGACCCTCCTCGCGGCCCGTGTGCCTGCTGTTACGGTTGTCTTCGCCTCGCTGCTCTCAGCGCTGCCGATCGTCTCGACCAATGGTTGGTACCCGGATTTCGGCTTCCTCGTGTTCGTCGGCTGGCGGCTTCTGAGATCGGACCCCTGGCCGGCCTGGTGGGCGGCCCCACTCGGGCTCGTCAACGACCTGTTCACGGGATATCCGATAGGCTTTTCAATAGCTTTGTGGAGCGCCACAATGCTCGCGCTCGATCTCATCGACCGCCGGACCATGTGGCGAGACTATTGGATTGAATGGGTGCTTGCTGCCGTGCTGCTTGCAATCGATGAATGGCTGCAATGGCGCCTTGCTGCCTTGGTCGGCGCGCCTGTTCCGTACACGATGATGGTTCCCCCGCTAATCATCGCCATCTGCGCATTTCCGTTTTCGGCATGGCTCGTATTCCGGATCGACGCCTGGAGGCTCGGCCGATGAGCGGCCCGATCCGCCTGACCACGGCGCACCAGTCGATCACCTTTTCCCGCCGGATGCTCGTGCTCGGCGGGGCCCAAGCCGCCATCGGCACGATGCTGATCGGCCGAATGGGGTGGCTATCGGTTGCTCAGAACCAGAAGTACCAGCTGTTGTCCGAAAGCAACCGGGTCCAGCTGATTCCGGTGCCCCCGCGGCGCGGCTGGATCATCGACCGCAAGGGCAAGCCGATCGCCATCAATCGTTCGAGCTTCCGAGTCGACATTATTCCGCAGCAGTTGGTCGACGGTCCCAAGGTGGTCGCCGAGGTCACGAAGCTGCTCAAATTACCCAGCGACGAGGTGGATCGGATCAATCGCGAGCTTGCTGTCTCGCGTGGCTTCCAGCCGGTCTCAGTTGCCGATAACATTCCGTACGATCAATATGCGGCGATCACGGTCCGCCTCCCCGAACTTCCAGGCATCTCGGCTTCTCGCGGTTTCACCCGCTTCTATCCCGCAGGCCCGGCAGTCGGCCAGCTAGTGGGCTATGTCGGCGCCGCATCGGCGGCCGAGTATGAAAGGGAAAACAAGAACCCTCTCCTGCTGATCCCCGGAGTCAAGATTGGCAAGGAAGGTATTGAGCAGACGATGGAATCGACTCTGCGCGGCATGCCGGGCGGACAGCGAGTAGAGGTCACTGCCCGCGGCAAGCTCGTCAAGGAGCTGGACCCCAAGCCCGACCGCAGCGGCGGGACCGTTCAGCTGACCATCGACGCCGACCTTCATGAATATGCGGCGCGGCGGATCGGCGACCAATCCAGCTCGGTCGTGGTCCTGGATGTGACCAACGGCGACATCCTGGCGATGCCGTCGATGCCCTCATTCGATCCCAACGCTTTCTCGGACGGGATCAGCAAGAACGAGTGGAAAATGCTCTCCGACGACGACCATTTGCCGCTCGTCGACAAGGCGCTGGAGAGCCTCTATCCGTCGGGCTCGACGATCAAGCCGTCGATGGCGATGGCCCTGCTCAACGCGGGCATCGACCGCAAGCAGCGCGTCAATTGCACAGGCGCCTTTCAGCTCGGGAACCACACGTTCCACTGCGACAAGCGCCACGGCCCGGTGGATATGGACTCCGCCGTGGTCCATAGCTGCGACGTCTATTTCTACACGATGTGCCTTCGCGTTGGGGCCGAAAAGCTCTCGCCGATGATCCGCTCAATGGGCTTCGGCGAGAAGTTCGACCTGCCCTTCGACAACCAACGCTACGGCACGATCCCCGACCCCGACTGGATGATGCGGAAATATCACCGCAAGTGGCAGGGGTATGACACGGTCAACATGTCCATCGGCCAGGGAATGGTCCTTATCAATCCGCTTCAGCTCGCGGTCATGGCCAGCCGCCTCGCGACCGGAAAGCGCGTCATACCGCGGCTGCTCAAGAACAAGCCGATCACCCCGCAGGCCCAGCTCGCCGTCGATGAGGACCACCTGAACTTCATTCACAAGGCGATGTGGGGGGTGGTCGATCATGGAACCGCCGCCGCAGCGAAGCTGCCGCTCGACGGCATCCAGATGGCCGGGAAGACAGGAACCGCCCAGACTCACAATCTAAGCGCCGGCGAACGCGGCAACTACACCGCTTCGCAATGGAAGCTTCGTGACCACTCGCTGTTCATGGCCTTCGTCCCGTTCGACAATCCGCGCTACGCGGCCGCGACCATCGTCGAACATGGCGGGTTCGGAGCCGCCGTCGCTGCGCCGCTGATCCGCGACACCATCACCTTCCTGTACGACAAGCAAAAGGCGCTCGAGGCGCTCAACGTCTTTGAACAGAGCATCGGCGGCAATCCCGAGGAGCGCCTGGCGCGCAAGACTGCCGCGTGGCGTTCCGCAAACGGACTTCCGCCGCTTCCCACCAAGCAGGCATGATCACCTCGGCCATCATCCCGAAGCCGCTCGCGCGGCTGCCCTGGCGCTTGATCTTCCTCGTTTCGGGGATCGCGATGTTTGGGCTCATCGTGCTTTACTCGGCAGCGGGCGGCTCGGCCCAACCCTGGGCGGTGAAGCAGGCCGTCGTTTTCCTCTTTTTCCTCGGTATCGCCGTCGCCATGTCGTGGCTCCGCGAAGCGACGATCAAGTCCCTCGCCTTCCCGCTCTACGGATTGACCATGATGATGCTGATCGGGGTCGAAGCTCTCGGCTTCGTCAGCAAGGGCGCGCAGCGCTGGCTCGACCTTGGCCCCATCCGGCTCCAACCGTCAGAATTCATGAAGCCGGCAATCGTGCTCACCCTTGCGCGCTTCTATGAGCTCGTGCCGGCCGGCGAGACGCGCAAATGGCGTGCGATATGGCCGGCCTTCGTGCTGCTTGGCGTTCCCGCATTTCTGATCCTGGTCCAGCCCGACCTGGGGACCTGCATCATGGTCGTGCTGTGCGGGATCACGGTCATGTTCCTCGCTGGCTTGCCGTTGTGGATATTCATCGTCCCCGCGGGCGCGATCGCGGTCGCCGCTCCGATCGCCTATGGCATGCTTCATGGCTATCAGCGCAAGCGGATCGATGTGTTTCTCGATCCGGAAAGCGACCCACTCGGGGCCGGCTATCATATCGCCCAGTCGAAGATCGCGATCGGTTCGGGCGGCATCTGGGGCAAGGGCTTCCTCCACGGCAGCCAAAGCCATCTCGACTACCTGCCCGAGGGCCATACCGACTTCGTCTTCGCGACCATGGCCGAGGAATGGGGCCTGGCCGGCGGGATCCTGTTGATCCTGGCGTTTGGTGCGGTCATCCGCTGGGGGATGCGGGTCAGCGCGGGGGCCCGGACCCGGTTTGCCCAGCTGACCGCGGCAGGTCTTTCGGCGACGATCTTTTTCTACGTCGCCATCAACCTGATGATGGTGATGGGCCTGGCGCCCGTTGTCGGCGTCCCCCTTCCCCTGGTGAGCTTCGGTGGATCCGCCGTGATGACGGTGATGCTGTGCCTGGGCCTGTTGATGGCGCTCGAGCGTCAGCAACGAACGGCATCCAGGGGGAGCAGCTAGAGCCCGCCGCCGCTTTCACCGGCGACATTGGTCCAGCGGTGCGGGAGGCCGAGCTCTTCGAGCCATGCCGGTCCATTCTCCTCCTTGAGCATGGCAATCGTCGCCGCGCTCCCCGCCACCAGGCAGAAGTCGGCGACCACGCTCACGGCAGCCATTTCCCGCACCGGCCATCCGGTCCTCGGGTTGAGGATATGGCCGTAATGCACGCCGTCGATCACGATGCAGCGCTCATAGTCGCCGCTGCTAGCAAGCGCGCCGCGCTCCATCTCGACCAGCGACGCGACGCCTTCGCGAATACGATGATGGCGGATGCCGACGCGCCAGGGCGTCCCGTCCGGGCGTGGGCCGATGACGCGCACATCGCCGCCTAGGTTGACGAAACCGCTGGTTACTTCTCGATCCTGAAGCAGCGTCGCGACGCGATCGACGGCATATTCCTTCACCACGCCGCCGAAATCGAGTTCCATGCCGGCAACCGGGAAGCGGATCGTTGGGCGACTCCAGATGACCTTATCCCAACCGACCAGCGGCAGCAGTACCGCCAGTTCCTCCACGGTCGCGACCTTGCCTGCCTTGAAGTCCCAGGCTCGCCTCAGAATGCCCGAGCTGATGTCAAACAGCCCGCCGCTCTGTTCGAAGCAAGTGTTCGCGTAGTCGAGCAGCAACCCGGTTTCAGGGTCTACGTCGATCAACCCGCCCAAAGCCGCCGCGCGATTGATTTCCGACAGGAAGCTGTCGGCCCGATACCGCGAATAGAGCTGCTCGAGCCGCTCGACCTCATTCACCGTTGCGGAGAAAGCCTCTGCAGTAGCGCGGTCGTTAGCGACGATCTGCACTTCGCAGGGCGAACCCATTGCTTTCCAAAGATGGCGAGCGGGTTCGCGCTCGCTCACGACCACCTCAAAGCGCGATGCTGGCTTTCGCGCTGACCGTCGTGCCCGGCCGAAGCTGGTAGCCGTTCGCGTCGGTATAGATGGGCCTTAGCCATTCCACGCTCAATCTGTCGCCCTTGAATGGGCCGCTCAAGGCATGGAGCGTCAAACCAACGCCGGCGTCAACGAAGCTTCCGCCATGGTTGGCGGCAAGATCGTCAGGCGAAGCGATGACGTGCGGGACCATCGCGTCGCGATAGACCGTGACATAGTCGACGTCCTGTGAGTCGACCACGCCGTCGCCGTTCACGTCATAATCGACCTGCTGAAGCTCGGTGAATGGGACGTTCTTCTCAAGATGGTCCTCATAGCCGCCGTGGATGCTCCCCTCGCGATCAGCCTGGAGCCGCGCGGTCAAAGTCACCCACCGCGCGATATCAGCCCCAGCCCAAAGATCACCGCGAAGCTCGTCGCCGAGCCGGTATCCGTAGTCATTCGCATGGCCCAGCCGCTTGATGGCGCTCAGTTCACCGCCGGCGTGGAAGATGCCGCGCGTGCCCTGGATATCGATCCCCGCCAGTGCGTCCCACGTGCCGCTTCCCGTCTGCAGGCTGAAGCCAACGAAGTCGGTCTTGCCGTTGAGGCGGCGGCCGGCCTGCCCGGTGGGCACCGACACACCTACCGCGACGCGCGCATGTCCGTCCGAGAGGCCCGGCATCGGGTCGAATGAAGCGAGCACCGACGTGTCGCCCCAACTCGAGGTGCTGTGACGGCCACTGCCGCTCGGACCGCCGAGCGGAGGCAAGGCGCCGATGAAGTCGGGGAAGACGT
>Ga0207711_10002546_pt1 | contig 16233 bp, 12 predicted proteins | sample KBSS34metaG_FD_184401 | JGI IMG/M metagenome (GOLD analysis project Ga0207711, IMG submission 184401) | Switchgrass rhizosphere microbial communities from Kellogg Biological Station, Michigan, USA - KBS S3-4 metaG (SPAdes) (version 2) | ecosystem: Host-associated > Plants > Roots > Rhizosphere...
CCCCTGTGCATCACGGAGACGAAGGTCAACCCGGAAGAAGAGTCACTGGTTCGCAAACTCATCAAAGGCAATACGGACGAGAAAGATCCGTTGCTGAATTTCCAGCCCTCCGCGTGGACCCGTCTGCGCATTACGAAGTCGGGAACTTATAAAGGCAAGCTTGAAAACCTGACGCTCAGGCTCAAGCTGCTCTTTCATAAGGTGGACGATCGCCTCTCAACTGTATTCGTCAAAGTGGATGACGAGATCGAGCCGTTTATCCGTTGTGAGCCGCTTGACGTGAACAACTCCGGCGACGGCTACGGCAGCTTCATGCGCACCTTCGATACGCAAACGTCAGGAAAAGTGAAACTGCGCGCGCCGCTGCGTTATGGCAAGAGAGCGTTTGTTGGTTGGCGTGTCGGCGCGAGCGATCAGGACGGGCAGGCGCCGCTGATGAAAGAGCCGTTGTTAACGCTCGACATGAGAAAGCGGGACTATCTGCTCGAACCGGTTTATGAAGCTCGCGAGTTTATTCCGGTAGTTGACAACGACAAGTGGCCGCCCTGCCCGGTTGGTTGGAATTTCGTTGATTGGGAGTTCAAGAACGGAGTGAGCACACCGATCACGATCAGCCGTCTCGACTGGACGCCGTGGTTTGAGCTCGTGAATCTTCGCGGCTACGTGCCCGCGGTAAATGAGCCGCAAGGCACGGAGCAGGTGAAGATTTCGCTCGATCGTTTGCAGCTCATGCCGAACGAAACGGCGCGGATTTCAGTTTGCACTAATCCCGCGTCGCCGGCTTCTGAACAACCGCACATCATGTTCAACTGGATCTACAAAGACCTCTACTACGCAGTGATCTTCAATGGTCTCGCGCAGTTTACAATGTTTCGCAAGTGGGAGGGCGAGCGCTGGCATCAATCAGACTCGGAGTACGCAGTCGACAAGGTCAATCGCCTCGTGACGTTCCGCGGCTGAGCAGCCGGTCGCTGTGGCCTTTCACTCACTGATGCGTCAGGCGGAAGCAGCGGCTTGCGCTTCCGCTGGCACCGGACGCTGACAGATCGCCTGGTAGGTCGTGATTACGTCGGCGTAACCGATTGAGTCCGGAGCCGGTTCATCGGCCGCGGTCGCGTTAAGCACGACGTCGTTCATCGACAAGCTACCTTCCAGTTCACCTTCAGCGTTGATGACCGGTAACCGTCGAATCCTGTGCTCCTGCATTGCGTGCAATGCTTTGTCGATCTCGTCTTCAGAGCTCACTGCATAAACCTCGCCTGTCATCACTTCCTCGACGGAAATGCTCGAGGGATTACTATCTCTCATTGCGGTGGCCATGCAGATGTCCCGATCCGTAATCATGCCGATAACTTTTCGACCATCCTTGATGATCGGCAAAATCCCACAATCGTTTTCCCACATCAATTTCGCTGCGTCGGCCAGACTCTCGGTGAGCCAGATCGCCTTGGCGTCCGGCGTCATCACTTCCTTCACTTTCATAATGATCTCCTTCCGCACCCACTGATGCGCAATGTACGTGCCGGGTGAGTGGCTGAAGGTAGCGGAGAAAGAATGACGTCACCACGACCTGACTGGGGAAAAGTTCACTAATCAAAGCGCGAAATCGCGCAGTGAAGCGCTCACGTTTCGTTAATTTCCGCCCTCTGTTTGCCCAGCAACACGACTTGAATTCACGAATATCTTGGTTCCTAAATTGCTTTCCCGCCCCTGGTTAGACCACTCGATCCTGCTTCGGAAAGGACCATTGCTCATGAAAAAACTGTGGATAGTCTTCGTTGCCATCTTTGTCTGTTCTTTTGGCGTGCTTGGTTGGGTGGGCACAGAAATATTCCGTCAAGCGCCGCCGATTCCACGCGAGGTCGTAACTACAGACGGACGCGTCCTGCTGTCCGGTGACGACATTCAGAACGGACAAAACGTGTGGCAGGCGATGGGCGGAATGGAAATGGGCTCGATCTGGGGGCACGGCTCCTACGTCGCACCCGACTGGACCGCGGATTATCTGCACCGCGAATCGCTATTCCTCCTTGAGGATTGGTCACAAAAAGAGTTTGCAAAACCGTACGACAAAAATGCTTCCGAGCAACAAGCGATGCTGCGTCAACGCCTGCAGGACGTGATGCGCAAAAACAATTACGACGCATCCAGTGGCCGCTTGACGATCGAGCCGATTCGCGCTCAGGCCTTCGAAGCAAACCTGCAGCACTATTCGACTCTCTTCACCGAAGGCAGCAGCAATTATGCGATCCAGAAGAACGCGCAATCCGACCCGGTAAAGCTGCGACAGTTGGGCGCTTTCTTTTTCTGGACCGCGTGGGCCTCGGCCACCAATCGCCCCGGCAATACCATTTCTTACACCAGCAACTTTCCGTCTGAGCCCCTGGTGGGAAACGTCCCGACGAGCAGTGCAGTTATCTGGACAGGCGTCAGCGTGATCATGTTGCTCGCCGGCATCGGCTGGATGGTTTGGTTCTACGCGAACAAAGGCGAGGGTGAGGTCGTTTCGCAGGAGATCCCGAATCGAGATCCGCTGATCGGCGCGAAGCTGTCACCATCGCAGCGAGCCACGGTCAAATATTTCGTCGTAGTCACGCTCTTGTTCCTGCTGCAAATCTCGATGGGCATGGTGACGGCGCACTACGGTGTCGAGGGCCAGGGCTTTTACGGCATTCCACTTGCGGAATACCTTCCTTACGTCGTTACACGCACGTGGCATTTGCAGCTCGGGATTTTCTGGATTTCGACGTCGTGGCTGGCCGCGGGTCTCTTTATCGCACCGTTCATTTGCGGCTATGAACCCAGGTATCAGAAGCTGGGTGTCGACGTTCTTTTCGGCGCGTTGCTGATCGTCGTGCTTGGCTCGATGGCCGGTCAATGGATGTCAGTGATGCACAAACTCCCCGGCAGTCTTTGGTTCTGGTTCGGACATCAGGGTTATGAATACGTCGACCTCGGCAGACTCTGGCAAGCAGCGCTGTTGATCGGTTTGTTCCTGTGGTTGTTTTTGATCGGCCGCACGGCGATTCCCGCGTTGAAGCAAAAAGGCACTGCGAAGTCGCTGATCGTTCTCTATTTACTTTCCACCACCGGCATCGCGCTCTTCTACAGTCCGGGACTCTTCTGGGGAATGCGTTCACACATTTCAGTTGTCGAGTACTGGCGCTGGTGGGTGGTCCATCTCTGGGTCGAGGGCTACTTCGAGGTTTTTGCTACCGTGGTAATCGCATTCTTGTTTGCGAAGCTTGGCGTCATTCACGCCGAGAGTGCGGCCAGAGCTTCGCTGCTCTCGGGAGCGATCTATTTGACGGGTGGCATCATCGGCACACTGCACCATCTTTACTTTGCCGGCACACCGACAGTCGCGTTAGCGCTGGGCTCGGTGTTCAGCGCGCTCGAGATCGTTCCGCTGCTGCTTGTCGGCTACGAAGCAGTGGCGAACATCCGCCGGGCGAAAGCGAGACCGTGGCTGGCGCAGTACAAATGGGTGGTTTACTTCTTCGTCGCGGTCGCGTTTTGGAATCTCGTCGGCGCCGGAATCTTCGGGTTCATGATCAATCCACCGATCGCGCTCTATTACATGCAGGGACTGAACACGACCGCGGTGCACGCGCACGGCGCGCTCTACGGCGTGTACGGCACGCTTGGCCTGGGCTTAATGCTGTTTTGCCTGCGAGCGATGAAGCCTGAGGTCATCTGGAAACACCGACCGATCTGGCTCGCCTTCTGGGCGATCAACATCGGGCTGATGCTGGAAATCGTTTTGAGTTTGCTCCCGGTCGGTCTGCTGCAAACGTATCAATCGGTCAACGTCGGTTACTGGTCGGCGCGGAGTCCGGAGTTTTTGCAGACTGAGCTGATGCAAACCCTGCGCTGGATGCGAATGATCGGCGACACGGTGTTCGCAGTCGGCGCGATCGCGTTTGTTTACTTCGCGCTCGATTTGATGTTGCGGCAGCGAGGCGCGCGAGTCGCCGTTCGCACAGACGTCGCTACAGAGACGGTGTGAAGCACGCTTGTGCTGACTTTCCTGTCGGTACAACTTTTTACAATCTAGTTACAGTCTGTGGAGACTTGGAAGTTCAAAGACCATAGGCTGTCGAGCGTGGATTGGAAAGTTGTCACTCAGATCGAAAGGAAAGAACCAATGCAAGCTACGCTCAACGTTTCTCGACGCGCAGAAATTCTGCCTGCACTCATGATCTGTCTCGTGATCGCGATCGGGTGCGGGACGTCTGTGGCCCAGACGACGCCACCAACAACGAACGCACCCGCCGCGCAATCAGACGCAAAAAAGGCGTTCGAGAAGATGAAAACTCTGGCCGGCACGTGGCACGGTACGATCATGAATATCCCGATCGACCTCACGATTCGCGTCGCCTCCAGCGGTACCGCAATCCTGCACGAGGCGAATACGGATGGAGGCAAGCCTCCAAACCATGAGATCACGATGTTCTACGTGGAAGGGGATCGTTTGCTCGCCACCCATTATTGCGACGGCGCAAACCGGGCCCGCCTTGAAGGAAAATTGTCGCCGGACGGAAATGCGATCGAGTTCAGCTTTCTCGACGTGACCGGAAGCACGCGGGGAGGACTGGTGAAGCACATAGTATTCACCACGATCGACGCAGACAAGCACCTCGTCGAGTTTACTTTCATCATGCCGGACGGAAAACCGATCGAGCTGCGCGGCGAATTTCAACGGACAAAATGAGCCGTCAACTCGATTTCACGCCGACGAACTCGACGACAAATATCAACGTCGCATCAGGAGGAATCACCCCGCCCGCGCCTTTGGAACCGTAAGCGAGATTTGCGGGGATCACGAGAATTGCGTGGTCCCCGACTTTTAGGTTCGAGAAACCCTCGTCCCATCCCTTGATCACCATCCCCACCCCGAGTCTGAATTCAAAAGGCGCGCCGTTGTCGCGCGAACTGTCAAACTTCACTCCGTCCGTCAGCATACCCGTGTAATGCACGACGACCGTTTCGCCTTTTATGGCTTGACGGCCCGTTCCTTTTTTTGTGATCAGGTAAGTTAGTCCGGAAGGAGTGGTGATGGCGCCGGCTTTCGCTGTTGGTGCCGGCGGAGCTGGGCTTCTTGGCGTTCTCCGGCGTTTGGTTTGTGCCCCTGCTTCGACGACGCAACTGAGGAGTAAGCAGACTGAGAATAAGACTAAGGTTCCTTTAGTTTTGCTCATGGGGACAATCTATCACATTAGAAAAACCTTGACGCAGTCGCCCAAGTAAGATATTTATTTCGCCGCTGCATCATTCCTTGCGACCTCTTTTCGAATCGCTCAGCAGGTCTTTACGACTTTTTCTGCAACACAAATTAGACGGAGGGAAATCCCGTGCGTGCTTCAAAGCCTTTGACCATCGCTTGCATAGCAATGGGTCTCGTTGCGCTGCTGGCTGTCAAATCAGAGACATTGAACGCAGAGGCAGGCGCTTCCAGCCAGCAGCCTTCTCCTCAGGCTACGCCGACGCCTCCGACACAACAACATTCTGCCGTTGACGCTACCTCTAAATGGCCGAAGCTGAATGTATATGTGTGCTGGGAAAATCCGGCGCCCACCTATAAGCAGGGCATGGAGCTGGTCGAAAAGTCTGTCGCGGCGAGTTGGGAAGCGGCTTCGGCGTTGCGATTCACCGGATGGCAAAAGTGTGACCAGGAAAACAAGGGCATTCGGATTTTGATAGATGACAGCGGACCTCACACAAAGGGGTTGGGGAGGTATCTTGACGGGCAGCCGGCAGGCATGGTTTTGAACTTTACGTTCAATAACTGGAGTCCCGAGTGCAAACAAGAGTGGGCATTATGTGTGAAGTCGATAGCCGTGCATGAGTTCGGACACGCGATAGGTTTCGTGCACGAACACAACCGCGCCGATAAACCCGGCGAGTGCCGGGAAGCTCCTCAGGGTAGTAATCCAACGGATTTACTGACTCCATACGATCCCGAGTCGGTAATGAACTACTGCAACAAGAAATACAACAACAACGGCGTCTTGAGTAAATATGACATCGAAGGGGTAAGCAACTTTTACGGGCCCCCGCCAACCAATCGCGCCAGAAGTCGCCGTTGACCACTGACCGCCGCACGAAATCTTATGATCGATCACACAAAGCGGATTCGTCTCCTGATATTCGTCGGCGCATATCTGATTCTCTGCGCCGTTGCCAGCGCCCAGGATTGCTCACCCTGGGTCAACATTTCCAGGCCGGCGCTCGTAAGCATCGCCGTAAAGAAGACCCAAAAAGTCAATGGCGCCGTTATTAGCGGCTACGGCACCGGCTTCGTCGTGTCACCAGAGGGACATGTCGTCACCGCCTACCATGTGGTAGCTCCGGATCCTAACACTGATGAAATGGTAATAATGGCAACGGTTGGCAGTCTTTATGCGCAACCAACTCCGCTCGAGTATGTCACCGGTGATAAGTCGAAAGATATTGCCGTTCTGGTATTCAAGGACAGCAGCCGGGTTTATGATTTTATGCTCCTGGGAGATCCTTTTCGGACTATACCCGGCGGGGCTTTGTGCTCCTTTAGTTTTGCTCAGCCATTAGGAGGCGACTTTCTCACTACCTCCGGACCTCTTTCAAACAAAAGGGCAGAAGACAAAGAGAGCGGCATAAACAATTTGTGGACCACACAAATGCCGTCTAATCCTGGGGAGAGTGGTGCTCCGGTCATCGATCTGAAGAACGGTGGAGTGGTCGCAATGAAGTACGGCGGGAAAGATCCCCGCACCACCCAAAACTTCAATTTTCTAATCCCTCTAAACCTCGCCAAAAGTCTGCTCGACGACTGCTGCAACGTGAAGATACCTTCGCCGAACGTTAATAACCCCACCGTCATGAGTGAACCCGTACTGCTTGGCGTCAAAGTGCTCTTCGTCTTACCACAAGGTGATAACAAGGCGCCGGATACAGTAGTCGCTATCTCCGTAACGGCTGGCGGGATACTTCTGGCCGGCACAGAAATCGGCGCCGGGGTTCAGTTCAACGATCCCGGCAATTACGGGCCTTTCAAGTTGGAAACGCCTGGAAGGTCGATAACAAAAGCCGTATACCGGAACAGCACAGTCACCCTGACGATCAGAAACAGCGATGAGCGTATCGATCAGATTAATGACCGGTGGATTACGCAGGTTCAACTAGAGGCACAGTTCTCTGATCAGGAGATCATCAAAACCCGCTCAAACGTCATTACCGTCGATAATAATAATCGAGTCGTAGCTTTTATGACCAAGCAGAACTGACTCGAGGTTGCAACGCGAGTATTGCATCAACAAGCCGTACCGTCGGCTTGAACTGATTCATAACTCGATGCAGCAAAGAGATAACCTTCTTCTCCGGGGCTTTGCAGCCAAAGTGGGCCAACGGGCGCCGAATGACAATTGCCGGAGGACTAAAACAACGGTCTTAGCCCCTCCACACACCGTTCGTCACGAGGCGAGCAAAAGATGTGACTTACCGTGACTTTGTTGGTCGCGTGGCACCCGAGACAACCCTGGGTCTGCTGATACGTTTCCATGGTCGTGTTGGACAAAAAAGTAGTTCCCGCCACACGGCCTTCCTCCGGAGGTCCCCCGCCGATGGTCCAGGTAGCGCCAATCATCAGATAGTTCCTGCGCACGTCGCCATCCACGAGCGATTCGATGACGTCGCGGTTGATCGAAATGACTTCTGAATTTTTTGTTGCCTCCGCTCCAGCGGATCCAAAGGGATGCATGCGCATGGTGTTGCTTGGACTGATGTCAAAGGCTGGAGCAGCCCGGATGTTGGGAGGTTCAGAGCTCATGTGTACCTCATTGAAGAGACCTGCCGCCTTCGTCTCCGAGAACAACCAGGAACCGCCCCGGTCCTGAAGTACTCCTCTTCTTGAAGAAGCTGTTGTTATATAGCTGTATCTCTCGTTTGGGGAGTTGCCAAAGTGTTCGAAGGTGGCCCAGATCATTTCCGGATGACCGGCTGCGCTGCCGACGACGTGCATACCGACGAGAGCCAACCTAACCATGTGTTGACCAGTCCGAACCCATAGGTCAGACACCGATCTGTCATAAATCGGTACCATCGCATTCATGGTGATATAGCTGTTCGGATTTGGAAGGCTTGCAGCCTCGACCCACGACATCTTGACTTCGACCGCCAACGCACCAGGTTCGGGAATGGTTGTTCCGTGCGCCGCGGCATAATCGGTAATCGCGGTTAAGGCGCTTCGGTTAGTCGGGAATTCGGCGTGATTGATTTGGCCATCGGGTGACGGGATATCTCCCCTCTTGAGAGCAGTGAGAAAGAATGCATAAACGTCATTGACAACAATGGTGTAGTAGACCAGCGAGCCATTCTGAGCCTGAAGTACTCCGTTTTGCGACTGGCCCTGTTCGACGTTGACCACAATGCCCGCGGGATTCAGAAAGGTTGTCGTGCCTCGATTCGGATCAAAGAACCCCTGAATGACCGGCCCTTTACCCAAATGTTGAGGTAGGATTGGTCTGGGTTTAGCAATTCGTTTGCCTTTCGGATCGAAAAAAGCAGGCTTTCCATCATTCGCCAGCGTCACTCGCATGATCTCGATTGCTTTGCCGGTGTCGTCCGAGATGAGTTGTCTGCCACTCCTCGCCACCGGTGGCGGTACCACCTCGAACAGGGTGCCACCCTTGGCCATGATCATACTGAATCCGTGCGGGCCAACCTGAGCGTCCCTCAGGGCGGATACGACGAGCACGCCTGGTTCCTGTCTGATAAAAGTTCGGTTGCCCCGGAAGTCAGGGGCGGAAACGCCATAAAATATCGGTGAGTTGAAGACGCGCGACCCGCCGCCATAAGCCGCAGGAGCCGGCGACGTTAGCCACAAAAACATCCGTTCGGACCACTGATAGAAACCGCAATTTGGTCGATCGAGGAATCCGAGGCTATCCGCCGGACGTACAACGCCGTTTCGGGTGACTGTGTTGCCGACAAACCACGTGTTAATTGGAAATACGGAGCCGCTCGTAGCCATGCAATTGCGTTCAGCGTCGCCAGGCAGAGATTGACTCTTGACTGATGATGTTGAGACGAGCGCAGCGATGATGACTATCAAGAGGAGGTTTAAAGATCTGATTAGATTACGAAGCTGAGGAGAGGAGGATATTTTCATTTTCATTTCTCCGAGCCGATGCGGATCGACTATGAATGAGGAAAAGCCTTAGGCGATGGTCCTGAGGGTTCTTGCTCTGATCACACCATAGTCCCTGATCAGATCTGAGTCAAGGTAAGTTGCGGAATCTAATCCGGGGGTCCAATTAGCCGAGGGGGTTTTACAGGCTCGCGCTGAATGGTGCTTCAACTGCGCTGCCACCTTTGATCACAGGGAACACGCTCCGGCAGAGATTTAGCTCACCAAAGCATGTCCCCTGAGATTTTCGCCACGCTTGCCAGTTTGCACAGGAAAGCGCACTCAGAAGATCTTCTTGAAAGCTCGCGTTAACCAGTTGCCGGATTTCTTTACACCTTTCTCGCCCGCGTCCTTGAGGTCACCGGCCTTGTCGGCAGCCGCGCTACCTAACTCTTTCGTTTCCTTTGTCGCAACTTTAACTCCCGTAGCCGTTTTGTCAGCAGCCGCGCTACCCACCTTTTTCGTTTCCTTTGTCGCAGCCTTAACGCCGGTAGCCGCCTTGTCTCCTACGTCTTCGGCTTTGTCGCCTACTTCACTCGCGGCCTTCTTCGTCGTATCAACCGACTTGTCTTTGACGTCTTCAGCCTTGTCACCTACTTCACTCGCGGCCTTCTTCGTCGTATCAACTGACTTGTCTTTCACGTCTTCAGCCTTGTCACCTACTTCATTCACACCCTTCTTAGTGGTGTCAACGGCCTTATCTTTGACGTCCGCCGCTTTGTCAGCAGCGTCTCCGGCGACTTCTTTTGTCTTCTCGCCAGTCTTCCTGGCGCCCTTGACCGTCTTGTCCTTTACGTCGCCGACTTTCTCGCCGGTTTGCTGTCCGGCTTCTTTCACTTTATCCGCGGCCTTTTCCGCCGTGTTCTTGTCTTTGTTATCCGGTGTTTGATTTTGCTGAGCGGCAGTAGCATTAGCCGCTGCCAGCAAACAAACGCTGCATAGTACTGCTAACAACATCTTGCGCATGGTTAGACCCCTCCTCATGCAATGAAACCAAACAATTTTCCGACTGAAAACATTGAAGCGCAAACCTGATGCCACGGCGAACTGAGGAAGTATGCCAGAACCACACCCATAAGTAAGCCTATGCCTTTAAATGGTAAGGCACGCTGATGACAATTACCCCTTCCTTAAAGAGTAGTGCGCCCTTGAGCATTAATGAACTTTGATTATGTAAAAGGTGTTGCCACCACTTCGCCGGGACGAATTCCGGCAGTAACACAGTGATCACATCATTGCTGTTTTTTCGTTCAAGACGAGCGATGTAACGCAGCAAGGGACGCGTAAGTTCGCGATACGGCGACGGAAGCACCACTAATTTTACTCCCGCTCCCCACCGCTCCCACTTCTCACGTAACTTGGCCGTGGCCTCTTCATCGAAGTCTACATAGACAGCCTGGACATGGTCCGGCGCAATCGACCTGGCATATTGAAGTGCTGCGACAACGCCTCGATGGATGCCTGAAATCGGCACGATAACGGCGTGCTTGATCGGATGAAGCTCTTCAAGTCCTTCCGTAGAGAGTTGTTTCGCAACCCCGACATAGTGTTTGTGAATGGCGCGAAACATGAGAACAAGCAGAGGAACAACAACTACTACTATCCAGGCGCCGTGGATGAACTTCGTGGCAATGAATACGCAGAGAACAATGAAGGTGGCGATCGCGCCTATCGCATTAATGACGATCGATTTTTTCCAGTGCGAACTGTCTGTGACCTCGTCAGTGACAAACGTGGAGCCGCGCTGATCTGAAGCCTCGAGCTCGGCGTCAGGTAACGGCTCAGTATCGACTGTACTTTGAGTGTAGTGGATGTCCTCACCACGCCGTTTACGCTTGTTACCGTTTAGCTTCGTAGATTGCGCACGCTCCTTGAGCCAGTGTCGAACCATCCCCGACTGCGAAAGCGTGAAGGAGAGGAAAACCCCAACAGCATAAAGAGGAATGAGCCGGCTCGTGTCACCACCGAACGCGATTACAAGAACGCTGGCGAAGATTGCGAGCATCACGATCCCGTTTGAGAAGACCAGCTTGTCACCTCGGGTGGCGAACTGGCGAGGCAGGAAACGATCACGCGCGAGTAAACTACCGAGCCGCGGGAAGTCAGCAAAAGAAGTATTTGCTGCTAAAACTAAAATCAAAGCCGTCGCGATCTGGACCACGTAGTAGAACCAGGCCATCGCCCCAGTGAACATGATTCGCGCAAACTGGGAAATAACTGTTTCATGCTCGTGTGGATGAACGCCGTAAAGATACGCGAGAACACTCGTCCCCAGGAACATCGTGGTTAAAAGCGCTGCCATTATGACGAGCGTCGTTGCGGCATTCTTCGCCTCAGGCTTCTTGAACGCGGGAACACCGTTAGAGATGGCTTCGATACCGGTTAACGCAGCACAACCATTAGAGAAAGCTCCAAGCAGCAAGAAGAGTGTTAACGGCTGAATCTTGTATCCCTCGGCGGTCTTGAGTTCGTCAGCGCCAGGAATCGGCGCCGCTCCGCCGTAGGTGTAATAGCTGAAGAGCCCGTAACCAATCATGAAGAGAAAACTGATGAGGAAGGCGTAAGTGGGCGCGGCGAAAAGCGCGCCTGACTCTCTTACGCCACGCAAGTTAGCCAGGGCAATAAAACCGATGCAGATCAGACAGAGTAGAACCTTGTGATCGTCCAGCCATGCGTAGCGCGTTCCCTGCATCATTGAAGTTATCGCCGCTACACCTGCGGCAATGGAAACGGCAACCGTCAGCACGTAGTCAACCAACAGCGCTGCCCCGGCAACCAGACCGGCGTTGGTACCAAGATTCTCCTTAGCGACAATGTAAGCGCCGCCACCCGATGGATAGGCATGGATAGTTTGCCGGTAGCTGATTGCTACGACGACAAGAAGCACGCCAATGCCGATGGAAACGGGTATGACGTACTTGAAGGCGCCTGCTTGCCCGAAGGCCGCGGCGACCGCAAGCACGAGCAGGATTTCTTCGGTAGCATACGCTGTAGATGAAAGTGCGTCAGACGAAAAAACCGCTAAAGCTGTTTTCTTTGAGAGACGCTCGTGAGCTGCTTGTTCTGTCCTTAATGCCCGACCAATGATCAAACGTTTGAGTTCTGCCGCCACTACTGTTGTTCCTCCCGGAATACCTTCATCACTCTTCGTTTTATTGCCTGTCTCGACCTAGATGGTCTGCCAGCGCGCTGCGATCGGGAGCTCGTCACGATCGACATCTGTGATCGTGAGTTTTCTGGTAGGGGGAACTTTCCCTTCCTTCCACAGGTAATCGCCCAATACGCGTTGAGCCTGGGTTGTCCAGAACGAGTTCTCCGGAGGAAGTTTTCGTCTGGTCATGCGCTCGACGTAACCGATTGCTTCGCCATCAATTTCCACCAGCACCTCATGCTCGCTTCCAGTGGGACTCTTCACTATGAAGCGGCGCTCGTCGGGTTCTCGCCGAGCACCTTCCGAATCCAGGATCGTGAAGCCATTCATCGTAATGATTTGAATTAGTGGCTCTGTTGAAATCTCTGCCGACGTTCGAGCAGGTACGGACGCTCGCGGTTGTTTGGAAAGGGCTGCGGCCACAGCATTGCGCAAGATCTCCGGGGTCATTGGCTTGCGCACGAAGTCGGTAGCGCCGAGCTTCATCGCATCAACCGCGAGTTCAATCGAGGCGTATGCTGTCGCCATGATTACGCGTGCAGTTGCATCGCGTTCGTTCAGGTTGCGAAGTGTTTCGAGGCCGTCCATGCCGGGCATTCGCTGATCCAGCAACACCGCATCCCAGCTTGAACCGTCACCAAACGCTTCCAGGCCTCGCTCACCGTCGGCGGCTTCGCCAACTTCATAACCGGCTGCCTGTAAGGTCAGGCGCGTCACGCGCCGAATATTTTCTTCGTCGTCAACAATCAGCACTCGTTTAGTCATGGTTCTTTCCCTGCTTGTTTTCAGACTCTGCCGCTAGCGGCAGAGTGAAGGTGAAGGTTGAGCCTCGCCCAACTTGCGATTGCACGCTGATCTGGCCGCCGTGAGCCTCCACAATTGATTTGGAGATCGTCAGTCCTAATCCTGCTCCGCCCGTAGGCGCGTCAGGGACTTGTACAAACTTGTCGAAGATGTGAGGCAGATACTCGGTTGGTATGCCGCTGCCTGTATCAGCGATGGAAATGGCAACATGATTATCACGCTGTTCGGCGCTGATCTTGATCTCGCCGTTTTTTGTATGTCGCAGCGCGTTGATGACCAAATTGCTGATCACGCGTTCTATTTGCAACCGGTCGATCACGACCCACGGAAGATCAACAGGGACATCGACACTCAACTTAAGGTCTTTGGCTTCGATCTGCGGGCGCAATTCGTGGACAGCCGTGGTCAGTAAGTCTCGCGCACTGATCGCGGCGAGCTGAGGCTGGCTTTCACCGGCTTCGATCCTGGAAAGATCGAGCAGATCCCTCATGAGCTTATCCAGACGCTCACAATCCTGGCGGCAAGCCTGAAGCACTTCATTTTGCTCATCAGTCAATTCTCCCAGAGTGCCTTCGAGCAGTAGATGAACACCCATCTGCACGCTGGTTAGAGGTGTGCGAAGCTCATGAGAGGCAGTGGCTATAAATTCTGATTTGAGACGATCAATCTCGCGCAGGTGAGTGATGTCTTCGAGAATGGTGACAGCGCCGAGCAGATGATGGCCATTGTCTCGCATCGGCGTGGTGCGCAACCGAAACGCTCTTTCCGAACCGTCAACAGCAAGCGGCAAAACCGAAGACATGCCTTCGCCCGCCACTGGACGCTGCGACTCCAGCGCTTCCGCAACAGCACCGGCAATCCGAACATCCCGCGCGACTTCGCCGACGTGCTTACCGGTATTTTCTTTTTCCGAGCCGAATATCTCTTCGGCGGCAGGATTGAGTTTGGTCACACATCCTTCGCCGTCTGTGACAATCACCGGATCGTAGAGCGAATCAATGGCCGCTTCAGTGGTCTGCTGGGCCACCACAAGTTTTCCCATATCGGAGCTGCGCAGTTGTCGAACGCGCTCAGCCATACGGTTATATTCGGCAGCGAGCACGCCAACTTCATCTCGAGAGGACACTGACACTTTGGCGTTCAGATCACCCCCAGCCATCCTGGCGGTGCTGGCAGTAAGCTGGCGAAGGGGTTCGACTATCCGGTTTGCGAGAAAGAAGGCGAGCAAAGTGCCGGCAGCGATCAATGCTCCGGCAAAAAGCAGGGTGCGATAGAACCATAATTGAGCCACGCCTGCGGCTGCTTCCGACTTCCCCAGCATGGCGCGTTGATTGAGTTGCAGCAGGTGCTCGCATTCAGCACGCAACCTGTTGAACTGCGGTTCGACACGAGTGAAGTATTCATTGCGTTCAGCGGACTCCTCACCGCTTGCATTTTTACCGCCGACGACTCTGTTCATAAAGGCGTCGAACATCTGGTAATAAATGTCGCGGTCGCGCCGAATGGCCTCTATGGCTTCCGGTTCGCCGACCTCGGTGATGTTGTTCGCTGCCTTCTGAAAATTTGCATCAAAGCGAGCTCGATGCTCGCGAAGTTGGGCGATTGCTTTTTCACGCGCACCGAGAAGCGCAAACAAGGCGGCCGAATCCTGCCGCTCGAGACTCTCTTTCATTTCCTGGGCCGCAATTACTGAATCGTAGTTATTGGAAATGATGCGGCGTGAGACGCTACCCATTTCCCGCAAACGCCAGGCGCTCCAGCCGCCCAGGACCAGCAGCGCACTCACGAAGACTAAGTAACTAAATAAAAGTTTGAACCTTAAGCTCATCAGATTTGCCTAATAGCGATTAGGCATCGTTTATAACTTCGTTTTCCGGGCCACCATTATTCAGTCGTTCCAACGGCACCACTTGCACCGTCGCATCCCGCACTTCATCGAGAAAGCGGTTGATGATTGAGCCGTGCAACAGAATGTCCCAGCGCGAGCGTGAGGTCTGGCCGAAAACAACATGCGTGATGCCTTCCCGTCTCGCGAAGTCGATCAAGGCATCTACCACGCGTCGAGATTTCAACTTGACTACTCTTGCCCCGAGCTCTTCCGCGAACTGAATATTTTCCTGTAGCGCCGCATAGTCCGCGGGCTTGATCCTGCCGAGCTCTTCGTTAGGTGTCTCGACGTACACGGCATACCAATCAGTAGCCAGCCGTCCCGCGATGCGTGATCCCACGCGAAGCAATTTCCTGGCACTGCCGCGAGACGCAAAAGCCACCATCACTTTTTCAGGAATCACGGCCCGATCCAGTCCTTCGCGTTCGCGATAATCGTGCGATTTCGCGGCCTGATCCGTTGCCACTTGCCTGAGAGCCAGCTCGCGTAGTGCGGAGAGATTTCCTTTCCGGAAAAAATTGTTCAGTGCCTGTTCGATCTTCACCACGTCGTAAATCTTTCCCTGCCGCAGACGCGTGCGGAGCGTGTCGACCGAAACGTCGACGTTTACAACCTCATCTGCTCGTCTCAGAAAATGGTCCGGGACTGTCTCCCGCACCCGTACTCCCGTCGTGCGCGTGACCACATCATTTAGCGATTCGAGGTGCTGAATATTGACAGCGGTGATTACTGAAATACCGGCGTTGAGCAGCTCCAATACGTCCTGATAACGTTTGCGATTTTTCGAGCCGGGAACATTGGTGTGCGCAAGCTCATCGACGATTGCAATGGCCGGATGGCGTGAGATAACGGCATCGACGTCCAACTCTTCGAGCGTTACACCACGGTATTCAATACGGCGCATCGGCACCCGTTCAAGATCGCCGATCATGGCTTTCGTATCCTCGCGTCCGTGTGTGTCCACTACCGCTACGACGATGTCTACGCCCTGCTTCTTGAGGAGGTGCGCATCCTCGAGCATTTGACAGGTTTTACCGACACCAGGCGCCGCGCCGATATAAACGCGCAAGCTCGGTTTCTCGCCGCCTTTCAGTTTGGCGAGCAGTGCTTCGGGCGATGGCCTTTTCAGCTCGGTAGTCATCACATCGATCGAAAACTCATGGCCTGCTTGCGCGAGGAAACTTCTGATCGAGATCGATATTCAGTTCCAGCACGTTTACCCGC
>Ga0207711_10002548_pt1 | contig 16227 bp, 18 predicted proteins | sample KBSS34metaG_FD_184401 | JGI IMG/M metagenome (GOLD analysis project Ga0207711, IMG submission 184401) | Switchgrass rhizosphere microbial communities from Kellogg Biological Station, Michigan, USA - KBS S3-4 metaG (SPAdes) (version 2) | ecosystem: Host-associated > Plants > Roots > Rhizosphere...
CGGCGCGCAGAAGCTGACTGTACGCGACATCCTCAGTCATCGCGTCGGCCTGCCGCACAACACCTACGACAACCTGCTCGAACAGGACGAGCCGTACGAGCTGCTCGTCGATCGGCTCAAGGACGTACCGCTGGCGTGCCCGGTCGGCGACTGCTACGGCTACCAGAACATCGCGTTCAGCCTGATCGGCGACGTGACGTACGCGGCGACCGGCGACTTCTACTACCACCAGGTCGAGAAGCGCATCTTCCATCCGCTCGGCATGGATACCGCCACCTACGGCCGCGACGCGCTCGAAGGATCGAAGAGCTGGGCGCGCCCGCACCATCGCACCGGCAGCGGCTGGGTACCTTTCGTGCCGAAGGAAAGCTACTACCACGTGCCGCCGGCGGCCGGCGTCAACGCCAGCATCCACGACATGGAGCAATGGCTGATCGCACAGATGGGCGGCCGTCCGAACGTGCTTTCGCCGGAGCTGCTGACCGTGCTGCACACGCCGCTGGTGGAGACCGAGCGCGAGAAGCGCGCGTCGCCGTGGCGGCGCGGCCGCCTGCTCGACGCGCAGTATGCGCTCGGCTGGCGCATCTACGACTACGCCGGCACGACCCTGGTCTTCCACGCGGGCGCAGTGCAAGGCTATCGCGCAATCATCGCGTTCCTGCCGAAATACCGCTTCGGCGCCGTCATGCTGTGGAACTGCGAATCGCCGGTTCCGATGGGGCTGATGCCGATGCTGATCGACCGCTATCTCGGCCTGCCCGAGGTGAACTGGGCCGGCATCGATCATGGCGACAATTCGGATCTTGCGGGCGGCACCGACTGATCCGGCCGGAGCGCGCGCTCGAGCAGATTGCGGACGCCGATCGCTCGGCGTCCGCTCCTTCGTCGCTCAGTTGTTGAGCTTGAACTCGATGCGGCGACGCAGGGTCGCCGCCACCGGCTTGCCCTTGTCCAGCCGCGGCTCGAAACGCGCCGCCTCGATGGCGTTGATCGCCTCGCGATCGAACGTGCGCGCAGGCTGCGCGCCGACGACTTTCGCATTCTGCACGGAGCCGTCGGCGGCGACGGTGAACTCGACTTCGACCCAGCCGTTCTGCCGGTTGCGCACGGCCGCAGCCGGATAGCTCGGCTGCGGCGGCGTGACCACGCGCACGTCGCGCGACTCACCGGCAGGTTCCTCGGCCGGCGGCGGCGGCGCTACGGCGGGGGCCGGCGTCGTACGAGCGACTTCCCGCGCGGGCGCGGCGGCCGGCGCTGCGGCCGGTGTCGTGGCGGCCGGGGCCGCTGCTGCAGCGGCATCGGTTGCAGCGGGAGTGCCGGCCGGCGCAGTACCTGGCGCCTGCGGCGCGCCCGCTGCGCGCGCGGCCGCTGCAGCGGCCTGCTGCGCCAGCTGCTGCTGGTCGCGATCGTTCTGCTTCTTCTTTGCATCGAGCTTGCTGCGCAGGATCGTCAGCGTGTAGTTGCTGGGATCGGCCTTCGCGAGCAGGCCCATGATCCGGGTTGCCTCGTCGAAGTTGCTCTGGTTGATCTGATCCTCGGCGCCGGCGGTCGCGAACGGAAACAGTTCGCGCAGCGCGTCGGTCGCGCTGCTGTCGTCAGGCTGCTTGGCGAGTATCCGCAAATAGTACTCGAGCGCGTTGTTGCCCGGCGGAGCCACCATGCGGTTCTCGCCGACCGCGGCGCGCGCGGCCTTGTACAGATCATTGATGCTGAGGTCGTCGGCAGCCGCCGCCGCGGCGGGCGCCGCTTCGTTCGGTGCCGCTCCGGCGGGCCCGGCCGCGACCGTTGCCGGCGGCGCCTCGGATTGGCCGACGAACCACCACAGCGCGACCGCGACGACCGCGATCACGACCAGCAGCAGGATCAGCATTCCCGCCGATATCGCGCCTCGCATGCCGCTCCGCTGCATCGTTCCCATTCGCCGACCCACCACGAACCTGCGGCCACGACCTGGCAGGTCATGACAACGTACGTTGACTCCCGACATCTTCCGACCCCTGACCGTTGGATGCTTTGATTTCGCGGCGTTGCGCCACCGGACAACTCGAATATAGCGCCAATTCACGAAATCGTAATGTCCTGCAACTTGCAATTTTTATACCGCCCCCAAAAACGGTCGGCCGTTCAGTTTGTTCCGACTAAGCTCGCAGGGCGTCGACGGAGCCCGTCTCGGCCGATGGCGATGCCCGCGCGCGGTCCGACGTTCCGATCGGGCAGCCGCTCGCGGATCTTCCATTTCGAGGAGCACAAGCCATGGTGAGCGTACGTGAAGTGAAACAGCCGCTCGATGACGCCGGTGACGATCTGGCCGGCGCGGCAACCGAGAGCATCGAAAGCATGAAGAGCGAACTGCACCGCCTGCGCGCGAAGCTGCGGGCGAACGGCGCGCAGCTCGAAGACGACCTGCGCGACGCCGGCGCACGCTTCGCCGACGGCGCCAAGCAGTTCAGCGACGCCGCGATCGAGCAGGTACGCGAGCATCCGCTGGCGGCGTTCGGCATCGCGTTCGCTGCGGGCGTGGTCGTGTCGCGCTGGTTGCGCAGCCGCTGACATGGACGCGCCGGCTGCTTTGGACGAAGGCGCGTCGACGCCACCCGGCACCGACGATACGTTCGCCAGCGCACGCGCGGCGCTCGATCAGGCGCTGCGCGTTGCCGATGCGGCGCTGGCCCTGCTGCGCGCCGAGCTGCGGCTCGCGCGCAGCAGCGCGTTCGTGCTGATCTGGCTCGCCTTCGCACTGGTGTTCCTCGGCGTCGGCGCGTGGCTTGCGACGAGCGCGGCGATCGCGGCCGGCATCTACCAGCTCACCGGCAACGTCTTCTACGGCATCGGCAGCGTCGCGCTGGCGAACCTGCTCGGCGTCGTCGCCGTGTTGTGGGCGATGCGCGGTTGCTGGCGCGACCTCGGTCTGCCGCATACCCGGCGCATGCTCGGAAAAATAGGCAGGTCCAGTCATGAAGCTGCTTGAGCGGCGCCGCGCCGTCGTCGACGCAACCCATCGGCTGCAGCGCGAACGTTCGCGCTGGCAGACGCAGACCCGAACGCTGCGCATCCGCCTGGCGCGCCATCGCACGGCGCTGATCGTCGGCGGTGGCGTTGCCGGTGGATTGGTCGCAGGCTTCCTGCCATGGTCGGCATTCGCACGCGTCGGCAGCTTCGTCGCCGCCGCGGCATCGTTCGTGTTGCGTTCGCCGATCGGCGCGCTGCTGGCGGAAGATCTGCGGCAACGCGCGCCGACCGACTCGCCGCCACCCCCGTCATGAGCGCGACGGTCGACCCGGTCGCAGCGGCTCCGCCGGTGGCGGTGGCCGCCGTCGCGGACGAGCCGCCAGCAACGAGCACGCAGCCGCTGCGCGCGAGTCGTCAGCGCAACCGGCTCCTCGGCGCGATCGTCATCGCCATCCTCGTCTATACCTGCGTCATCGCGCAGGCGGTGATCGTCCCGGTCCTCGTCGCGATGTTGCTCGGGCTGATGCTCGCGCCGGCCGTGCGGCTGCTAGAGCGCTGGCACATACCGCGCGCGTTCGGGGCATTGCTCGCAGTCGTGTTCACCATGGCCGTCACCGGTGGCGCGGTCGCCATGCTGGCAACGCCCGCGCGCGCATGGATGGCGCGCACGCCGCAGGCGCTGGCCCATCTCGAAACCGCGCTGCGTGATCTGCGCAAGCCGCTGCAGGCGGCCACCTCGGCCGCGCACGACCTCGGCAAGCTCGCGAACCTCGATGGCGGACAACCGGTGCCGGTCGTCAACACGTCGCCCGGGTTTTTCTCGCAGGCGCTCGTTGCGGCGCCAGGCGTGCTGGCCGGCGTCATCGTCGTCGTCTTCCTGCTGTTCCTGTTCCTGCTGCACGGCGACGATCTGCTGCGCAAGTTCGTGACGCTCGCGCCGCATCTGCGCGCCAAGCGCGACTTGGTCGGAGCGACGCGCCAGGCGCAGCACGAACTGTCGCTCTACATGATCACCATCACGCTCATCAACACCGGCCTGGGACTGGCGACGGCAGCGGCGCTGTTCGCGCTGAAGATTCCCGATCCGCTGTTGTGGGGCGGCGTCGCTGCGCTGATGAACTTCGCGCCGTTCGTCGGACCGCTGCTGACGTCGGTGGCGCTGACCGTCGTCGGCTTCGGCGAGTTCGCGTCGCCTCTGTCGGCGTTGGCCGCGCCCGCCGCATTCCTTGGACTGCACCTGATCGAGTCGCAACTCGTCACGCCGCACCTGGTCGGGCGCCGCCTCGCGCTCGATCCCGTCATGGTCTTCCTCGCGCTCATCGCGCTCGGCTGGATGTGGGGCGTCGCCGGACTGCTGCTCGCCGTTCCGCTGCTCAGCTGCGCGAAGATCATCGCCGAGCGCGCACCCGACGGAAACATCGTCGCCACGCTGCTGTCACGCTGACGCGCGTCGCCTCGGCGGGCGCCTGCGGCGCTCGAGGGCAGAGGAGCATCGCGACTGAACTCGCTCACACGATATTCGAAACAGGGGCGATGTGCTCGAAACGGCCAGTCGCAGCGGCTTCGGGGAAGCGGCTTTGTGGGAGCGGCTTCAGCCGCGATCAGCGGCGACTACGACATGGAACGGCGCGAAGCGCGCGCACGGACGCACCGCTGGATCGTCTATCGGCGGAAGGCGGCGAAGGATGTCGCGGGAGGCGTGCGGCGAAAGGCGCACAGGGTACGGCGGAGCGGGGAAATTCTCTCCCTGCGCTGGGCAACCGCAGGGAGAGAGAGGTCTTGCTGGCAGTGAACTACGTTTCTATCGTGTTGCGGTACTGAGTTTGTCGCTACCGGCCGCAGGCTGGGCAATGAACACGTTGCCAGCCTGGGCCATCATCGGTGCGCAGACATCGCGACCGATTCGAAGGCAGGCCTTACTTGGCCTTCTTTACAGCCTTCTTCGCTGCTTTCTTCGCTGCGGGCTTCTTCGCTGCGCCGGTCTTGCGGGCGGTAGCGGTCTTGGCCTTCGCGGTCGTCTTCTTCACCGCCTTCTTGGCGGCCTTCTTAACGGCGGGTTTCTTCTTTGCAGCTGCTTTCTTCATAGCCATATCGCGTCTTAGCTCCTCGTCAGTTGGCAGTGGTTGCCCAGTAAAAGCGTGAAGGAATGCTTCGCACAGCAGATCGCTGTTGGTGGCGTGGCGCAGGTTTGCAACTTGGCGCCGGGTCCGTTCGTCGGACAATAGTCTGAGAATATGGAAGGGAACCGACACCGTGATCTTCTTCACCGACCCGGACTTGGTGCCGTGTTCAATGTAGGGGACGATGAATCGGGTTGCAGTCATGATTCCTTTATTCGTTTGTCACGCCGGCGCAGAAACTATTACTGTCCTGTGCGCGTGTCAACAAATTTTCAACGGAAACAAGCAGTTCCCACACGACTGCTGGATGCCCGAAAACGATGCCCGGAGGAGGCCCTACGGACGCTTTCTCACCCGAAACAGACGAAACGTATAAACGTCTAGACATCCATATGAAAATTCTTCGATGACCATCGAGGATGCCGGAGAGCAAGCTCTGATGCGGCTCTCCGGACTTTCGTCCGATGCACGATCGCAACGTCGACTCGCGCGCACGACCGACGATCCGCATCGACAGCACGCTGACGAAATGCCTCCTCCGGCGGGTTCCGGGAGCCCCAACCGCGGGTGAACGGCCGAAAAATAATTTTGCGTTTCGGGGGTCCGCGAGGCGGCTCTCGACCGAAAAAAGATCGCGCCGAAGGTTCGCCGACGTCGTCGTCGGACTCGCGATCGACCTCCTCGACGCGTCGGTTTCCGATCGACGAGCGCGCGATCGACGTCGACTTTTTCGATCGTCCACCACGCGACGAATCGTCGTCGACACCGACGACGCGCGCATTCGACTCGACGACGCTCGCACGTTCGCGGCGCGTGCGGCGCCGGAGAGCGAACACATCCGATCGTCCGCCGCGCCTCGTCGATCACCGCATTCGAGATCGGAGCCGCGCCGCCTCTGCCGGAAGTTCGCGGCGCATCGATTCGCCGGTCGCGGCCGCTCCGCCGAGAGCGCAATCCTCGGGCCGCGGTGGCGCCGGTGAAATCACGTTCGCAAACGAAAAGGGCGCGCCCTAGGCGCGCCCTCGTCAGGCGATCGGTGGAGCAAACGGACTCAGTGGTCTTCGTTCTCGATCAGTTCGGCGTAGGCATCCGGATCGAGCAGCTCTTCCTGCTCCTCGGCGAGGTTGTCCGGCTTGATCACGAAGATCCAGCCGTCGCCGTAGGCGTCCTCGTTGATCGTCTCGGGCTTGTCCGGCAGCGCCTCGTTGACCGCGACGATCTCGCCGGAGACGGGCGCATAGACGTCCGAAGCGGCCTTGACCGATTCGACGACGGCGACGGCGTTGCCCGCCTTGACGGTGTCGCCGACGCTCGGCAGTTCGACGTAGACGAGGTCGCCGAGCAGCCCTTGTGCATGATCGGAGATGCCGACCGTGACCGTGCCCTTGTCTTCGACGCGCGCCCACTCGTGGGACTTCAGGAATTTCAGATCGCCGGGGATTTCTTGCATGGCTCAGGTCCTTGGAGGTCGGCTGCTGGTTGCGATTCTAACAACGTCCGTGCGACGGCGCGAACGCCGTTTCAGATGCCTTCGATGGCTTTGCCGTCCCGCACGAACGGATACTTCACCACGCGCACCGGCACCAGCTTGCCGCGGATGTCGACCTGCAAGGTTCCGCTGGTGCCGGCAGGCACGCGGGCGAACGCGATCGACTTGGCGAGCGTCGGCGAGTAGCTGCCGGACAGGATCTCGCCGTCGCCGCCCGGCGTGACGACGCGCTGGCCGTGGCGCAGCACGCCCTTCTCGTCCATCACCAGGCCGACCATCACGCGGTGGCCGCCCGCGGCCTTCTGCTTTTCGAGCACGCCGCGGCCGATGAAGCCGCGGCCTTCGTCGAGCGCGACGGTCCAGCCGAGATTCGCTTCCCACGGCGTGACGGCCTCGTCCATGTCCTGGCCGTACAGGTTCATGCCGGCTTCCAGGCGCAGCGTGTCGCGCGCGCCGAGGCCGGCCGGCGCGACACCGGCTTCCTTCAAGCGGTTCCACAGTTCGACCGCCTGCGCCTCCGGCACGATGATCTCGAAACCGTCCTCGCCGGTGTAGCCGGTGCGTGCGATGAACAGGCCGTCGCCCTCGACGGCGACGAACTTGCCGATCTTCTCGGCCTTCGCGCGCGCCTCCAGCGTCAGCAGCGCGAGCACCTTGGCGCGCGCATTCGGTCCCTGTACCGCGATCATCGAAAGATCGGCGCGCTCGGCGACCGTCACGTCGAACGCCTTCGCCTGCCGCTCGATCCAGGCGAGGTCCTTGTCGCGCGTGGACGCATTGACCACGACGCGGAAGAAGTCTTCGCCGAGGAAATACACGATCAGGTCGTCGATGACGCCGCCCTGCTCGTTCAACATGCACGAATACAGCGCCTTGCCCGACACCTTCAGCTTGTCGACGCTGTTGGCGAGCAGGTGGCGCAGGAACTCGCGCGTGCGCGCGCCGTGCAGGTCGACCACGGTCATGTGCGAGACGTCGAACATGCCGGCGTCGCTGCGCACGACGTGGTGCTCCTCGATCTGCGATCCGTAATTGAGCGGCATGTCCCAGCCGCCGAAGTCGACCATCTTCGCGCCGAGCGCGCGATGGGTGGCGTTGAGGATGGTCTGTTGCGTCATGGCGAGGCGCCGTCCGTATGGGGGCGCGCATTATCGCGGTCGCGGCTCGGCATTCCAACTCGATCCGCACGGATGCCGGCCCGGCGGTGTGCAGGCCAGACTCGGGTGGCGTCGGGAATAAAACATCGCCCGCTCCGATCTGGTGGTTCGAACCCCCACTGCAGGAGCCGCCGCCATGAAACCGTTCCCACCGAATCGAACCGACACACCCGACGCCGATCGCCGCAAGGCGCTCGGCTGCCTCGCTGCCTGGACCGGCGCCGCCGTCGTCTGGACGGTCGCCGGCGGCGTACCGCGCGCGCTCGGCGCGACCGGCGCCGGCCACGTCGCCGAAGCGTCGAAACATGCGCTGACCTTCGTGCAGATCAGCGACACACATATAGGTTTCCACAAGGACGCCAATCCCGACGTCGTCGGCAGCTTCCGCCGCGCGGCCGCCGACATCAACGCCCTGCCGCAGACGCCTGCATTCGTCGTCCATACCGGCGACGTGAGCCATCTGTCCAAGCCGGAGGAATTCGGCCAGGCGCGCGACCTGCTCGGCGAACTCAAGGTCGATCGCGTGCACACGGTGCCGGGCGAGCACGACGCGATCGACGACGGTGTCGCGGGCTACCTGAAATTCTTCGACCACGACGGCAAGGGCCGCGCCTGGTACAGCTTCGACCAGGGCGGCGTGCACTTCATCGGTCTCAACAACGTGCTCAACTTCAAGATGGGCCACCTCGCCGCACTCGGCGACGAGCAGCTCGCGTGGCTGAAGGCGGACCTCGCGGAGGTAGCGCATTCGACGCCGGTCGTCGTGCTCGCGCACATTCCGATGTGGACCGTGTGGGAGCCGTGGGGCTGGGGCACGGCCGATGCGGCGGCGGCGATCGCGCTGCTGCGGCCGTTCGGTTCGGTGACCGTATTGAATGGTCATATCCATCAGGTACTGCAGAAGGTCGAAGGACACGTCGCGCTGCACACTGCGATGTCGCTGGCCTATCCGCTGCCGACGCCCGGGCAGGCCGGCATCGGCGAACCCGGTCCGCTCAAGGTGCCGGCCGGCGAACTCGGCAAGCTGCTCGGAACGCGTCAGCTCAGCGTCGTGCGCGGAAAGCACGCGCTCGCGCTGATCGACACGCCGCTCGACCGCTGAGGACCCTCGAATGACAAAGAAGAAGGGTTTCCCCCTGAGCCGGTCGTCGCGCGCCACCCGCCACGCGCTTGCCTCGGCGCTTTCGGGCGTGCTGTTCGGCGCGATCGTCGCGGCGTCGAACGCCATCGCCGCGGCGCCGGCCGTCGACATCACGAAGTTCGCCTTCACGCCGGGCGAACTGACGGTCGCGCCGGGCACGACGGTCGTCTGGACCAACCACGACGAGGTGCCGCACACCGTGGCCAGCAAGGACAAGCGGCTGATGTCGAAAGCCTTGGATACCGACGATCGCTTTGAGCATACTTTCGACGAGGAAGGCGACTTCGCCTACTACTGCACTCTCCACCCGTTCATGACCGGCGTCGTGCATGTGCGCAAACCGTAGCCATCCGTCGGACGAGTGCACGCCGTGAGCGCGGCGCAGGCTCTCGTCGGCGACCTTGCGCTGCGCCACCTCGACGCCGCCTACAACCTCGGCCGCTGGCTGCTCGGCAACGAGCAGGACGCGGCCGATGCCGTGCACGACGCCTTCGTGCGCGCGGCGCGCTCCGCCGATACCTACGCCGGCGGCAACGCGCGCGCGTGGTGGTTGGCGATCGTGCGCAACTGCTGCCTGGCGCGCCTGTCCGCCCGCGGCACCGAACAGCGCCACGTCGCGATCGACCAGGTCGCCGCCGAGCAGGGCCGCGATGCCGCCGATGCGCTGCTCGCGCAAGGCGACGCGGGCGATGTCGAGGATCGCCTCGATCATGCACAGCGCAGCGCATGGATCCGGCGGCATCTGGAGAACCTGCCGATGGAATTTCGCGAGACGCTGATCCTGCGCGAGATCGAGGAACTGTCGTACCGCGAGATCGCCGACGTGCTGCAGGCGCCGATCGGCACCGTGATGTCGCGCCTCGCGCGCGGCCGGGCGCTGCTGCAGAAATCCCTCGGCCCGCTGCGGCCGAACGAGGTGAAGCATGGACTGTAGTTCCGCCCGCGATCTGCTCGCGCCGTACTTCGACGGCGAACTCGATCGCGCGGCCAGCCGCGAATTCGAAGCGCACCTCGACGACTGCGCCGACTGTCGTGCCGCGCTGATCGAGCTCGATGCGTTGCGCCGCACGCTGCGTACCGATCTGCCGCGCTACGCGGCACCGCAGGCGCTGCGCGAGCGCATCCGGGCCGAAACGCCGAAGCCTGTCGCTGCGCGCTCTCGCCCGTCGCGACAGCGCTGGCTGGCATTGGCCGCCTCGTGGGCGATCGCGTTCGTCGCCGGCGCTGCGCTGGTGCCATTGTGGTCGTCGCACGGCGGCAACGTCGGCGAGCAGACCGCGCGCGACCTGTTCGCCGGGCATTGGCGCGCGCTCGCCGCCACCTCGCCGGTCGACGTGGTGTCGACGGACCGTCACACCGTCAAGCCCTGGTTCGCCGGCAAGGTGGCGCAGGCGCCGCTGGTGCAGGACTTTGCCGACCGGGGCTTCAGCCTGGTCGGCGGTCGCATCGACTACGTCGGCAGCGCGCGCGTGCCGGTGCTGGTCTATCGGCACGGCCAGCATCTGATCGACGTATTCGTGCTGGCACAGAACGAAGTCGGAATGCTCGCCGCGACGGAGCGCCAGGGCTACTGGCTCGACGTCGTGACGCTCGGCGGGCAGCCGGCTGCCATCGTGTCGGACATGGATGCCTCCGAGCGCACGCGCTTCGCGCAGGTGCTGGCTGCCGCGAACTGATCTCGAAGTCCGCGGATCGATCGCCGCCTTCGCCGATGCGGCGCGTCAGTCGCTCGGCTAGGGCCTGCTGGCGCTGGCTTCGACCAGCGGCAGCCCATCCTGCTGGCTGAAGACGAACTGATAGTCGAGCTGCATCGGCAGCGGCTTGGGCTGCCCCCTGTATTCGACTGGCACGCCGTTCTCGACGACGGTCGTCGGTCCTGCATCGAGATCGAGCTGGATCAGCGGCGAAAACGTCCACCGAAGGCAGGTCTGCTTCACCGCCGCGAGAAACCGGCCCTGGTCCTGCGACGCAAACGGATCGACGGACACGACATCGACGACCTTTCCTTGGGCATCGACATTCAGGCGTACGGCCACCAGGACCGGAGGCAAGCCGAGGGCGAGCAGGTCGTGCGGATACACCGGCACCGCGTTGTCGGGACGCGGCTGCGCAGGAATGTAGTCGATACGCGCAACGTGCTCGTGCTGTTCGGCGTCCGGCGGCGGCTTGGTCGGCACCGGCGCGCAGGCGGCAAGCCCGCAGCATGCCAGCGCGGTGCTCAGGAAAGCCGCCATTCCAACCCGATCGTTCATTCGCTCTCCGGAGGCTGTCGTGGCGAGGCGCCGCTGCGCCCGCCTAAGCGCGTGCGCGCGTCCATCGCGAATGCAGCCGCTGCGCGGAACGACAGTCTTCTACATCCAGCTGCACGTGGATCGTGCGTCCATGCACGTCATCCATGCATCGGCGCCCCGGCGACGACCTTGAGCGTGGTCCCTTGCACAGCGGTGACTTCCACTTCGCTGCCGGCCGGCAGGTCGGGGCCTTCGGCGAGCCAGGTTCCATCGCCGACCTTGACCTTGCCGCGCCCGTTGACGATCGCGTCGCACAGCACGAAACGCTGGCCGACCAGTTGCGCGCCGCGCTTGTTGAGCAGCGGCTGGTCGTCACGCTGCTCGGCCAGCGGACGCAGGAATTTCCAGTAGGCCAGGCACGCCGCGATCGCCAGCAGCGCGAACACGACCGCCTGCGCGATCGCCGACAAGCCGGGCACCACCAGCATGAGCAGGCCCATCGCACCGGCGGCGATGCCGATCCACAACATGAAGTAGCCCGGCGCGAGCATCTCGGCGGCGATCAGCAGCAGCGCGAGCAGCCACCAGCCGTAGTGATTGACGAGGTTGTCCATTGCATTCGACTCCACTGCGTATTGATCGTCATCCCGGCGAACGCCGGGACCCAGCGCCTCACGCGCTTGCGCGACTCGCAAGCCGTGGCGCCGGCACCCGCCGAAGCGACGGCGAACTCACCGCTGCACCACCGGCGGCGCCGGCCCGCGCGGCGGCGGCGCGACGCGCGGTTCGGCCTGCCTGTCGAGGGCGTTCTTGGCCAGCTCCGCGATACCGGCCAGCGAGCCGAGCACGCCGGTCGCCTCGATCGGCAGCAGCAGCATTTTCTGGTTCGGCGAATCGGCCATCGCCTTCAGCGCCTCGATGTACTTGTTGGCGACGAAGTAGTTGAGCGCATTGACGTCGCCGCCGGCGATCGCCGTGGAGACGACCTCGGTCGCCTTCGCCTCGGCGGCCGCAAGGCGCTCGCGCGCCTCCGCTTCGCGAAACGCCGCTTCCTTCTGGCCTTCGGCGGCGAGGATCACCGACTGCTTCTCGCCTTCGGCCTTGAGGATCGCCGCCTGCCGGAAGCCCTCGGCATCGAGGATGTTCGCGCGCTTCTCGCGCTCGGCCTTCATCTGCCGCGCCATCGAGTCGACCAGGTCGCGCGGCGGCTGGATGTCCTTCAATTCGATGCGCGTGACCTTGAGGCCCCACGGATGCGTCGCTTCGTCGACGACCTTGAGCAGCTTGGCGTTGATCTCGTCGCGCTTGCTCAAGCTCTCGTCGAGATCGAGCGAGCCGAGCACCGTGCGGATGTTCGTCATGATCAGGTTGATGATCGCCACTTCCAGCTGCGCGACTTCGTACGCCGCCTTCGCCGCGTCGAGCACCTGGTAGAACACGACGCCGTCGACCTTGACGACCGCGTTGTCCTTGGTGATGACGTCCTGCGACGGCACGTCGAGCACCTGCTCCATCATGTTCATCTTGCGGCCGACGTTCTGCATGACCGGGATCAGCAGATGAAAACCGGGCGTCAGCGTGTGCGTGTACTTGCCCCAGCGCTCGACGGTCCACTCGAAGCCTTGCGGCACGATGCGCACGAGCTTGAACAGCCCGATCGCCAGCACGGCGACGATGACGAGCGGCAGAATCCCCATACCCATGACGCACTCCCAGACGGATGTTGCGTCCAGTATAGGCAAGTCCGATGACGCCGGTTGCCGCAGCGCACCGCGAGTGCGCTACGCTCGCGGTCCACGTTCGCCACGCATGTCGGTTTCGATGACGGTCGACCTTTCCAGCGAGGCTGCACAGCACGCGGAGCTGATCGCGGCGCTCGCGCGCACGCTGCCGGCCGATGCGCTGCTGCACCGGAAGACCGACCTGAAGCCGTACGAATGCGACGGACTGACGGCATTCCGCCAGCTCCCGCTCGCGGTGGCGTTGCCGCGTACCATCGAGGAAATACAGGCGGTATTGCGCGTGTGCAACGAGCGCGGCGTGCCGGTCGTCGCGCGCGGCGCCGGCACCGGGCTTTCCGGCGGCGCGCTGCCGCTGGGCAACGGCGTGATCCTCGGTCTCGCGCGCCTCAATGCGGTCGTCGCGATCGATCCGCGCAACCGCTGCGCGCGCGTGCAGCCGGGCGTGACCAATCTCGCGATCTCGAAGGCAGCGGCGCCGTACGGCCTCTTCTACGCGCCCGATCCGTCTTCGCAGATCGCCTGCACGATCGGCGGCAACGTCGCCGAGAACGCCGGCGGATTGCATTGCCTGAAGTACGGACTGACCACGCACAATCTGCTGAAGGTCGAGATCGTCACGATCGACGGCGAGCGCCTGACGCTCGGCGCCGACGCGCTCGACGCGCCGGGCTACGACCTGCTCGCGCTGTTCACCGGCTCGGAAGGCTTGCTCGGCGTCGTCGTCGAAGTCACCGTCAAGCTGCTGCCCAAGCCGGACAGCGCGCGCCTGCTGCTGGCGGCATTCGCGAGCGTCGATGCCGCTGCCGGCGCCGTCAGCGCGGTGATCCGCGCCGGCATCGTGCCGGGCGGCCTCGAGATGATGGACCGGCCCGCGATCACCGCGGTCGAGGCATACGTGCCCTGCGGCTATCCGACCGATGCCGAAGCCGTGCTGCTGTGCGAACTCGACGGCATCGAAGCCGAAGTGGTCGAGGAATGCGCGCACGCCGAAGCGATCCTGCGCGCCTCCGGCGCAACGTCGATCCGCACCGCGATCGAGGCTCACGAACGCGCCGCCGTCTGGGCCGGACGCAAGGCCGCCTTCCCGGCACTCGGCCGCATGGCGCCGGACTACTACTGCATCGACGGCAGCATTCCGCGCGGCCGCCTGCCCGACGTGCTGCGCGGCATCGCGGAACTGTCGCGCGAGTACGCGCTGCCGGTCGCGAACGTCTTCCACGCCGGCGACGGCAACCTGCATCCGATCATCCTCTACGATGCCGCGAATGCCGGCGAACGCGAACGCACCGAACGGCTCGGCACGGCGATCCTCGCGCTCTGCGTCGAAGCCGGCGGCAGCGTGACCGGCGAGCACGGCGTCGGCGTCGAAAAGCTCGACGCGATGTGCACCCAGTTCGCCTCGCCGGAAATCGAACGCTTCCACCGCATCAAGCACGCGTTCGATCCGCACGGCCTGCTCAATCCCGGCAAGGCGATTCCGACGCTGCATCGCTGCGCCGAATTCGGCCGCATGCACGTGCACCGCGGCGCCGTGCCGTTCCCCGGAATCGAGCGCTTCTGATGGCCGATGCGGACTGCAGCACCGAATTCGCAGAGCGCATACGCGCCGCCGCGCCCGCACGCGTGCCGCTGTGCCTGCGCGGTTCCGGCAGCAAGGATTTCCTCGGCCACCCTTCGCCTGGCGACGCGCTCGACCTGACCGCGCATGCGGGCATCGTGCGCTACGCCCCCGACGAGCTCGTGCTGACCGCGCGCGCCGGCACGCGCATGGCCGAGATCGATGCGGCGCTGGCCGAACATGGCCAGATGCTCGGCTTCGAGCCGCCGCACTTCGGCGCCGGCGCGACGCTCGGCGGCACGCTGGCCGCAGGCCTTTCCGGTCCGCGCCGCGCGAGCGCCGGCGCGGCGCGCGATTTCGTGCTCGGCACGCGCATTCTCGATGGCCACGGGCAATCGCTGCGCTTCGGCGGCGAGGTCATGAAGAACGTGGCCGGCTACGACGTCTCGCGCCTGATGGTCGGCGCCTTCGGCACGCTCGGCGTGATCCTCGAAGCGAGCCTGAAGCTCGTGCCGAAGCCGCGCGCACAGCTCGGCGTGCGGATGCAGCTCGATCCTGCCAGCGCATTGGACCGCCTGCGCAGCTGGGCGCAGCGGCCGCTGCCGATCTCGGCATCGGCCGTCGTCGATGGTTCTCTTTGCGTGCGCCTGTCGGGCGCCTCCGCAGCCGTTCGTGCCGCTGCGGAAGAGCTCGGCGGCGAGCGCTTCGACGACGATGCGTTCTGGCTGTCGCTGCGCGAGCACACACATGCGTTCTTCGCCGATCCGCGTCCGCTGTGGCGCCTGTCGGTCGCGCCGGCATCGGTGCTCGCCGATCTCGACGGACCCGTGCTGATCGAATGGCAAGGCGCGCAGCGCTGGCTGAAATCGGACGCGAGCGCTGCGCGCATCCGCGCCGCAGCGAGCGCGAGCGGCGGCCATGCCACGCGCTTTCGCGCCGGAGCGGTGCCTGCCGCCGTCGACCATGTATTCCATCCGCTGCCTGCGCCGATGCTCGCGCTGCATCGGCGCCTGAAGGCCGAATTCGATCCGCACGGCCTGTTCAATCGCGGCCGCATCTATCCCGAGCTGTAGCCCATGCACACTCACCTCGCCGAAACCCTGCGCGACTCGCCGGCCGCCCGCGATGCCGAAGCGATCGTGCGGCGCTGCGTGCATTGCGGCTTCTGCCTGGCGACCTGCCCCACGTACCAGGTGCTCGGCGACGAGCGCGACAGTCCGCGCGGGCGCATCTATCTGATCCAGCAGCTGCTCGAAGGCGAGCCGGCGAATGCGACGACGCAGACGCACCTGGATCGCTGTCTCGGCTGTCGCTCCTGCGAGACGACCTGCCCGTCCGGCGTGCGCTATGGCGCATTGCTCGACTACGGCCGCGGGGTCGTCGAGACGCAGCTGTCGCGGCCGCCGCGTGAGCGCCTGCTGCGCGCCGCGCTCTTGCGCGTGGTGCCGTCGCGCGGGCTGTTCGACGCGCTGTTGCGGCTCGGCCGGCTGTTCAAGCCTGTCCTGCCGCCACGCCTGCGCGCGAAGATTCCGCCGCTCGCGGCAGCGGCCGATGCGGCCTCCGCGCCGACCGCTGCGCGCGCGACGCGACGCATGCTGGTCCTCGACGTCTGCGGCGAATCGGCCACGCCGAATACGCGCGCGGCGACGATGCGCGTCTTCGCGCGGTTCGGCATCGCGCTCGAGACCGCGCCCGCCGCCGGCTGCTGCGGCGCCCTGGCCTATCACATGGGGCGGCACGAAGAGGGCCTTGCCGCGATGCGCCGCACGATCGACGCCTGGTGGCCACTCGTCGAGCACGGCGCCGTCGAGGCGATCGTCGTCACGGCGAGCGGCTGCGG
>Ga0207711_10002549_pt1 | contig 16224 bp, 14 predicted proteins | sample KBSS34metaG_FD_184401 | JGI IMG/M metagenome (GOLD analysis project Ga0207711, IMG submission 184401) | Switchgrass rhizosphere microbial communities from Kellogg Biological Station, Michigan, USA - KBS S3-4 metaG (SPAdes) (version 2) | ecosystem: Host-associated > Plants > Roots > Rhizosphere...
TGCGGGCCGGGTACACGTCGCGCATCAGCGAGTACGACAGGAACATGCACGGCACCAGCAGGCCCTGCAGCGAGCGCCCGACGAGGAGCAGCCCGAAGTTCGGCGCGACCGCCGAGATGACCGATCCGGCGGCGGCACCCGCGATCGCGACCATGAGCAGCTTGCGCTTGCCGTACATGTCGGCGAGCTTGCCGAGGATGGGGCTGGTCACCGCACCGAGGAGCAGGAACGACGACATCATCCATGCGCCCTGCGTGGTGTGATAATGACCGATGATCTGCGGTAGCGCGGTCGACACCATGAGATAGCTGACCGTGAGGAGCTCCAACACCAGAGCCATGCCGATCAGCGACACGATTAACCGCGGGGTCCACCCGCCCTCATCATCCGTGCGATCGAGCGGCGACGGACTGGCATTCTCGTGCGCGTGTATAGCCATCTGGAACCCTTCTGCGGATTGCCCGTCAAGTGCACGGCATCACAGCACGGTTCGCAGCGCCTTGACGTCGGGTGTCTCAGCCAGCGGTAAGATCATTTGCGATTCCCGGAGTGGACGGAGTCCAGAGGAGGCGGTGCGGCCCTATCTACCGGTCAGCCGCTGCGTGCGCGCCTGCGCGGCCGCGGGGATCCGCCGCCCCCAGGTTTGCAGAACCACCAGCGCCATCAGGGCGCAGACGGCCGCGGCGAGATAGCTCAGGCGGATCCCACCAAGGGCCGCGACCTGGCCGAGCACGGCCCCGCCAAGCCCCTGTGCCAGGTCGAAGAACATCGTGAAGGTGGCCACCGCGACGGAGCGCTCACGTTCGGGCACCCGGTTCACGGTCATCGTGAGCAGCGCCGGGTACTGCAGCGCCACGCCGGCGGCGAGGGCGGCCGTGCCCAGATACAGCGCGGCAGGCTCCGGCGTGCTGGCAATCAGTACCAGGCCGAGTGCGGTCAACGTAGTCGCCACAGTGCCTGCTCGGAACGAGCCGAGCATGTCCGGCAGCCGGCCGCCAACGGTGCGAACCACCAGGATGACCGCCGCATACGTGAGATAGACCCACTGCGATCCGGCGAGCCCGATCTCCCGCGTGTACAGAGGCAGAAAGGTCGTGAAAGCGATCGCGCCGACGAAGCCGAGAGCCAGAACCGTACCTGGGCCGAACGCGGCCCTGCTCAGCCAGCGCTCGGGAGTCGGGGCCTGCTCGTCGCCGCGCGGCCGGCCGTACACCTCGCCGCGGGGCAGCAGGAGGGCAGGGATGACCGCGCACGCCGCCATCGCGGTCGCCACCAGGATCGTGTGACGGTATCCGATCGCATGCCCCAGGGTCTCGCCGATGACCGGCCCGAACCCCATGCCGAGGTAGGGCGCCGTGGAGAAGTAGCTGACAACCTCGCCACGGCGCGCGGGGGCGGCAAGATCGGTGACGAGCGTGGTCGCGGCCACGAAGAACATGGCATGCGCCGCGCCGGCCAGCAGCCGAAGGCCAATCAGGCTGAGCACCTCGGGCGCGATCGCGTGCCCCGCGAAGGCCACCGTGGCCAGTACCAGGCCGACGACGATCAGAGGGCGCCGGCCCCAGGAATTGCCAAGACGCCCGAGAAAGGGACGCACCACCACGGCCGACACCGCCACGGCCCCGGCCACCACACCGACCTCGAGCTCGCCGCCGTGGAGGTCGTCCACCACCAGCTTGGGCAGCACCGGCAGGAGCATCCCGAACGCCAGGAAGTAGAGGAAGGCCATCACGACGGCCGTGAGGAAGGTACGGGTCAGTACGCGCTCGGTCTGCCGCGGGCCGAGCCGAGCTGAAGTCGTGGCGCCGTCTCTGGCATCCGGCCTCGGGAGCTCATTGGCAGTGCGGGGTGTCGGTGCCCGGGATGCCGTCGGCGATTCTGGAATGGTTGGACGGTCCGGGCTCGGTGCTCCAGTCATTGATCTACCTACGAATGTCAGCTTCGATTCGACGACGACGGCGCGCCCCGCGGCGGATCTCGCGGACAGCCAATCCGGCGAACCAGCGCCCACCGAGGTTGTCCCGGAACGCCGACATCAGGTGTGAGGTGGGGGACGGCGTGGAGGCGACGTCGCGGCCATGCCTCCGTCGCGGAGAACTTGCGAGTGCCACGTCTGCCGAGACCACACGCAGGCCGCGGTCGACCGAGACGGACGCGTCGACGAGGCCGCAGAGGTAGAGCGGTCATAGTCGCGCTACCTTGGGTAGCGGCTGCGATGCTCGAACCCCGTTACCGCCGCGGCTCGCGCTGTCGTGGACCAATGCCGCGTGAAGGTGCTCGTCCGGTCTCATAACTGTCCGGAGCGTGGCATACGGACGATCGGCCCGAAGGCTTGCTCCCGCTGAGCGGACCGACGGGCGCAAGATGACCAAGGTCCCAGGATGGCTCGCGGGCTACGCCCGCCCGCTCCAGGGCCGCGCCCGCGGCACGATCCCTTGCGGAGTTTCGGCGCTTTGCCCGGCAACGACCAAGGGCCATGTATCGCTCACATCAGAACTAAGCATTCAATACACGTAGAAAACATTTTGATTCAAATTCATCCAGCTGGACCGTCGCACGATAATGGTGTTGTCGGGGTCCGAGTCCTGGAACCGCGTCTGCGAGGCGGGCAGGGGGTGACGGCCGATGCAGGCCGTGCGGGCCGGCGCGGGTGACGACGTGCGCGCCTCGCCCGGCGAGGCATCGGCGGGAACCCCACCGTGTGGGGTGTGCCCGTCGGTCATGAGCACGCGGGCGTTTCGCCAGGTGGCGATTGGTGCCGCCGCGTTCCTTCTGACCTGTTATGCGCTGGCCACCGCCGGGCTGATGGCTATGCCGACGGACCCTCTCGACCGAGGGCCAACCGGGCATGCTGATCGCGAGTCCGGGCCCGACAGCCGTCGCGCACGGAAACCTGGTTGACACCGACGGCTGATGGTCATGGTTTTGGACAGTTTGCTCGTGGATGGCGCGCTGGCACTGCTGCTCTGGGAGCTAGTACTTAAAGAAGCGGTGCCGTACTCCGTGCGCGGCAGCACCGGTCTGGTCGTCGTGGAGCCAGACATGATCGTCGATCCGGAGACGGTGCTGCGGCAAGCGGATCTGGCCATGTACCAGGCCAAGCAGGTGGGCGGCACACTCACCGTCTACCAGCCCGGGCTGTCCGGCCCGGGGACCCGATCGGCGCTGCAGGCGACAGTCGTCAAGGCGGCCCGGCACGGGCCGGATTCTGCTACCGATCGACACAGTCGAAGTTCCGATCTCGGTCGTTGATGCATGGGAGCTGCCGGCCCGCTCAGTGAGAGTCGCTGCCCCTGGTCCACCGCTTTGCGAGACAGTGCCGGGTCTATGACAGACGGAACCGCGACCGAGAGCGCGCTGGACCGTACGCGCTACGGACCTGGGCGGTGGTGACCGGTGGATCCGAGGGTGTCGGCGCGGCCTTCGCGCAGCTGCTGGCGGAAACCAGCCTGACCCGCACCCAACCAAAAGCCATCAAGGTAGGAGGGGACGTGCAGTCTCAGCTGGCGTTCTTTTCGTTTATCACGCTGGTCGACGCTGGTCCGGCGGAGCATGAGGCGTACAACCGCTGGCATCAGCTTGACCACCGGCCTGAGAACCTCGCGCTGCCCGGTGTGCTGTGGGGGGACCGCTGGGCCCGTCCGGTGGAGTACCGTGATGCGTCCACCGCGGTCGCGAAGCACGAGGGCACCGACTACATCGCCATGTACTGGTTCGGTGAGCCCGTCGACGACGCGTTGCGCGCCTGGAACCTGCTGGCCACTGATTCGTTCCAGTGGGGCCGGGGCCCGGTGTTCCCCTTCGTCCGCCGGAATCTCCTGTCGTTCTTCCGGCCGGTGAAGGGATACGCGGCACCGTCGGCGCTCGTCAGCCCGGACGTCCTGCCCTACCGGCCGAACCGTGGCCTGCATGTCACCCTGACTCGCCACGCGGAGCCCTTCGGGGCCGAGACCGAGGCCCAGTACCGCTGGGAGGACCGTACCCTCCTCCCGGCGTTGCTCGACCTCGACGGCGTCGCCGGCGTGTGGACGTTCTCCTTCAGCCACCATCAGGAGAACCCACTCATCCCTGCCGCCGACACCCCGGACACGCCAGGTTCGCTGCGTCTCCAGCTGATCTATCTCGACGACGAGCCGCTCGCGACGACCACGCGGATCGAGAAGCGTCGCGGCGAGCTCGGCGGTGATCCTGGCGTCGGCGAGACCTTGCTGAGTACCCCACTGCGCACGATCATTCCCTGGAGGGACTGGTGACGCCGGACCTGGTAGGAGACGTGGAACGGCGGCTGCGCGCCGTCGAGGACGAACTGGCCATCTTCCGGCTGATCGCCTCCTACGGCCCCGCCGTCGACACCGGCACCGCGGGCGCGGTCGCCGGCCTGTGGGACGAGGCTGGTAGCTACACGTTCGACACGACGACACTGACCGGCGCGGACAACGTCGGTGACCTCGTCACCAGTGACGAGCATCAGAGCTATATCGCGCAGGGCTGTGCCCACATCCTGAGCCTGCCGCGGATCACGCTGGACGGCGACCAGGCCACCGCCGTCAACTACTCACGCCTCTACCGCCACGACGGCACGACGTGGTTCGTCGCCCGGGTCAGCGCCAACCACTGGCATCTCGCCCGCGCCGAGAACGGCTGGGCCGTGGTCAGCCGCCGTAACAGTCTCCTCAACGGCGCTGAGGCGGCCCGTGCGCTCCTGCAGCCATGACCGGCGTGGTCGCGAGGGCCCTCGCGACGTGCTTCAGAGCGCAATGATCCCGCCGGCGCAAGCGACCAGCCGATACACCACGTCTACTTGACGGCGAAACCCGCGTCGACCGGCAGTGTGACGCCCGTGACGTAGCGTGCGGTGTCACTGACCAGCCACGCCACGGCGTTGGCCACGTCGATCGGCTCCACCCATGGCACGGGTATCAGATTCGTCATGCCTGAGACCGCGTCGGGATGCGCCGCGATGTAGTCACGCAGCGCGTCGTTGTTGATCATTGGTGTATCGACACCCGTCGGATGCACCGTGTTGACCCGGATGCCATGCGGGGCGAGCCAGTGAGCGAAGGTCCGCATGAGTCCGACCACGCCGTGTTTGCTCGCGCAGTAACCCTCGAGCCCCGCGTCGCCACGGCCGCCCCGTCCGGTGAGACCCTGCGTAGAGCTGATCAGTACGACGGCGCCGCCGCGCCCCTGTTCGATCATCCGGGGCGCCGCGGCATGCACGGTGTTCCAGACACCGAACAGGTTCACCTCGACGAGGTCGCGGAACATCTGCTCCGGGTCGTCGCCCTCGCCACCGCCCGGCGCGATGCCGGCATTCGCCACGACGATGTCCACTCCGCCAAGCTGGTCGGCGGCGCCATCGACGGCGGCGCGCAGACCGGCCAGATCCCGCACGTCCACCTCCGCGGCGACGATCCGCCGGTCGCGCGCCTCCACCTCCCTGACTGTCTCGGCGAGGTCGGCGGAGGTCGACATCGGATACTTGACGGTGGCGATCTGTCGACAGATGTCCAGGGCGATCACGTCCGCGCCGAGCTCGGCCAGGCGAACGGCGTGGCATCGGCCCTGACCGCGGGCCGCCCCGGTGATCAAAGCGACCTTCCCTCGCAGTGGCTCTACGGGCTCCACACGAACTCCTCAACCATTTGACGATCATTGCTTCCGAACCTGGTCTGGCGGTGCCAGGACGGTGAGCCAGGCTCGATGAGGGCGCGCAATCGGCAAGATCCGCTGTGCGGACCGCGTCACGTGTCCGAAGCGGACCCGCGGGCCAGCTGGCATCCGCCTGCACGCCCGCACCGCCAGCTGCCTTCCCCGGTCAGCGTTTCTCCCCGGCGCCACCGAAGCGGAGCCAGTCATTCGGGTCGTGTGCGATCCACAGATCGGCGTCGTGGACCCGCAGGAGATAGGCCAGCTTTCGCAGCGATCTGCGCGCGGCCACGGTGTCCACGTCCCCCGGATAGGCCACCTCGCCCTCGAACGCCGGCCGGGTGTGTACGACGTCGCCGCTGAGAACGATCCGCCGAGTTGGCAGACGGACCATCACGGCGAGGGAGCCCGGCGAGTGGCCCGGCAGATGCAGCACCGTGACCGCGCCATCACCGAACACGTCATGGTCGCAGGGCAGCTCGTGCCAGGCGATGTTGTGCCGGTCGGCGAAGTCCTCCTCCCGGTACCACGTCGCGGCGTACCGCTCGGGCGCACGGGCGTAGGCGAGCTCCTCGGTTCCGACGAACGTACGTGCGTGTGGGAACTGCCGGAGGGCCCCCGCATGGTCGAAGTGCAGGTGGGTGGCGACCACGGTGGTCACGTCCCCGAGCGAGAACCCGAGCGCGTCCAGCTGGACCTCCACCAGGTGCTCCTCGCGGAAGTCGATGTCGATGCGTTCGGCCATCGCTCCGTAGGCACCGGCCGGGTCGCCCGCGTGGTCAGGGTCCAGGCCGGCGTCGACGAGGACCAGGCCGTCTGCGTGCTCGAGGAGGAAGACCGGGAACGGGATACGCGGCGCCGCGGCGCCGGACAGCCGGACCTCCAGCGGCGAGCGGTAGGTGGCGGGTTCCAGCGCCCACAGGCGCCCGACGGCGGCCATCTCAGGTCACCTTCGCCAGCACGGCGCGCGACGCGGCCGGCAGGGCGTTGTCCCTGCCGGCCGCGCGGAACTCGTCCCGGATCCGCGCCCGGTCGAGTTCGGTCATCGCCCGGAACGGGCTGGTGCGGCTCGGTGCCCACCAGACCGCCTCGGCCTCCCATGCGGCCGCGCGCAAGGGCGCTTTGTTGATCTTCCCGTTGGCCGTCGTCGGTACGGCGTCGACGACGCGGACGAAAGTCGGGCGCCACTTGGTGCCGAGGTCCGGCTGCTGGGCGAGAAAGGCCGCGAAGTCGTCCGGGGCGAACGTGGCACCGTCACGCATCGTGACCGCGCACATGAGCTGGTCGCCGGTCCGGGGATCTGGAACGGCGTAGGCATGGGCACCGGAGAACCCCGGATAGCGGACCAGGATTCGCTCGACGGGTGCCGTCCCGAAGTTCTCACCGTCGACGCGCAGCCAGTCGGAGGAACGACCCGCGAAGTAGAAGTAGCCCGCCTCGTCCCGGTAGGCGAGGTCGCCGGTCCAGAAGTCCTGGCCGCCGAACTTCAGCCGCTCCGCCATGGCCGCCGGATTCTTGTAGTACCCCTCGAACGACGGTCCCTTGCCGAGCACCACGATCTCGCCTGTCGCCTCCTCGGCGTTGAGAAGACGGCCCTGGGCGTCGAACCGGGCCCGCGGGCACTCCGATCCGTCCTCCTTGCGGATCACCGCGGTGAGCCCCGGTACCGGCAGCCCCAACGAGTTGGGTGGTGAGCCGGGGACCGGGACGATCCGGATCACACCCTCGCTGGCGCCGTATCCCTCGCGCACCTCGCAGCCGAAGCGCTCCTGGAAGACGGCGACCTCGGCCGGCGATGCCTCGGACCCGAACGCCACTTCCAGCCGGTTGTCGCCGTCGGCCGGGTCGGGCGGCATGGCAAGGACGTAGCTGAGCACCCGGCCGACATAGTTGAAGAAGGTGACCTTGTGCTCCCGGACATCCCGGGAGAAGCGCCGCGCCGAAAACTTGCGAACCATCACCACGGTGGCGCCGACCTGTGCGGCCGTTGCGAGATTCATCATGATCGCATGGCCGTGGAACAACGGCAGGCAGAGGTAGTTCACCGAGTCGCGGTGCAGCGATATCCGCTCTGTCATCCGTTCGGTCAGGGAGCCCAGCCGGCCTTGCGTACAGATGACCGCCTTCGGGGCCCCGGTGGATCCTGAGCTGAACAGCAGCAGGTAGATGGCCGCCGGATCCGGGCTCTCGCCCGGGACGAGAGCATCCTTGTGGGCGGCAAGCAGACGAGCATAGCCGGCGGACTCGACGTCCAGGATCCTGTCCCGCGGAACCGGCAGGACGGGAAGATCCTCCGCGGTCAGGTACAGCGGTTCGGTGACAAGAAGGTCGCAGTCGGCGTGGGTGATGTCGTGGGCGAGTTCGTCACCACGCCGCGTCGGGTTCACGCCGACCACGACATCTCCGCTGAGGGCGGCGCCAAGCAGCCAGAAAACATAGTCCGGCACGTTTTGCAGAAGCACGCCCACGTGCCGTTGCGACCGGCCCGGACCCGCGGGGATAGTGCGCAGATAGGACGCCCGAACGGCCGCCTCCGCGACCACTTCGTCCCAGGTCCATGAGCGGCCCTCGAACCGCAGCCCCTCCCGCTCGTCACCCACACGAGACCTGACGACATCGGCGAACGTGCGCACGTATGCCTTCCTCTCGTCCTGGAGGCCGGTTTCGCCCTTCCGCTGGGCTCAGCAGGCTAGGGCACGTCGCCGGGCGCGGCTGGTGGGCTCCCGCTGGATGGAACCTGGCCCCTCCCGGCGTCCGGTGGGCTGGACGTGGACGAACGGCCACGGCCCATAGGTGTGGGAGGAGCCAACGATGGTTCGCACCAGCCAGACGGGACGACCACCCGCGCCCGCCCGGCATCCAAGATCCTTTCCTGGGGCACCTTCCCACCTGCACGTGACGTGGGCCATACTGCCGAGGCGACGAGCAAGCGCTTGGTGGATTGACCTCCCGGAAGGCATAGTAATGAAGATCAAGTCGATGCGGCTCCTGGGAGCCGCCATGGTGGTGGGGGTCCTGGCCACCGGATGTGGATCGAGCGGCGGCGGTGGCACGTCGAATGGCGCGCAGAAGAGCGACTACAAGGTCCTCGTGCTCGGCGGCATCTCGGCTGCCGGTGCGTTAGCGGACAACGCCGCCACTTCGGTCCTGTCCGCGCAGGCCGGGGCCGCCGCCGTCAACGCGGCCGGCGGGATCGACGGGCGCCACGTCACCGTCACCGTCCTGGACGACCAGGCCAACCCCACGACCGCCGTGACGAAACTGCGCGAGGCGATCGCGTCCGGCAAGCCTGATCTGGTCCTGAACTCGGGCCCTTCGACGATCGCGACCGCCACGCTGCCGATCCTGAAGCAGAACAACATCCTCTCGATGAGCATCGCGCCGACCAAGTCGTCCTTCGACCCCAAGCAGTTCCCCCTCAACTTCGACCTGTCGTCCAGCGCCGGCCAGCAGATCAGCGCCTTCCTGCCGTACTTCAAGCAGAAGGGATACAAGTCGGTCGGGATCCTGCACGGGTCCAGCTCCTACGGCGAGACCTACGGCGCCTCCGCGCAGAAGCTGCTGGCCGAAGGCGGATTCTCGGTGGCGGCCAAGGAGTCCTACGACATCGCCGCCCTGGACATGACTGCCCAACTTGAGGCGATCATGGCCAAGCACCCCGATGCGCTGCTCCTGGACGCCTATGGCGCCCCGCTGGGCTACATCCTCAGCGGCATCGAGAAGCTCGGCTGGAACGTCCCGATCATCGGTGACACGTCGGTCTCGGCGACCGGGCTCGTCTCCACTCCCCCGCCGTCGGGCGTGCTCGGCACGCCGGCAGTGGCGAACCTCGTCATGCAGGTCTACAAGAGCACCGAGTACGACCCGGCGGCAGCCGCGGTGGTGCAGGCGGTGGCGCGGATGAAGGCCATCGCCCCGATCAAGTCGACGCTGATCCTCGCGTACAACTACGACGCGCTGCCGCTCGTGCAGGCCGCGGCCAACGCGGCCGGGTCCACCGACCCGGCCGCGCTGGCGAAGGCCCTTGAAGATCCCAAGGTCCAGCAGCAGGCCAAGACGGCGATCCTGTCGAAGTACAACTTCACGGCTGACCGGCACGACGCGCAGGCCAATCCGGACGAGTTCGCCTACATCAAGCCCGCAGCGATCAAGGATGGGCAGTTCCAGGCCAGCGCCAGCTGACCGACCGCCCGCCGCCGGGGCACCTGACCGGCGGCGGGCCGCCCACTCCCCCGGTACGCAGACACCAGATTCCAGGCCGTGAGGAACATCAGTCGATGGGTGGAGTCATACGGGGAGCAGACCGCCCCCGGTCACGCCGGGTCGCGGTCGTGACCGGGGGCAGCCGAGGCGCTGGACGCGGGATCGCTCTGGCGCTCGGCGACAAGGGCTACACCGTCGTCGTCACCGGTCGGACGACAGGAGCAAGCGCACGACATGCCCTGGGCGGGACGATCGAGGAGACCGCGGCCGAGGTCACCCGGCGGGGCGGTGAAGGCGTGGCCCTGCCCTGCGACCACCGTGACGACGGCCAGACCCAGGCTGTGGCCGCCGAGGTGGGTGAACGTTTCGGCCATGTAGACGTCCTGGTCAACAACGCCTTCGCGGTCCCAGAAGGGCTGGTGTCACCGGCGCCGTTCTGGGCGAAGTCTCTGGACCTGCTGGCGATGCTCGACGTCGGGTTGCGCTCCAGCTACGTCATGACCTGGGCGGCCGCGCCACTGCTCATCGCGGCGGGGCCTGACCGCCGGCCGCTGGTGGTCATGACATCGGGCTTCGGCGCCACCTGCTACATGTACGGACCCGCCTACGGCGCGGTCAAGGCCGGGGTCGACAAGATGGCCTGGGACATGGCTGTCGACTTCCAGCCCCACGGCGTCACGGTGGTCTCACTGTGGCTCGGCCTGCTCCGCACCGAGCGCACCGTGAGCGCCCTCGACGAGGCCGCCGAGCGGTACCCGCTCAGCGGCCATCGCCTGGTGACCGAGTCCCCGGAGTTCCCCGGCAGGGTCATCGCCGCCCTGGACGCCGATTCTCACAAGACCGACCGCTCGGGGCAGGTACTGATCGGCGCGGAGCTTGGCCACGAGCTGGGTGTCGTCGACATCGATGGCCAGGTTCCCGCGTCCCGCCGCCCGATGCTGGGCTCACCGCCCGGTTTCCATCCCGCCGTGGTGCGCTGACCGGCCCCGCCGGTAACGACAACCGATTCTGTCCGACCACGCCCTCACCTGGCGGCCGCCCTGCCGGCGCGGCGGCCGAAGAAGGTGCCGTCCCCGAGGGACGTGCCACTGACATAGCCCTCGCCGTGGATGCCCGAGGAGGCTCGGCCCGCGGCGTACAGACCTGGGATGGGCCGATTCGACACGTGCAGCACGGCGCCGTCCACGGTCGTGTGGAGACCGCCCAGTGTGAACCCGGCGATACCCGTGGTGGTGGCGGCTTCGACGCCCAGGACGCGCGGGTCGACCGCGGCGAGGGGCCCGGTCAGCGCCCGCAGCCACCTCGCGCTCTTGTGGAAGTATGGATCCGCGCCCTGGGCCGCGTGTCGGTTGTAGGTCGCCACCGTCGTCTCGAGCGCGCCCGGGGGCATACCAAGTTCTTCTCCGAGCTCGGTGGCGCTCTCCGCCACGTGCTGCGGACGCAGCCCCGCTGCCTCCGTCGCGGCAACCGCGTCGAAACCCTCCTCGTCGATGATGATCCACCAGGGTGCGGGTTGGTGGAGCAGGGCAGCATGGCTGTACACGCCCGGATAGACGTCCTCGTTGATGAAACGCTGACCCAGGGCGTTCACGAGCATGCCCCGGTAGACCAACGCCGGCGACGCGATGAGAGCCGCTTCCACGACCCCCATCCGCCGGGTCGCCGCTCCCAGCGCGGCAGCCATCCGGATGCCGCGGCCATCGTCACCGCCGTCGCTGACCTTGCCGTGCCCGAGCAGCACGGGGGCGTGGTCGGCCAGCATCTCCTCGTTGTCGACGAAACCCCCGGTCGTCAGGATCACCGCCTTGCGAGCCCGGTAGTTCACCGGTGTGCCGAACCGGCGGGCGACGAGACCCGCCACGCGCCCGGACTCGTCGACAACCAGCGCCGCCGCGCGGGTGTCCGTGTGGATCCGGGCGCCGGTGGCGGCCACGGCCGACGTCAGCTTCTCCATGAGAAGCCATCCGCCGTAGTTCTCGGTCGGCGGACGATGCCCACGTGGCGCGGGACGGGCGAGCGTGTTGTACGGCCAGGCGTTCTCGCCCAGCCACATCAGCCCGTCGGTCGTAGGCGCCATCCACCCCGGCTCGTCGTACAGCGACTCCTGGAACGGGACTCCCTGTCTGCAGAGCCACTCGAAATGCTCGACGCTCTCGTCGCAGTAGGCCCGCAGCTTCTCCTCGTCCACATGCGGACCGAGTGCCGCGTGAAGATAGGCGTACATGTCATCGGCGCTGTCCTCGAACCCGCATGCCTTCTGTACTCTGGTGCCGCCGCCCAGATATATCTCGCCGCCAGACTGGGCGGACGATCCGCCAGGGCCCGAGAGACCCTCGAGCACGAGCACGTCGGCACCGGCGGCGACCGCCTCCAGCGTGGCGGCCGCGCCGGCACATCCGAATCCGACGACGACGACGTCAGCCTCGTGGTCGAACCGCTCGACCGCGGTTAACGGCAGCGGCTCGACCGACACCCGTTCGGCGGTCGAGGACAGTTCCTCACCGTCGCTCATACGCTCTCCCCTTCGAAGGTCGCGCTTCGGCGTCACCGGAACACTCCGCGCGGACCGATTGCCGTCTGCTGCACAAATCTGGCGTGTCCGGCAACCTGAACGTCAGTATCCGCCTTCAGGATGTACGGGAGACGCCCGGCCACAAGCCGAACTCCCGCTGACCGGGACGCGCCTTCCAGGTCACGGTGTGCCCAAACCTCGTGCACACGGGCAGGAAGCAGCGCGCCGAGGTCTACGCGCCTGGCTATGACGGGTGTTGGTCTTCAGGAAATGATGGTCCTTGAATTCCGATTCAGCAGGGCCTGTGATCACGATCCGAGCGCCCCAGGAGTGGAAAGTGGCTGGCGTACTCATAGTCACGGTGGGAACGAGCGGGCGGCCTCGGGCACCCCTCGCGCCCGACACGAATCCGCGGTGCGCCGACGGCTAGGAGCCGATCTTGTGATGGTCCCAGGAGACCATCTTGTCCGGGGTCAGACGCAGCCAGGCGTGTCGGCCGTCGTGGTACATCGATTCATCCGACCTGCCGCCGTACTTGGCGGCGTACAGGCGCTCGGGTGTCGCCAGCTCGGGATGATCTTCCTCGCCGGTGCGGGGGACGGCGCCGACCGGCTCGACCCGGCCGCGCAGTTCCACGCCGCGCAACTCGTCGTAATGGACGCCGGCGTCGACGACGACCGCGGCCCGCGCGTCACGCAGCAGGTCAGCCCACCGTTGACTGCTCACGATGGAGTAGAGCCACAGCGAGGTGCCGTCCCAGACGAACCACAGCGGGCTGACATGGGGCGCGCCCCTGGAGGTCAGCGTCGCGACCCGGCACACCCGCTGCTCGGCCAGCAGCATGTCGACCTCGTCGGGAGCTAGGGCGATCTTGCGCCGTCGCCGCTGGGTGCCGATCAACTCAGGAAGCACGATGCTTTCCCTAGTAGCCTGGACCGCTGAGCAGGCCGCCGTCGACGAGCAGCTCGCTGCCCGAGCAGTAGCCGGCCGCGTCCGAGGCGAGGAACATGACCGCGCGGCTGACCTCACCGGGCCTGCCCCACCGGGCGATCGGCAGCGATTCGACGAACGGCTCGTCCGGATTGATGTCGGGCTGGACATCGGTGATCATCGGTGTCGCGATACCGCCCGGATGGACCGAGTTGACCCGGATGTTTCGCGCCCCCAACTCGCGGGCGGCCACTTTGGTAAGCCCCCGAACACCGAACTTGCTCGACGCGTAGGCGGAGAGGCCGGCGGCCCCGGCGAAGCCTTCGACGGAGGAGATGTTGACGATTGAGCCGCCGTCCGACATGAACGGCGCGCAGGCACGGATGCCGAGCCACGCACCGAACAGGTTGACCTGCAGGATCTTCATGAATTCTTCGGGATCCTGCTCGGTGATCGCGGCAAACCGGAGGATCCCTGCGTTGTTCACGAGGATGTCGAGGCGGCCGAAGCGGGAGATGGTATCGGCCACGGCGGTCTTCCAGTCCGCCTCCCGTGTGACGTCGAGGCGGACGTAGCGCGCCCGCTCCCCGACCTCGGTCTCGACCGCCTTTCCCTCCTCGTCGCGGACGTCACCGAAGACCACCAGCGCGCCTTCGGCAACGAACTGGCGAACGTGTTCCGCCCCCATCCCACGTGCACCACCGCTGATCAGAGCGACCTTGCCTTCAAGCTGGCCCATTGACATGCTCCTCGTCATCGACGCGAACGCCCGCCACATTGGAGGCGCATCGGCGTCCCGCGGCGCCAGCTTTCCCGGCGGCAGGCGGGACGTACATCTCAGGTCCCGGTCAGTGGACATACGAAACCGGCAACCGAACGGTTCGGTGACCGACAGGGCGGCGCGGTCACGGCGTCGGCCTCAGACCGACGGTGCGGTCCGTCAACGGTCTCCCTCGGCGCCGATGGCGGCGGCGAGGTCGGTGTGGGCGCCCGCCGGGTGAGGCCGCCGCCACGGCACCCAGGCCGGAGACACCACCTACCGCGGCCACCGCGGAATCTCCGATCTTCTTCACGAGGATCGGAGACGACGCGGTGGCCGCCGCACGTCCCGCGCCACGCAACCGCGCCTGCGGAGCCCGCGCGGCCATCACCGCGACCGCGCTACGCAAGGTCCACAGGGCAGGTGCTCAGCTGACCAGCGTGTCGAACTTGTTCGTCGCGGGGTTGTACTTGAACACTCGTGAGGGAATATTGCCGTGTGGCGTGTCGCGTGTATAGGTAGCAGCGTCACCGATTGTTGGGATCTCGAGCGACCCGAGGCTGAATCCGGCGTTCTCGAAAGTCTGGTAATTGAGGTCTTTACCAGCCTTCTTGGCGATGGCCGTGAACAGTTTGAGGTTCTGGCACGCGACGTCGACGGCGAGAGCCGGCGTCGGAGAGCCCGCGGGAACCGTCGAAGGATCGACGAGTTTGCCCTTGATGCTCGGGTTCGCCGCCTCCGCGGTGGCGATGCATTCCCGGGTACCGCCAGCGGTCCAAGAATAGTTCAGGCCGAGCGCGTCGGAGTTGGTCAGCGTCGAGAAGTCGTGCTTCCCCTTGTCGGCCAAGTATGCACTGACCTGTCCGAGGTCGGTGAAAAGCAACCGCGGCCGGTATTGGGTGTGTTCGAGTATCGGCGGGAACCCCGCGCCCATGCTGCCGACGACGACCACCGTGTCGACACCCGCGGCCTGGAATTTCTGGACGAAGACACCGATCTGCTGATTGACCGCGGCGGCGTCCGAGGCGGGAGCGTCCAGAACGCCGGTCTGAACAGGCGTGATGCCGATCCTGTGGAGCGCGGGAATGACCGTCTCATTCATCACGGGCCGCTCGGCGACGTTGGATATTACCGCCACCTTCTTGCCCGTGAGCTCATTTTTGGAATTGAACAGCGCCATACCGTCCGCGAGCTCGTCGCCGCCACGCAGGTAGCTAAACCATGGCGCCTTGGCCAGTGCGTAGCGCCGGGCGGTGAGCTGACCCCCGATAACAGCCGTCTTGTTGGCCTGCACATAGCACATCGGCTCGTCTGCGTTGAAGCTGCCGAGCACCGCGAAGACCTTCTCGTCCCGAGTCAGTTTGATACAGGTCTCCTGGGCGGCTCCCGGCGACAGGAGATTGATCTTGCCGTAGACCGGGACGATCATACGGCCGTCGATCCCCCCCTTGCTGTTGATATCCTTGATCAGCGCGTTGTACGCGCCTTCGTAGTCCCCCTGGTCAATGTTGACGAACTGCCGCACGCTCTCGAGGTCCGGGTACACAATACCGAGTTTGATCTCTCGGTCGGTCACTCCGGGCGAAATATTGGAGACGGGCGGCGCGGGGAAAGCAGCGCTGACCGGCTCCTTCCCATCGTCGGTCTTCTCGGCTGTGCAGCCAGTGGCGATGACCGTCGCGCACACGGCGAACAGAGCCGCCGTGCAGCGTAATGAACGTAGTCTCAGCATGGAGACGGTCCCTTTCAGGTAATGGCGCGAGACGAGGTGGTGTGGTCGGGGTGGCGGCACCGCGCGTGGCCCGCCTATACAGGCACCGTAGTGTCCGCCGTGAACGGACTGGGTCCGCGACCCGTGCCAGGACCGCTGCGTTCGATGGCGCGCTCGTCGGTGCCGAGGTAACTGGCGAGAACCTTCGGATCATTGCGGACGGTATGCGGGTCGCCTGCGGCAATGACGCGGCCGGCCTCCAGGCAGTAGACGCGGTCACTGATTCCCATGATCAACGGCATGTCATGCTCGATGACGAGCATCGATGCCCCGAGTTCACGACGGATCTCCTGGATCAGGGGACCGAACGCCTCGGCCTCGCGCTGGGCGACGCCGGCTGTCGGTTCGTCCAGGCATAGCACGCGGGCGTCCAACGCCAGGATGCCGGCGAGTTCGACG
>Ga0207711_10002552_pt1 | contig 16222 bp, 7 predicted proteins | sample KBSS34metaG_FD_184401 | JGI IMG/M metagenome (GOLD analysis project Ga0207711, IMG submission 184401) | Switchgrass rhizosphere microbial communities from Kellogg Biological Station, Michigan, USA - KBS S3-4 metaG (SPAdes) (version 2) | ecosystem: Host-associated > Plants > Roots > Rhizosphere >...
GACGACGCCGATCACAGTCACTTGCGTGTCGTCACCGACGCGCTTTCCGATCGGATCTTCGTTGGGCCAAATGTGCTTCGCCATCGCTTCGTTAATCACCACGACAGACTGCTTATCATCACCGGCCTCTTTGCTGAACAGCCGCCCACGAAGCAAAGGAATGTTTGCAGTATCGAAGTAGTTGTCACTGACTACACGAAACTCGACAAGCGGAGACTCGTTCGGCGGATACGTTTTACCTTCGACGGTAATGTTTGCGTTATAGCCCATCTCCTCGATCGGCAGATGCGAGATCACTGCCGCTGATTCAACACCCGGCAAGGTGTTCAGCCGCTCAAGCACTGTGGTGTAAAAATTATTCGTTGAGTCAATATCTTTGTACTTATCTCGCGGCAGAGAGACTTTCGCCGTGAGCAGGTTCTGCGGCTGTAGTCCGGGTTGGACTTCGCGAATGCGCATCACGCTGCGAATCATCAGGCCCGCTCCGATCAGTAAAACCACCGCCGCCGCGACTTCAACCACCACGAGCACAGGACGCAGCCATGCACCGACCGCACCGATCGACACAGTGTTGCCGCCTTCTTTGAGCGTCTCCTGTACGTCGGTTTTTCCAGCTTGCAGCGACGGGATCAAACCAAACACAACGCTCGTCAGCACGGAAACGCCTAACGTGAACAGCAACACACGCGCATCGATCCCGATCTCCTGCGAGCGTGGCAGAAACGGAAAGGCAAGCTTGCCGAGAACGTCCATGGTCCACCACGCGAGTCCGATTCCCAACGCGCCGCCGATTACCGACAGCAACAATCCCTCGGTGAGGAACTGTTGAATTAGTCTTCCGCGTCCGGCGCCGAGCGCGATGCGAATGCCGATCTCGCGGCGACGAACGGTCGCGCGCGCAAGCAACAAGTTGGCAACGTTCGTACACGCGATCAGCAGTACGAAGCCGACTGCGACCATCATCATCCAGAGTGGCGAGCGGACGTTCGCGGTCCACAGCTCTTCGATTTGCCTCAGCCTGACGCCGCGGCCGTTTTTGTATTGCTCTTCGAGTCGCTGCGCGATGCCGTTCATCTGCTCGCTTGCCTGTGCGAGCGTCACGCTTGATTTGAGCCGGCCGATCACGAGGTACTTGTGATCGCCTCGATTCGCACGGTCCTGCTCGGGAAAGACGAGCGGCGACCACATCTGCACGGTGCGATACAGCGACGACAGCTCGCGAGGCATCACGCCGACGACGGTGTACTTCTGTCCGTTCACAGCGATCTGCTGATTGACGATATTCGGATCTGCCGCGAAGTTACGGCGCCACAGATCGTCGCCGATCACGACCACTTGGTTGCGACCGGTCACGTCTTCACCGGGAAGAAACGCGCGGCCAAGAGTTGGTTTCACTCCGAGCACGTCAAAGTAGTTGGCGCTGACACGTATGCCGGGGATGCGCTGTGGAGTGTCGCCGCCTTCGAGATTAAAGCTCGTGAACGAGTAGGCGGACATGCCCGCGAAGACGGTGCTCTGATTCTTCCAGTCTTCGAAATATGGCACTGATACGGATCCGAAGCCGTCAGGTTTGAACGTCTCGGCAACATCGACGAGCTGTTCCGATTCTGGAAACGGCATGGGCTTGAGAAGAACGGCATTGACGGCGGAGAAGATTGCGGTGTTGGCGCCGATGCCGAGCGCGAGCGTGAGTGCGGCGATGATCGTAAAGCCCGGCCGCTTCGCCATCATTCGAATCGCGTAACGCAGATCCTGGATGAAATTCCTCATGCCACTGCCTCCTTTGTTTAGCCACAAAAAGGCACAAAAAACACATAAGTGAATTCACAATCAGATATCTCAAATAGCCCGGCTTATGTGCTTTTTGCGCCTTTTTGTGGCTACTTAACTTTCATGATTACAAAAGTGAGATCGTCGTAGAGCGACATGCCCGAGCACCATTCCTTCACGCGCCGCGCCACGACGTCGCGAATCTGATCGGCCGAGAGCGAGGCGATCGACTTCAACGTGTCCATGATCCTGCTCGCTCCAAACTCTTCGCCTTCCACGTTCAGCGCCTCGCTGAGACCGTCCGTGTAAAGGAACAGCAGATCGTTCGACTTCATCTGCACAGTCTCTTGTTCGTAAACAGCGTGCTCAAACGCGCCCGCGACCAGTCCGCCTGAAGTGAGTTGGCGAACTTCGAAATCCTCATCAGCCTGAAGGTATAGCGGCGGGTTGTGTCCCGCATTCACGTACGTCAAACATTGCGTCGCCTGATCGAACGTTGCATAGAAGAACGTGACGTAGTGTTCGCCGTTCGTCGTGTTGAAGAGCAGTCGATTGAGCTTACTCACGATCGACGACAACTCGCTCGCAGAGCTACTCGAGCCATTGCGCGCGGTCAAACTTCGCAACGTCGCCTGCACTGTCGACATCAACAACGCCGCCGGCATTCCCTTGCCCGCCACATCTGCGATCGCGAGACCGAGCTGGCTGTTATCGAAGTTGATGAAATCGTAATAATCGCCGCCGACACCGCGCGCCGGTTCGCAAAACCCGGCCACTTCCATTGCTACACCCTTTGGAGCGCCTGATGGAAGCAGTCGCTGTTGCACTTCGGCCGCGAGCGCGAGCTCACGCCGCATACGTTCCTGCGCGACCATGCGTTCCGTGAGACGCGCGTTATCGATGATGAGCGCGAGCTGTGCGGCGATCGACATCAGCAGCTCGCGATCGGCGACCGAGTATTGAAAGCCGCGGCTTCTTGGTCCAAACGAGAGTATTCCTACGAGCTCGTTCTTCTGTCTGATCTGGACCAGCAGTGTCGACTTTATCGCCAGCAAGACTGCGTGTTCGCCCGCGCGTTCTGCACGTGTTTCCGGCAATACTGAGCTGAGCGCTTGCGACCACGTCTCGATCTCTTTCGGCTCGATGAGGAGCGGCGTCGAAAGATTCATCAGCCGCCGCACCACAAACGCACGCTTACCGAGCTGACACCGTTTGCCGTCGACATCTGTTTGCGCTGTACGTCCGTGGGCCGAAAGCACGCGCAGGTTGAAGTTTCCGCTCGCGTCGTCGCGGACGAAGATCGCGGCGTTGCTGGCGTCGAGCGCGTTTCTAACTCGCTCGGCAACACGTTGGTAGAGCTGATCGATGCTGGTTATGTTTTGTGAGCCTTGCCCGAGATCGAAGAAAATCTTGCGCTCGTCGTACGGCGCGGGAGCGTAGTAGCGCTCGATCTTCGGCAACAAACGCCGCCGCGCGGTGACGTGAATCAGAATAAACGTCGCAACGAGAAGGAGGGAAACGATCGCGTCGGTGCGGCGGCCGAAAGTGTCGAGTGTTCTGAGCCGGCTACCGGAGAAAACAAGGAAGTAGATTGTGAGAAAAAGAAGCAGCTCGACGGAGTAATAAATCCGTCCCAGCGTTAATCGTGCCTTCGATTTGCGCCACAGGCGTCGCGCCGCTTTGCGCTTCGGCATATTGAAGCGCGGCAAGATCCGCATGAATTGACTCCGATCTCTAGCTTCTCAAAAGACAGACACCACCACTCGCCCTTCTCTAACAACGTATTCGTCCCGAGTATGTAAAACTTCCCTATTGACAGCTTCGATCACTTCAACGATACTGCGCTCGCTCTAAGGCAAACTCTTAAACGTAGCCCAAAAACTTTTTGTTTAAGTGTTTGCTTTCTCTATCCACAATCAAGCGGTCGATATCTTGTTTCAACGGTGTGACAAGCCAGCCCAACTGGCTAAGCGTTAGCGAAAAAAATGCCCACATTTTTAATCGCTAGTCGCAGCACCATACTTCAGTAACGTTCGCCAGCTTCTCCCCCGACTCCGTCATAGGGTTTTGGTGTAGTCACCAGTGTAATCACCGGTGTAGTCCACTAACAAGCTCGAGGTCTATATGAATAAAAGTGTCAAAAACGCCTTGCTGGCGCTGCCCTTGATTTCTGCCCTGTTGTACTCAGTGCAACCAAGTTCAGGACAAGGGCAGGCCACGGTCAAACTGAAAACGTCCACCCAGGCTAAGTCAGATAAAAAGATAGTACGGCCATCCGGTCAGTCACTTGTAAATAGTCCTGACGTCGTTGTGTTGCCAGGCAATGATGGGAAATCAATTGCACAGGTTCAGACCAGTGAACCACAGGCGCCGTCGCCACAGGATCCATGTACCTTTCAGATTCTGTTGCCCAATGAAGTTACCGAGACGTGGCTGCAACTCTCGACCACTTGTATTCTCTGCACGGTCCCATCTCAATTAACTCATTCGAACGCCAGTGTCTTCGGTCTCTCGCTGAGCCCTAATGGTCCATGGACCGAGGAGCTCACAGTGATGACGACTCTAAACTCACAAGGTCAGGGAAACAGCGAACATTTCTTTATTAAAGGCGAAGCGGAAGGCGCCACAATCCTTCACATCGCCAGCTTTTTGGCTACAAACGATTACGAATTCCGTGTCGTTCCCTGTGCCTGTCCCCAGATTCCGATTGTTCCCTGAGTGAAAACTGTTGGTCGCACCTGAACCGATCGAGCCGATCACATAAGGATTTAAAATGCGAATGAAAATAAAGCGCCGACTGCTCCTACTCGTCCTCAGTTTGCTGATTGCATTTGCGTCTCTTGGCGGGCTGACAAGCTCAGCGTCATCGTGGACGTGGACCCCGCTCTCAAAACGAGTGAGGAATCACAAACAAGGAAAGCCCGAACAGGCGCCGTCTCCACAACCCACTCCCATCACTGACACCTGGATGCCTCCGGTGGCGCCGCCTCCAAAGGGTCCCATTACGAGGGTAGATCAAGTGCTCACGACGAGCATGGAAACGAATTCGATCACCGGCGGCTTATTATCGGGGAGAGTGTTCACTCCAGTGCAACCATTCACCGTGAACCTGACGAGTGAAGGCGCTCTCGATTGGGCCCATTGGGGAAATGGCGGTACAACTGTTTTCAATCACAAGAACAACGTCACCCAACAGATCAGCAACTTCTCAGTTATCGGTACGCAACCGCTTAATTGGCTGGCTGACAATCCCAGCAGTTTCACCTGGACGGACGGAACCCCTGCCGCGAGTGCAACCAACGTTCATACCGGCGTCTATTTAATCGGTCTGGGAAACGGATTTCAGATCACCGTTCCCGCAGACACAAATCCCAAGACACTGAAACTCAATCTCGGTCTGTGGATGGCGCGCGGCAACCTCGAAGCCACACTCAGCGACAATAGCGCCGCCCCCTTCGTTGATAACTCTCTCCAAAATCAAGCCGGCACTAGTAATGGTGTTTATACAATCGGGTTCGCAGCGGCGTCGGCAGGTCAAACATTAACTATCAAGTGGACGGCGCAGGCGACTTTTAACATTTCTGGAAACGTCACACTCGAGTCTGCGACCCTCGTGAACGGCGCTGATATCGATCAGTTTCCGCTCGTCAATATCGCCAGCCCGACTGACGAGGCGACTTTCAGTCCCGGTCAGGGCACGACCATCCTCGCGAATGCATTCGATATCGACGGCTCGATCAGCAGCGTCCAGTTTTATGTCGACGGATTCCTGCTCGGCGCCGGGGTTCTCAACGGTTCCAACCAGTATTCCATCCAGTGGAACACCACCTACACCGGTCCACATGTTCTAACAGCAGTGGCGACAGACAATCAGGGAGCACAGACAACTTCTGAGCCCGTCAACGTAACCGCACTCCCCGGCACGGGAGTCGGCCTGCTGAACGGCAGCGTCCATACGTTGCAGATTCCCTATTTCGCCAACCTGTCATCGGATGGAACTCTCGACTGGGCCCACTGGGGTTTCAACGGGGCCGCCAACTTCAATCATAAAAATGGTGTGACACAGAAGATAACCAACATAACCAGAATCGGAAACACGGCTACAAGTTGGTTTCAGAACAGTCTTACCGATTCGAGCTGGGGTGACGGCACCCCGACGGTGAGCGGTTTCACGGAAAACGGGATCGTGACGGGCCAGACCGGCGCCGGAGGCGAGGGATTCGAATTTACCGTACCTGCCGATACAAGCCTTAAAACACTCAGGGTTTATCTCGGTGTGTGGAATGGGATAGGAAGATTCGAAGCTGCGCTAAGCGACGGCAGCTCTCCCAATTACGTCAACACATCGGTAGATGGTTGTATCGGCGGTGTTTTCGACGGCACCTACACGGTTCAATACAAAGCCGCATCGGCGGGCCAGTTTCTCAGAATTCGATACACGCTGCTTACTGATTGTGACGGCCCGGGTGGTTTTGGGAATGTCACGTTGAAGGCGGCAACGCTTACCAGCAGCGTCAGCAACAGCCCACCTACGGTAAGTATTACGAGTCCTACCAATGGAACAATCGTCAACGATCTGCAAAGTCTGACGATCAACGCGAACGCGGATGATCCGAACAACAACCTTAGCTTCGTCGAGTTTTATGCAAACGATATCAAGTTGGGTCAGGACCAGGATTTTCCGACTTCGATTACGTGGACGAATCCGACGAGCGGCGCTTATTCGCTTACAGCCGTCGCCGTCGATACCCACGGCGTCAGAACAACCTCGGCGCCGGTTTCAATTCAAGTCAATGCCGCTCCCGCAGTAAGCGCCGGTTATCCGCAATCGGTCACACTCCCGGCTTCGACCACACTCTACGGCTCCGCGACTGACGACGGATTTCCGACTTCGCCAGGCGCGCTCACGCTAACCTGGACCAAGACGAGTGGACCGGGAACAGTTTCTTTCGGTACTCCGAACGCGGCTGTTACTACGGCGAGCTTCTCGTCTGAAGGCAATTATGTCCTACGTCTGACAGCCAGTGATGGGCTCAGAAGCTCGTTCCGTGAAGTCGCGGTTGGTGCGCATCCCGCGACTACCATTAACCTCACTCCCACCGCCGACGCGCACGTACGCGACGGCTCGAGCGCAAACACAAACTTCGGAACTGCTACGACTATTGAGGCTCAAAGTAGTGGCACGACGGGTGAGAATCGCGACGCGTACTTTAAATTCGATCTTTCCAGTGTTGGCGACATCAACAACGGCAAGCTTCGGATCTTCGCGTCAACTTCGGCCGCCGGCTCAGTGACCACATCAGTTTACCCGGTCAGTAACACAACCTGGACCGAAGCAGCCATCAACTGGAATAACCGTCCCACGTTAGGCTCACCGGCGCTCAGCAGTGTAACCATAAACGGAACCACATTTCAGACGTATGAGCTGGATGTCACCGGCTATCTGATTTCCGAAAGGATGGCGGGCCGCAACACTGTTACGCTCGCGCTGCACAATCCGTCTAACTCGACGATCTTCGTCAGAGTAAATTCCAAAGAGGCCGCTTCGAATAAGCCGCAGCTCGCAATCTCTACACCGGAAACGACATTCGTGCAGGACAAGACGCCTGGCACAATCAGAAGCAACCTGAGCGGGTGGGTGGGAATGAAGTTCACGACCGGCGTCGCGCCAGTGACAGTAACTTCGCTCGGAAGAATCTACGTCGCCGGAAACACTGGCACACACACCGTGAAGCTCGTGAACGTGGCGACGGGCGCTGACGTAGCAGGCGCTTCGGTGTCGATCAACACCGCCACCGGCACGCCTTCGAATGGATTCAAGTACGCAGCACTCACAGCTCCGGTAATACTTTCAGCCAATACTGCTTACTACCTGGTAAGCCAGGAAACGAGCGGCGGCGATCAGTGGTACGACTCAAACACAGTTCTAATCACAACGACGATCGCCGCAGTTAATAACGCCATCTCACGTCCAAGCAACCAATGGGTCGCAGCCGGCGGAGCTAACAATTCGTTTGGTCCGGTTGATTTCAAATATGCGTCGACGACACCGCTCTTTGGTGAAACGTATCACTTGCGTCTACACAATTCATCGACTTCAGGCCTTTGGACATTGGAGACCGCAGTTCCCGATCAAACATCCTTTGGGCTTCAGAGTTTTAGCCTTAAAAGCCAACCTGTTGGCGATTACGAGATCAGTGATTTCGATACGCAGACACCGGTTTCCAATAAACAGGGTTACATAGCAGCAGGTACTACGACGACCTTCACTCTTTGGATGAGGAGCACGGCGAGCGGTGGCACGATGTTCCCGCGGGCCAGGCTTCAGCTCAACAACGCCGCCGGGACGAATATTTGTACCGCCACGGGCACAACGGCCCTTACCACGACTGTAACTAAGTACATCCTCACCTGCGCGCCGAACTCCGACGTCATAGTTAGTCCAACTGACCGCTATTACTTATGGGTGGGCGTAAACCTCACCACCACATCAAACAAGGGTTTCGCTGGTGAGCTCAGTGTTGAAGGAACTCCGAACGGGGCTACTGATTCTCAAATACTCGTTCCATTGCCGGTTGTTCCGACTGTCAATCAGTTGTCGCCGAACGTTGGACCGACAGGCACGACGGTGACGATTTCAGGCGCTAACTTCGGACCATTGCAAGGTACCAGCACTGTCACTTTCAACGGTCAGACAGCAACGGTCTCTAGTTGGGCTCCAAATTCAATCGTCACTTCGGTCCCAGCGTCGGCTACAACCGGGCCGGTGATTGTGACCGTGAGTGGCATCGCCAGCGCCGGCGTGACCTACACCATCGGCATTGCTGACTCTGACGGCGATGGACTGGCCGACGTTTGGGAACTTTTCTTCTTCGGCAATCTGTCGCAGGGAGCCAACGGCGATCCTGACGGAGACGGCGTCAACAATCTTCAAGAGTTTCTGCAAGGACGAAATCCGACGGTGGGCACAACACTGGATCCGAGCGCCGTGAACTTGAAGCTGTTTTCACCGATAGATCCCTGATGTGCGATCGAAAAGCCGGCCCAGTAATCGTGAATTCATAAATCCGTTTCATACCGTCACAGAAGGACGATAACAGCAATGATCTTCCAAATTGGCACAGACAAACCCAGCAGTTCACGATGGGCCATGATCGCGCGCGCGGTCGTAGTGCTCCTGGCTGTTCTCATCAGCTATGCCACCACGCACGCTCAGGCGGCAGCTTCTTGTAAGTACTGCAAGCCCAAAGTCGTGATTGCATTTAACGGGGGCTTCTGTTCCAGCGGTCACTACAAGTTGTACATCAACGGCACTTTGGTCACTAGCGGTACTGCCGCGTGTGACGCCGCCCAGTACACTCGCTCCAACACGATACTGGCGGGGTTGATACAGGACGTCACGTACCAGATTCAGGTGACGGGCGCGTGCTCAACTCACCTTAACTTCTTCCAGGTGCCGGAAGACTACTACCTCGAGATTGACGGCAAAGAGAGAAAAACGATTGATAAGTCCGGAGCTGGACTTGGTGATGGGGATGGCGTTTGGAATGTTGTGGTGCGAAAGAGATGCGAATGTGGGAGGGCGAAAGCCGGTGAATCGAGCGGTCCCCAAATGGGAAGTATCATGTGGGACGTCGGCCTCGGAGATCTTTCTGACGGCCGTTCTGCCGGACATCTCAGCATTCACGCGGAGTCGCTGGCAGCGGTTCACTCCACGCCAGCCGGACTTATTTACTCACCTCCGGGCTACACGAATGAGATTGATGTTATTAAGAATCCTGATTTCAGCCTCCGGCAGATCAAGTCTCCGCAGACCCTTGCCGACGTCGTCGTTATTAACAATGACCAATATGAGATCCGCTTTTATAAGCATGCCGACGTTGGTCCAAAGGATCAAAATGGGCTCTACACCTTCTCGAACAATCCTATTGTTACGTGGCGTGTGCGAAATCCGAATCCGGGAACTGTCTCTCAACTTGAAATATCAAAGATCCAGAATGCCGTAACGCAAACGAACCTGTACACATGGAATTCGGCCACCCTTACCTGGAGTTTAACGACCGGCGGCGGTGCGAGAACCGAGACAAAGGTGGTCACTTTCGAGCCTGGCACCGGAGACCGGACCGAAACCTACACCGTTACGAATGCAAGCTCACAAGTAATATCGAAGATCGCACGCACCTATCACCAGTTTTCGTGGCCAGGACAGGAGTTGATCAGAGAAGTGGTCGATCCGGGCGGAGCCGCGCTCACCACGACCTATGATTACTACACGGTGTCGAGTGAAGTCGGCAGGTTTATTCGAGTGAAATCAATCACGCATCCTGACGGAAGCTGGGAAAAATATGACTACGATACTGTGGGAAATCGTGTGTTGGAAATGCGTCCGTGGAAGGATCTATCGTTAGCAACCGCTACCGAAGCCAACAGTCATGCGATCAGGACGACCTATTCTAACTACGACGGATGGGAAACAGCCCTGGATGCGAAGTTTATCTCGAGCATTGAAGAGAAGGTGGCGGGGTCTACCATTCGTAAGACGACTTACAGCCGTACCGGAGTCACGGTCAACGGACAACCCGCAGTTGCTGAAAGCGAAACCGCCTACTCTTCAGCCACTGCCAGCTTAACGACGATCACTACAAGGTATCACTTGTCTGCTTCCGATTTCCTGACTGGCCGTGTGGCTTCAATTCAATATCCGGACGGCCGGCTCGACACCTACAGCTATGAAAAGGGCAATTATGTAACCAATGCTGATCCGTCTCTGAACGAATTCATTCCCGATGCGAACGGTCTGGCCCAACGCAATACAGTGGTGCATGGAACAGTCGCGTCACCTGACGGCGTCGCATTCAAAACCACTAAACAAACAACCATTCGCGATCAGTTTGGAAATGCAGTACTGGAGGAGGTTCATGCTTACACCGGCAGCGGCTATGCTCGGGTCTCGTGGTCGGTGATGGATTACGACGAGCGCGGACACCTGACACAGACGAGGCAGAGTAATGGAACCATCGTTACCGCCACGTGGACCGGCGATCTCAAGACTTCGGATGTTGATGAGAATGGCATTGAAACCACTTACACGTATGACGCTTTGAGTCGCTTAGAGACCAGGACCCGTAAAGGTGTGGCCGCGTCAGGAGGTTTTCCAGCTCAGCCCGACATCGTCACTACTTACGGTTACGACGCCGAAGGACACGTAATCAGTGAAACAGTCTCCGCCCCGAGTCTCAGTCTTACACAAAGCCGCACTTATGACGTTGCTGGTCGTGTCAAAACCGAGACGGATCAGGCCGGTCTTGTAACCATTCACGCGTACACCAATGGCGGTCGAACGGAAACAACGACTCTTCCGGGCGGTGCTACACGTGTTACCGATAACTATCTCGATGGTCGTACCAGGACTGTTTTGGGCACAGCCACGGTAGTGCAGTTCTCCGATTACGGAGTAAATGCCGACAGCACCCCTTTCACACAGGAGTTCATCGGCAGCGCCGGCGCTAATTCGCCGCGTTGGACCAAAACCAGCCTGGATTGGCTGGGTAGAACGATCAGCGTCGAAAAGCCCAGCTTCATTGCTGGCTCTAATGTTCTTAGTCTTTCAACCTACAACGCGCTCGGCCAATTGCAAACCGAATCCGTAAAGGTCGGCACAAATAAGTTGATAGCCGACAAGATTTACGAGTACGACTCCGTTGGTAATAGAACTCGAGCAGGTTCAGACATTGATGGGAGCGGAACGCTCACGCTTACGTCGGTTGATCGCATTACTGAAACAGACCAGATTTTTCAACAAAACGGAAGCGATTGGTTCAGAGTAACCACATCGAAAACATATTTTGTCAATGACGACCCCACGCCTACAACCACCTCTACGCGAAGCGAGCGATTGAATAACTTCACCGTTAATGGCGCGGAAGTGACCATCTCCGATGTGGTCACGACAGACGTAGCAGGTAATCAAACTCGTAACACATTGGTTGTTGATCGTGCCGGAAAGAAATCAACTCAGCGCAGCGACGTTCCCAATTCGGCAACAGACGCAGTAAATATCAGCTTTAACGGGCGGCTTCAGTCGGCTATTCCCGCAGTAGCTGTATCAACTACGACTTTTACCTATGACGCACTTGGTCGTCCCAGCAGTATCAGCGATCCTGCGAATGGTAACAGTACCCAGGTCTACAACTCGACTACCGGTCAACTAATTTCCGAGAGTCAAGGCACGCAAACAACAAGCTACGGTTATTACCTCGCTTCAGAGTTGAATGCGGGGAAACTGAAATCAAAAACTGATCCTGCCGGTAAAAAGGTCTATTTCAAGTACGACAGCCGTGGGGCGATGGTCCAGACGTGGGGCGATACGTCATATCCTATTGAGTTTGTCTACGATGGCTATGGTCAAAAAACTGAAATGCATACTTTCAGTGGCGGCACTGGCTGGCAAGCAGACTCATGGCCGGCTGCAACTACTGGCTCGATGAACGTGACTCGCTGGACCTTTCACGAAGCGACAGGCTTATCAACCGGCAAACAGGACGCAGTCAACAAGCAAGTTTCGTACACGTATGACACGCTTGGCCGCGTCGCAACTCGCACATGGGCCCGGCTCAATGGCGGCAGTTCGATCATAACTACGTATTCCTATAATCCAAATTCAGGAGACCTTGCCGGCGTGAGCTATTCTGACGGCACGCAACCAGTCACCTTCACCTACGATCGCGGAGGCCGTCAGGCAACAATCGTTGATGCCGGCGGTACTCATGTGCTGAGTCACAACGGGGCCGGACAATTGCAATCGGACCAGATCTCCGGCGGACTGCTTGATCAGGTAAGTGTCACAAACGGGTACGACTCTCTTTTGCGGCGCAACTCTCTGCAAAGTATTCGCAACACAGCGACATTGGTGAGCCAAAGTTACAGTTACGACACATCGTCTCGCCTTCAAACCGTAACGAGTGGTACTCAAACAGCAACTTATGCCTATCATCCGGATTCAGGCCTCCTAAATACCACTAATTTCACCGGGGGCACCCAAGTTTCTCGTAACTACGACTCTTTGGGAAGGATCGAGACTATAGCTACAAGTACACCTGGCTCCGGAACGATTGCCAGCTACGTATATACGCATAACAACCTGAACCAACGCACCCGCGTGACCCGTGAAGATAACTCTTACTGGTCCTATGGTTACAACGATCGCGGCGAGCTTACGAGTGCAAAAAAGTACTGGTCAGATAACGTTCTGGTGGCCGGGCAGCAGATGGAATACTTGTTTGATTCCATCGGCAATCGCACGTCCACGAAGACCGGAGGCGACGAGCAGGGTCTTAATCTACGCCAGGCTACCTATGTAGCTAATTCTCTTAATCAATATCAGCAACGGACAGTTCCGGGAGCATTAGACGTTCTTGGGACAGCCAACGCAGCAGCAACTGTCACTGTTAATAATCAAGCCACGTATAGACGAGGCGATTATTTCTATAGGAATTTGACCGTCGATAATGCTTCTGCGCCAGTGTATGGGCAAGTTAAAACCGTTGGCGTCCGAAGCGGCGTGGGCGGCGCCGGTGAAGACGCTGTTAACCAAATAGACAGGCATGTGTACGTACCGAAGAATGTCGAGCAATACACGTATGACAACGACGGAAATCTGACAAGTGACGGCCGCTGGGCTTATACCTGGGATGCTGAAAACCGATTGAGCAGCATGCAGGCCATAGCGGCTGCCCCCGTTGAAGCTAAACTCCGCCTGGAATTTGCATACGACTTCCTTGGGCGCCGTATTCAGAAGAAAGTATACGGCTGGAACATTCCGACGTCGTCTTATCAGCTTCAATCCACTACAAAGTTTGTTAATGATGGATGGAACGTTATTGCCGAGTTGGACGGCAGCGGTAATTTGCTGCGCAACTACGTGTGGAGTAGTGAATTGTTATTGATTGGCGACAATGCGAACGTCTATCAAGCAACCTACGATGGCAATCAAAATTTAACCAATCTGGTACAGGCGACAACCGGCCTGGTGGTCGCCGCATACGATTACACTCCGTTCGGTCAAACACTCAAAGCGGTTGGTGATTATGCGAGCCCGAACCCATTTCGTTTTGGCACAAAATATGAAGACAGTGAAACGGGTCTGATCTATTACGGGTATCGCTATTACAATCCTGACACCGGTAGGTGGATCGGTCGAGATCCGATCGAAGAGGATGGCGGCAATCATCTTTATCGCTTCATTAACAACGATGGAGCGAATCGCAGTGATTATTTGGGCCTGATTGAAGTAGAGCAAATTGCCGATCTGATGCACCAGAAAGGTTGGCTGAATGGCGAGGTTCTACTGAGGAAGTGGATGGCCTCGCCTGCCAACTCAACGCCTGCTAACGGCACACCTGATACAACCACCATAAAAATGGATTCGTGGGTGCTAACTTTCGGAAGAGCAAAGGAAGTATATGACAGGATCTTTACCGACAAGGCTTTTGTAAATAACGCGGCCAAAAAACAGATCGTTACTTTACTGCAGCGATTTGGGAAATTCGGGGATTACTGGAAATATAACGACTTTGACTTTGTCAGCCTTCCCGCGATTGATATCGATAAGAACAACCTGTACATAAATGAGCGCTACGTGGGAAGCTCAACAGACGCCCCTGACGATATGGTCGCTGCGCTGGCTCGCTTCAGATTGAGGATGAGCATTAAGGGTGCTGTATGCGGTGCTAAGGTCGTTTATATTAACGAAGTTGGAGTCTATGCTATCGATAGCTATGACTTCAACGATGATCCAGTCTCGAAACTAAATCCTCGTACCTGGGTCAGTCAGCCACTTGGTTTCTGGAATCCAAAGACGGGCTATGTGGGTCGATTACCACGTGGAGATTACGTCACTAATGAGACGTTCCAGGAGTATCGGAGCAAGACGGGTCGGGGTCACGACTTTATGATTTATTCAGACGTTAAAGTTTTCAAACTTCCGACGCCGGAATATTTTATGGACCCCTAAATTGAAGGACACAAACGGGAGATCATCGTGATGGGAGTTCGCTTCCTGAAGGTTTTGGCAGGCCTTGGCCTGGTGGTCATTGGCGGTAGCCTTTTTGTGATCTTCACAAGTTCGCTTAACGCCTCCCAACCAGATGGCGCGCCGATTGGTGTTGGGGAGTTCCTGGGGTTTGTCTTAGTCGTCGGTATGGATTTAGTTTTCCTAATAGCTGCTCTGAGCGGAATGAAACTCGCTGGTCTAAAGAGAATCACTGTGGGCCTTCTAGCCATCGGGGCTGGGGCAAGTATTTTGCTGATCGGGATCTGGAATCAAATGCACGGACCATCGCTGGATAAAGGTCCTCTGTCTGATAACAGAATTCCCGTACCTCCCGAGCTGAATATCGCTGTATACGTTGTGGCGGGACTCTGCCTGGCAGGGGGATTGATGTTGACGATGCGTCGCAGGTTGAGAAACTAAGTGTTCTGCGACGTTGCGATGAGTGAAAAGGTATTCGTCGTGAGTATCGCGCTTTTGCTGGGGCTTGTTATCAGGTGAGTCGACTCCCGTAGTCGGCGAGGCAACTGGAGACCTTCCGGGGAAAAAAGTCGAGGAAGGTACGGGCCGTTCCGCGTTAATGGTCGGCGCTGGAATCTTGATCAGCCGCATCATCGGCGTCATTCGGCAGCGAGTCTTCGCACACTACCTCGGAACTTCCGACGCCGCGGGTGCGTTCAGCGCCGCTTTCAGAATTCCCAACTTCCTTCAGAACGTGTTCGGCGAAGGCGCGCTCTCGGCCTCGTTCATTCCTGTTTATGCAAAGCTGCTCGCGGGTCACGACGAGAAAGAAGCGAGTCGGGCGCGAATGCAGTGCTCACGTTGCTAACCGGATGAAGTCCATGAAAATTCTGTCCCAAACAGTCTTATCGTTGGCCGTTATTCTTATTGTTAGTTGTACGACAAAGGAGATCGATAAGCCCAATCAACGCCAGCGACTCCCATCACCGAGCGGACGCTACGTTGTCAATGTCCCTATTGAGAAAAACGCTGAAGACAACCATCAATACTGGCGAGTTACTATCTCGGATGATAAGGGCGTCGTTGTTTCAAAGACGACTCAAAGTTCGTCGGTAATCTGAATGTGTACTGGTACTGGGACAAGGATGACCGCTTGTGGCTGGTAAATTCCGATAACGGAAACATCTATTACTGGGTATCCGATAAGAATGGGAACTGGCAACGAATGCAATGGCGTGACGACAAAACCCATTCATTAATACCACCTCCCGAGTTATTTCCCCCTTCCTGGGCGACTAAGAAGTAAACAGGCAAGCTGGTAGTGTCTTAGTTGGGATTTCTCTGTGCAACCTCGGTGTTCTCTGTGTCTTTTGTGGTGAACTAATTCTCGGCCCAACTAACCACAGAGACACAGAGAACACCGAGGTTGCACAGAGAAGAAAT
>Ga0207711_10002553_pt1 | contig 16220 bp, 30 predicted proteins | sample KBSS34metaG_FD_184401 | JGI IMG/M metagenome (GOLD analysis project Ga0207711, IMG submission 184401) | Switchgrass rhizosphere microbial communities from Kellogg Biological Station, Michigan, USA - KBS S3-4 metaG (SPAdes) (version 2) | ecosystem: Host-associated > Plants > Roots > Rhizosphere...
GGACCACCGACGTGACGGGAGTCGCGCAGTTGCCGGCGGGAATGGAAATGGTGATGCCGGGCGATAACGTGGCGCTCGAAGTCGAGCTGATCACTCCGGTCGCCATGGACAAGGGGTTGCGCTTCGCGATTCGCGAGGGCGGCCGTACGGTAGGCGCCGGAACAGTATCCGAGATCGTGGAATAACGGAACAAATGGCAAGTCTAAAAGAACGCATTCGCATTCGCCTCAAGGCGTACGATCACCGGGTCCTGGACCAATCGACGACCGAAATCGTCGATACGGCCAAGCGCACCGGCGCGACGGTGGCGGGTCCCATTCCGCTGCCCACGGTCCGGAATCTGTACACCGTGCTGCGTTCGCCGCACGTGGATAAGAAGAGCCGGGAGCAGTTTGAAATCCGGACCCACAAGCGCCTGCTCGATATTCTCGAGCCGACGCAGGACACGGTGGACGCGCTCATGAAGCTGGATCTGCCGGCGGGCGTGGATGTGGAGATCAAGGCATTTGGACGCGGTAAATGAGTGGCGCGGGCGATATTGTCGCCTGCGATCGGAAATGACAGGTGACAAGATCACCTGTCCCACGGAGTAAGCAATGAGTCCAGGAATTTTAGGCAAAAAGATCGGGATGACGCAAGTGTTCCGCGCCGACGGCCAGGTGGTGCCCGTCACGGTGCTCAAGGCGGGTCCGTGCGTGGTGGTGCAGCGCAAGACGCCCGCCATCGACGGATACGACGCCGTGCAGTTGGGCCTGATGGAATACGTCAAGAAATCGCGCATCAACAAGCCGGATACGGGGCACTTGAAAAAGTCCTCCGCCGAAGGCGTGAAGTTCCTGCGCGAATTCCGGCTGGGTGACGGATCGAACGGCGATTTGAAGCCGGGCGATCGCGTGCTCGCCGACGAATTCAAGCCCAACGAAAAAGTGGACGTCATCGGTATCAGCAAAGGCCGCGGCTTCGCCGGTGTGGTTAAGCGCCATCACTTCCGTGGCAGCGATGCTACCCACGGTTCCATGTTCCATCGCGCGCCTGGATCGATTGGCGCATCCAGTTTTCCCTCGCGCGTTTTCCCCGGTATGCGCATGGGCGGACGGATGGGTACGGATCGCGTCACCGTGCGGAACCTCGAAATCGTCCAGGTGGACGTCGAGGACAACGTGATCCTCGTCAAGGGTGCGGTTCCGGGACCCAATGGCGGATACGTCATCTTGCGGAGGTCGAAACAATAGTCATGCCCAGCGTAGACGTCATCGATCTCAGTAACAAGAAAGTGGGCAGTGTGGACCTGGCCGACGCGGTATTCGCCGCTCCGGTCAACGAAGCGCTGCTGTATGAAGCGGTCCGGCATTATCTGGCCGGCACCCGGCGTGGAACGGCGAAAACCAAAACCCGCCACGAAGTGGCCGGATCGGGCAAAAAACTATGGAAGCAGAAGGGTACCGGTCGGGCGCGCATGGGCTCCATCCGCAGTCCTCTGTGGCGGCACGGCGGCACCACGCACGGTCCGCAACCGCGCGACTACTCGTATAAACTGCCCAAGAAAATGCAATTGGGCGCGCTACGGAGCGCGTTGTCCGCGAAGCTTCGCGACGGCGAGCTGCGGGTCGTGAGCGAGTTTGCTCTCGCCGAGGCCAAGACCAAGCTGATGCGCAAGACTCTGGATGCTTTGGACATCGCGCGAACCGTTCTGTTGGTCGACAACACCGAAAATCGCAACCTGGAACTTTCCAGCCGCAATCTCGAAGGCGTCAAGCTCGTCGCCAGCCGCGACGTCAATGTGTACGATCTGCTGGGGCACCAACAAGTGCTGCTCACTGAAGCGGCCGCGATGAAACTCTCGGAGGGCCTGCAATGAATTCGATCATGGATGTGATCAAGCGGCCCATCGTGACCGAAAAAGGCGTCACCAAGAAGGACGACGAGCGCACGCTGTGCTTCGAAGTCGACGTGAACGCCAATAAGACTCAGATCCGGCAAGCGGTCCAGACTTTGTTCAAGGTGAAGGTCGCTGAAGTGCGGACCACCACCACCGCAGGCAAGCTGCGGCGGCGCGGGCGGTTCGCCGGCTATCGCTCCGACTGGAAGAAAGCCTACGTGAAGCTAAAGCCCGGCGAGAAGACGCCGGAGTACGCGGAGATTTAATAGATGCCGGTCAAAACATATAGACCCACCACGCCGACGCGCCGTTTCCAGACGGTGGTGTCGCGCGAGGACATCACCAAGCAGAAGCCCGAAAAAAGCCTGGTAAAAGGCAAGCAGGGCACCGGCGGACGCAGCAGCACCGGCCGCGTATCCTCCCGGTTCCGCGGAGGCGGGCATAAGAAGGCCTATCGCGAAATCGATTTCAAGCGCGACAAGAATGGAATCGCCGCAGTGGTGGCGTCGATCGAGTACGATCCCAATCGCAGCGCGCGTATCGCGCTCCTGCATTATGTGGACGGCGAGAAGCGCTATATTCTGGCGCCGGCCGGCCTCGAAGTCGGACGCAAGATTCTATCCGGACCCGACGCCGACATCCTGATCGGCAATTCGCTGCCGCTCAAGAATATCCCCGCCGGTACCGTGGTCCACAATATCGAGCTGAAGCCCGGCAAGGGCGGCCAGATGGCGCGCTCCGCCGGCGCGCAAGCTCAGCTGGTTTCAAAAGAAGGCGAGTACGCCCTGTTGAAGCTGCCTTCGGGCGAAGTTCGCAAAGTCCTGGTGGATTGCGCGGCGACCATCGGGCAGGTGGGCAACGTCGAGCACGAAAATGTCAGCCTGGGCAAAGCCGGGCGCAAGCGCTGGATGGGTAAAATGCCGCACAATCGCGGCGTTTCGATGAATCCGGTGGATCACCCGCACGGCGGTGGCGAGGGCAAAACCAGCGGCGGCCGGCATCCGGTGACCCCCTGGGGCCAGCCCACGCGCGGCTTCAAGACACGCAATAACAAGCGCACTAACAAGTTCATCGTGACGCGGAAGGCCAAAAAGAGATAGTTCATGGGACGCTCATTACATAAAGGACCGTTCGTAGACGATCACCTGGCCGTCAAGGTGAACGCCATGAACGAGAAGAACGAGAAAAAAGTAGTCCGGACGTGGTCGCGCCGCTCGACCATCGTGCCCGAGTTTATCGGCCACACGCTGGCCGTCCACAACGGCAAGAAGTTCATCCCGGTGTACATCACCGAAAATATGGTCGGCCACAAGCTGGGTGAATTTTCGCCCACGCGCGTGTTCAAGGGTCACGGCGCCAAGGCGGCAGCGGCTGGTCCGGGAGCGCCCGGCGGAGCTCCCGCGGGTTCCGCGGAGAAGACGGCGAAGCCGTCGTAGGAGATCAACGATGCAAGCAAGAGCCGAAGCCCGATACCTCCGAACCTCGCCGCAGAAAGCGCGCCTGGTGATCGACCTGATCCGCGGCCAAAAAGCCGGCGAGGCCATCCATATTCTGCGCGCGGTCAACAAGCGCATCGCACCGTCCATTGAAAAAGTCCTGCGATCGGCCATCGCCAACGCCGAAAATCGCAACAACGACGTCGACGTGGACACGTTGATCGTCACCGAAGCTTACGTCAACGAAGGACCGCGCATGAAGCGCATCCGCGCGGCTCCCATGGGCCGTGCCTACCGCTATCAGCGAAGAATGGCGCACATCGTGGTCCAGGTCGGGGACAAGAAACTCGACGCCAGCATGAAGGAGATCGGATGAGCGCACAGCCTGTTCGTGGCGTTGTGCGCGGTTAAGGAAAATATATGGGGCAGAAAGTACATCCGTACGGATTCCGGCTGGGGTTCACCAAGACCTGGCGGTCGCGGTGGTTCGCCAAGCAGGATTACGCCAAGCTCTTGCGCGAGGATCTCGAACTCAAGAATTCGCTGCGCGAGCGCCTGAAGGCCGCCGGCGTCAGCTCGATCGAAGTGGATCGCCCCGGCAACAAGCTGCGCATCACTATTCACACGTCGCGTCCTGGAATCATCATCGGCCGCAAAGGCGCGGAAATCGAAAAGCTGAAGCAGGATCTGGCCAAGAAGACCAAGCGCGAAGTTTTCATCGATATTCAGGAAGTCCATAAGCCCGAGCTGGATGCCCAGCTGGTTTCCGAATCGATCGCCCTGCAGCTCGAAAAGCGCGTGGCTTTCCGCCGCGCCATGAGAAAAGCGGTCGACTCCGCCCTGCGCTTCGGTTGCAAAGGAATCAAGGTCCGCGTTTCCGGACGTCTGAACGGCGCGGAAATCGCGCGCACCGAATGGTATTTGCAAGGTCAGCTTCCGCTGCACACGTTGCGCGCGGATATCGATTTCGGTTTCAGCCAGGCTTATACGACCTATGGCGTGATCGGGATCAAGTGCTGGGTGTACAAGGGTGAAATTCTGCCCGGAGCGCAAGGCCGCGGATTGCGCAATGAGCCTGAGCCGCGCCGGGCGCCGCGTCCGGATCGCGACCGGGATCGGGATCGTGATCGGCGCGATCGTCCGCCTCGGCCCGCGTTTGTCTCCGATGTCGCCGGTGGAGCGGTCCAGCAGGCGCCGGGGGAAATGTCGCGTCAAGCGATACTGCCGCCCATGGCTGCTCCCGTGCAACCGGCCTGGAAGCAGGAAACGAAGCCCGAAGCTGCGGAGCCCGCGACACCGCCGGCAACCCCCGAAGGCGAGAAGAGCGAGTAGGAACCGAAATACGTTTAGGGACGAACTTCTATGTTGATGCCGAAGAAGGTAAAGTTTCGCAAGCAGCAGCGCGGGCGCATGGCCGGGAAGGCTTGGCGCGGCTCGTCGCTGGCGTTTGGCGATTTCGGATTGAAGGCGCTCGAATGCGGTTGGATTACCGCTCGGCAAATCGAAGCGGCGCGCGTTGCGATGACGCGTTCGATCAAGCGCGGCGGCAAAGTTTGGATCCGTTTGTTCCCGGACAAGCCCATTACCAAGAAGCCGGCTGAAACCCGTATGGGTAAAGGCAAAGGCGCCCCGGAAGAGTGGGTGTGCGTCATTCGCCCCGGCAAGATTTTGTTCGAGATGGAAGGCGTCGACCTGGCCATTGCCAAGGAAGCGATGCGCCTGGCTGCGGCGAAAATCGGCATACCGACCAAGCTCGTGACACGCGAAGGATTGGATTAGGGATTTAGCGAGGAGCACATGAAGGAGAACGCGGAAAAATTCCGGGCATTGGATCCGGCCGAGCTCGATAAGCAGTTGCGCGAAGGCGCCGAGCAGATGTTCCGGCTGCGCTTCCAGTTGTCGATGGGGCAGATGGACGGAGTCAAGAAGCTCCGCACGCTGCGCAAGGAGCGGGCGCGCATTCTGACGGTGCTAAAGCAGAAGGGCGTAGCTCCCTCTGCCGCCGCCGCTGCGCCGCTGCCCCTCGTGAAAAAAACGGCTCCCAAGGCCGCTGCGAAGAAGGCGGCGCCCAAGAAGGCCGCTCCGAAAACAGTCGCCCCCAAGAAGGCAGTAGCAAAGAGTAAGAAAGGCGCATAAGAGCCGATGGCGGAAACTACCCCTAGCAATAAAAACGAAAAGGTGGGCTCGGTCGTGTCGTCCAAGATGGCTAAGACCATCGTGGTCGAAGTCATCCGGCGCGTGCCCCATCCGCTGTACAAACGTATCATCAGCAAGCGCCGGAAGTTCTACGCGCACGATGAAACGGGCGAGGCCAAGGTGGGCGATGTGGTGCGCATCATCGAATGCCGCCCGCTGAGCAAGCTGAAGCGCTGGCAGCTAAAGGAAGTATTGCGCAAGGCCGTGCAGGTGACTACGGATTTGAGCGCCATCGGCATTCAGGCCACGCCGGAGAAGCGGCCTTCGAAGAAGAAGCGGTAAGGCAGGCAGGAGTCAGGAGACAAGATCATGATCGGGATGCGGACTATTCTCGAGGTTGCCGATAACAGCGGCGCCCGCAGGCTTGCCTGCATTTTGCCGCGCGGCGGCGACCTGGGATTGCGAGCCGGATTGGGCGACGTCGTAACGGCCAGCGTGAAGGAAGCCGCGCCGGATTCGCAGGTGAAGAAGGGTAAGGTGGTTCGCTGCGTGATCGTGCGGATGCGCAAGGAGACCCGGCGCAAGGATGGCACCTACATCCGTTTCGATTCGAATGCCGCGGTGCTGATCAATGAGCTGGGTGAGCCCGTGGGTACCCGCGTGTTCGGACCCGTGGCGCGCGAGCTGCGCGAGAAGCGCTTCATGAAAATCGTGTCCCTGGCCCCGGAGGTAATCTAACCATGGCGCGCAAAATTGCACAGCGGCATCAGAATGAGCCGCAGGCTCCGGTGAAGGTCAAGATCCGGAAGGAAGACACCGTCAAGGTCATCGCTGGGCGGGATAAGGGCAAAACCGGCCGGGTCCTCGATGTCGATCGCGTTCGAGGCAAGCTCCTGATTGAAGGTGTGGGGATGGTGAAGCGGCATACCCGTCCGAACCCCCAGCGCCAGATCAAGGGAGGCATCGCCGAACGGGAAAGCATGATCGCGATCTCGAACGTGATGCTGCTGACCTCCGGCGGCGTGCCCACGCGGGTCGGATATCGTGTCGAAGGCACGGGTGCTTCGTCCCGGCGCGTGCGCTATGCGCGCAAGGGCGGCGAAATATTGGACAAGAAGGCGTAACACATGGCAGCCAGACTCAAAGAGACATACCAGAAGAAAGTGATCCCGGCGCTGACCAAGGAGTTCGGCTACCAGAACCTCATGGCCGTGCCGAAGCTGGAAAAGATTTCGCTGAACATCGGCCTGGGCGAAGCCACGCAGAACGGCAAACTGATGGATGGCGCGGTGAACGAGTTGAGCCAGATCGCGGGACAGAAGCCGGTGATCACCAAGGCTCGCAAGTCTATCGCCGCGTTCAAACTGCGCGAAGGCAATCCCATCGGCTGCATGGTCACGCTGCGCGGCGACCGCATGTACGAGTTTTTCGACCGGCTGGTCAATGTATCCCTGCCGCGCGTGCGCGATTTTCGCGGCGTATCGGCCAAGTCCTTCGACGGCCGCGGCAATTACACGCTGGGCATTCACGACCAGCTCATTTTCCCGGAAATCGACTACAACAAGGTCGACAAAGCCAAGGGAATGAATATTTGTATCACCACCAGCGCCAAGACCGATGCGGAGGGTCTGGCGTTGTTAAAGCATCTCGGAATGCCCTTCCGTACGCAGTAGGAATATCGGGAGAAATATCGGGAGAAAAGATATGGCCACTACCGCCAAAATTGCAAGAGACGAAATGCTCGCGATCGCGAAGGCCGCGCACAAGCCCAAGCTGAGCTGCCGGCATCGCAACCGTTGTTTCCGCTGCGGACGCCCGCGCGGGTTCCTGAGGAAATTCAAGCTGTGCCGCATCTGCTTCCGCCAGCTGGCCCTGGCCGGGGAAGTCCCCGGGGTGATTAAAGCCTCGTGGTAATTAGCTTCATGCAGATGCGAAGGAGTGTGAAAGAATGACGACAACCGATCCGATCGCCGACATGCTGACGCGCATTCGCAATGGCCTGGCCGCGCGTCATCCGAAAGTGGATGTGCCGGCGTCGCGGCTGAAGGGCGATATCGCCAAGATCCTCAAGGATGAGGGTTACATCGCCAACTACAAGCTCACCGAGGACGGGACCAAGAAGTCGATCCGTATTTATCTTAAATACACGCCGGGCAATATGCCGGTGATTTCGCGGATCGAGCGCGTCTCACGTCCCGGATGCCGCGTGTACGTGGGTTCGAAGACCGTGCCTCGCGTGCTGGGCGGCTTGGGGATCAATATTTTGACCACGCCGCGTGGCGTGATGACCGGCAGCACCGCCCGCAAGGAAGGCGTCGGCGGCGAAGTGCTGTGCCACGTTTGGTAAAGAGGGGTTAACGGAGTTTCTATATGTCACGAGTCGGAAAAAAACCAATCCCGGTGCCCAAGGGCGTGAAACTCACCATCGGCGAACAGCTGACGGTGGAAGGGCCCAAGGGCAAACAGACGGTTCCGATTCCGGCGGGAATCGCGCTTCGTGAGACCGACGGGATTCTCGAAATCCTCCGCGATAGCGATAAGCAGGCGGCCTTGCACGGATTGACGCGCGCTCTGGCGTCCAACGCTGTGGTCGGCGTATCCACCGGGTTTACCCGCGAGCTGCAACTCTTCGGTGTCGGATACAAAGCCGACGTCAAGGGACGCATCGCCACTTTTACTTTGGGCTACTCGCATCCCATTGAGTTTTATCTTCCGGATGGCATCGACATGAAAGTCGACAAGCCGGTGAATAACCTCACGCCGCTGATTTTGACCGGCGGCGACCGGCAACTTCTCGGCCAGGTTGCAGCGAACATGCGTGCCCTGCGTCCGCCCGATCCTTACAAGAACAAGGGAATCCGTTACGCTAACGAACCCCTGCGCAAGAAGGCCGGCAAGACCGGTGCGACAGGAGCGAAGTAAACCATGGCTCACGAATCAAAAGCGATTATTCGCAAACGCGTGCATAAGCGCATCCGCCGGAAGGTGGCGGGCAGCACGGAACGGCCGCGTCTGGCTGTCTTCCGCAGTGTCAAGCACATCTACGCGCAAGTCATCGACGACTCGGTGGGGCACACGCTGGCTGCCGCTTCGTCCAGCGAAAAGAGCGGAATTAAGTCCGGCGGCAATGTGGCTGGCGCGAAGGCTGTCGGGAAATTGCTGGCCGAGCGCGCCAAGGAAAAGGGCGTAAAGTCGGTGGTATTCGACCGCGGCGGATATTTGTATCACGGCCGGGTGAAAGCTCTGGCTGAGGCGGCTCGTGAAGGCGGACTAGTATTTTAGGCCTAGAGGATTTTTAACGAATGTCAACAACGCCAACAAAGCGCATCGAATCCGCGAACCTGAACCTCAAGGAACAGGTGGTCTCGATCAACCGCGTCACCAAGGTGGTCAAGGGCGGCAAGAATCTGAGCTTCTCGGCTCTGGTCGTCGTCGGCGATCCCGGCGCTCGCATCGTCGGATTCGGAACCGGCAAGGCCAAGGAAGTTCCCGCGGCGATCAAGAAGGGGATCGAAGCAGCCAAGAAGAATCTGCGCAAGGTCAACGTCCTGGCGACCACGATCCAGCACACAGTATTAGGCAAGTTCGGCAGCGGAATGGTTCTGCTGAAACCCGCTCCGGAAGGAACTGGCGTCATCGCCGGCGGTCCGGTGCGTGCGGTCATCACCGCGGTGGGAATTCCCAACGTGCTGACCAAGTCCATCGGCTCGCACAACCCTCATAACGTGGTCAAAGCGACCATCGCCGCGCTCGAGCAGTTGCGCGATAAAAAGGAAGTAGCCGAGCTGCGCGGCCTCGAAGCCGGGAAGGTGGGATAATCTTATGCCGGGGATGATCAAGATCAAGCTGATCCGGAGCGTAATCTGTACGCCGGAAAAACACAAGGTTATTGTTCGCGCGCTGGGGCTCAAGAAGATGAACCGCATTGTGGAACGCCCGGATACACCGGCCTTTCGCGGCATGGTGAAGAAGATTCCGCACTTGCTGGCGATTGTGGACTAAGAAGGTCGATTAACGATATGAATCTCAGTCAACTTAAACCGCCCAAGGGCCAAAAGCACAAGAACCAGCGTATCGGCCAGGGTATGGGATCCGGCCGCGGAAAGTTTTCCGGCCGCGGCGCGAAGGGCGCCAAGTCCATCTCAGGTTATTCGCGGATGCGCGGATTTGAAGGCGGCCAGATGCCGCTCCACCGGCGCCTGCCCAAGCGCGGGTTCACCAATATCTTCCGTAAAGAGTTCTCCATCGTGAATCTGGGCGATCTGAATCTCCTTCAGGGCGATTCCTTCGATCCCGGCAAGCTGCTGGAGCTGAAACTCATCCGCAAGCTGAAAGACGGCCTGAAAGTTCTGGGATCGGGCGAGCTGAAGCGTGCGATCCACGTGAAAGCGCATCTGTTTTCCGAGGCCGCTCTGGAAAAAATCAAAGCGGCCGGCGGCACTGCCGAAGTGATCCCCGGAGTGAAGCGCGCGGAGACCAAGGCTCCCCCTCCGGTCAGAATCAGGACTCCTAAGCCGGCCGCTCCCCAGGCCGAAGCTTCCGAAGCCGCCCCAGCCGCCGCTAAAGAAGACAAGAAGCCCAAGAAGAGCGCCCCGGAGAAGGCGGAAAAAACCAGCAAGCCCAAGCAGGCTAAACCGAGCAACAAAGAAGAGAAGTAGCCATGAAATTTCTCGAAGCCATAGCGAACGTCTTTCGGATCCCGGATCTTCGGAAGCGCGTGTTCTTCACGCTGGCGATGCTGGCGGTGTACCGCCTGGGCGGTCACTTGCCGATTCCCGGCGTCGACGCCAAGCGCTTCGAGGAGTTTATCCAGCAGAACCAGGGTACGGTATTCGGCTTCTTCGATCTGTTCAGCGGCGGGACATTTAGAAGGCTGACAATATTCGCTCTGGGCATCATGCCCTACATCACCTCGTCCATCATTCTGCAGCTCTTAACCGTCGTGGTTCCCACGCTCGAGAAGCTTCAGAAGGAGGGCGAACTCGGCCGCCGCAAGATCACCCAGTGGACCCGCTATCTCACCGTCCTCCTGGCCATCGTTCAGTCGTTCGGTATCGCCAGCCTGTTGCAGGGCTCGCAGCAGGGTTTCGTAACCACTCCCGGCATCGGCTTCGTCCTGATGACCATCCTGACCCTGACCACTGGGACCGCGTTCATCATGTGGCTGGGCGAGCAGATCACCGAGCGCGGTATCGGCAACGGGATGAGCTTGATCATCTTCACCGGAATCGTGGTGAACCTGCCGTCGGCGATCGTCGAAATCGTCCGCAAAGTTCAAACCGGAGACTGGCCGCTGATCCAGGTTGTGATCATCGTGATCATGATGGTCGCGGTTGTCGGCTTCATCGTACTGGTCGAGCGCGGCGAGCGCCGCATCCCGGTACAGTATGCCAAGCGCGTCATCGGACGAAAGATGCTGGGCGGCCAATCCACCCACATGCCGCTTAAAGTCAACGCCGGCGGCGTGATTCCCGTGATTTTTGCCAGCTCCTTGCTGGCCTTTCCGCTGACTGCACTGCAAATCGATTTTGTTAAGAATAGTCCGGTGCTCTCCGGCATGCTGACCGCGATCAGCGGAGCGTCGCCGTTGTACTACCTGCTCTACACGCTGCTCATCATTTTTTTCTGCTTCTTCTACGTGTCCATCATTTTCAATCCCAACGAAGCCGCCGACAACATGCGTAAATACGGCGGATTCATTCCGGGCATCCGGCCAGGTAAGAACACGGCCGATTACATGAACAAGATTCTGACCCGGATCACGGTGGTCGGCGGCCTGTACTTGTCGATCTTGTCCTTGCTGCCGCAGATCATGATTCAGGGCATCAAGTTACAGCGGCTGCCGGGGATCGGAAACTGGATCGATGCACACTTTCCACGCTTCCTGCTGGACGGCCTGGGCGTCACATTTTTCTTCGGCGGAACTTCTCTGCTGATTGTGGTGGGCGTGGCCATGGATACCGTCAACCAAATTGAAGCGCAACTTATCATGCGGCATTACGAAGGATTTACGCCGCGGGCCGGGCGGATTCGGGGCCGTCGCAGCAGCGTCTGACCGCTTCTCTATCGAATGCCCAGGCTCTGCCTCATCTTGTTTGGCTCCCCCGGTTCGGGAAAAGGCACCCAGGCTGAGTTACTCAAGGAATCGTTGGGGATTGCGCATATTTCAACCGGCGATATGCTGCGGGAACGGGTGGCTTCGGGGGACGAAATTGGCCGCTCGGTGGCTTCCCTGATGCAGGCGGGCGAGCTGGTTCCCGATGAGACCGTGAACCGCTTAGTGGAGGATAAGATCGAACAACCCGAGTGCGCTAACGGTTTTATTCTGGACGGGTATCCGCGGACCGTACAGCAGGCTCAGCTGCTGGCCGAGCTGCTGGTGCTGCGGCCGATCCGGACCATCGTGGTGCATTTGGTAGTGGATTATAATGTTATTATTGCGCGTATCTCCGGGCGTCGGCGGTGCCCTACCTGCGGGTCGGTGTACGGCATAAACTCCATCGCGCCGAACAGCGTGGGAGTCTGCGACAAGGACGGGGCGAAACTTGTGGTTCGCGACGATGATCGCGAAGAAGTGGTCCGGGAAAGATTGCGAGCCTACGAACAACAAACCTCCCCGGTGCTGGCATTTTTTAAGAAATCCGGAATCCCCTGCTGGGATGTGCCGGCGGCGGGCAGCCCTCCGCAAGTAATCGCGAAGGGAATAGAGGCGCTGATCCGGAAAGAGCGCGGCGAAGCAGCATGATCGTGCGTAAGAACATGGCGGAGCTGGAGAAGATGCGCTGCTCCGGGCTGCTGGTCTGGAAGATTCTGGATGAGCTTCGCAAGATGGTGGGCGAGGGAGTATCCACCCTGGATTTGGAAGTTACGGCTGAAAAGATGATGCTCGATGCCGGAGCCCGGCCAGCCTTTAAGGGCTATTCGACGCCGGCCGCGGGAACCAAATTCCCGTTTGTTCTGTGTACTTCGGTGAATGACGAGATCGTGCACGGAATGCCGTCGCAGAAGAAGGTTTTGAAGAGCGGGGATATCATCTCTATCGACACGGGCGTACAGTTGAACGGATATTACGGCGATTCGGCCATCACCGTCCCGGTAGGCGACGTTTCTCCGGAAGCCCGCCGCCTGATGGAAGTGACCCGCGAATCGCTGGAGATGGCTATTGAGAAAGCCCGGCCGGGAAACCGGCTGTTCGATATTTGCGGCACGGTGGAGCGGCATGTGACCGCCAGCGGGTTTTCCATCGTCCGCGAGTTTGTGGGGCACGGAATCGGCACGCAGATGCATGAGGAGCCGCAAATCCCGAATTACGTAGATCGGCGCAGCGAAAATCCGCGGCTCAAAGAAGGCATGGTCCTGGCGATCGAGCCCATGGTAAATGCGGGCAAGCCCGGCAGCCGGGTCAAGCCCGACAAGTGGACTGCGGTGACCGAGGATGGGAAATACTCGGCGCACTTCGAGCATACGGTGGCCATCACCGCGGAGGGCCCGTGGGTATTGACCAGGCCCTGAACAAAAGGAATGAGACCGCCGAGGTTATCGAGCTCTTGCCGAGTGCGGGCGTGAGAGTGAAGCTGGAGAACGAAGATCTGGTGATCGCACATGCGGCTGGAGCCGCAGTGAAGAATTTTATGCGTTTGCGTCCCGGAGATCGGGTACGCGTAGAGCTATCCGCGCGCGACAAGACGCGCGGGCGGATCGTCAAGTTATTGGAGAAGCTATGAAAGTTCGGGCGTCGGTTAAGAAAATGTGCGATAAGTGCAAACTCGTGCACCGCAATGGTGTGGTGCGCGTGATTTGTTCGAATCCCAAGCACAAGCAGCGGCAGGGTTAGGAAGATAGCGCACAGGGCGCGGCTGCGTTTGCCGAGCTCCGTTGTGCGCGGTGAAAGGTTTAAGAGGATACGGAATATGGCTCGTCTAGCAGGCGTGGATTTACCGGTTAAGAAACGTACCGAAATCGGTCTGACCTACATTTACGGCATCGGGCGCACGCGCAGCAAATCGCTGTGCCACCGCGCCGGCGTCGATCCCAATAAGAAGGTCGCGGACCTCACTGAAGACGAGGTCAACAAAATCCGCCAGATCCTCGAAGCCGAAGGCGCAGTCGAAGGAGATCTCCGCAAGGAGCTTTCCATGAACATCAAGCGCCTGATCGAGATGGGCTCTTACCGCGGGTTGCGCCATCGTCGTGGCCTCCCGGTGCGCGGCCAGCGGACGCATACCAATGCCCGCACCCGCAAGGGTCCGCGGCGCGGCACCGTGGCCAATAAGAAGAAGGCGAGCGCGAAGACCTAGTCAGGCTCAGACCAGTCAGGATCGATACACATGGCAAAAGCACCGGCAAAAGCAGGGAAAAAGAAATCCTTCAAAAAGAAGGAAAAGAAGAACGTACCCGCGGGCATCGTGCACGTGCAGGCGTCCTTCAACAACACCATCATCACCATTACCGATACGGTGGGTAACGTCCTGTCGTGGTCCAGTTCGGGGTCGCTCGGATTCCGGGGATCGCGCAAGGGAACTCCCTACGCGGCGCAGCAGGCGTCGCTCACCGCGGCCAATAAGGCCAAGGAATCGGGAGTGCGCAGCGTGAATGTGAATGTCAGCGGACCGGGCGCGGGTCGCGAATCGGCCGTGCGCGCGCTGTCTACCGCTGGTCTCGAAGTTCGCTCCATCCGGGATCGTACACCGATTCCGCACAACGGCTGCCGGCCGCCCAAGAAGCGCCGGGTCTGATTTTTTTGTAAATAAGCAGGACGAAGGCGAAGGTTGCCGTAAACTGCACCTACTGAAACGTAGTACCAGGGAGGTTTGATTTGGCACGATATATTGGTCCCGTCTGCCGGCAGTGCCGGCGCGAGGGGATGAAGCTATTTCTCAAGGGCGAGCGCTGCCACACCGAAAAGTGCGCCATCGAGAAGCGTAATTTCCCGCCCGGCCAGCACGGCCAGGCTCGTAAACCCAAGATCGTCGGTTACGGTCTTCAGCTCCGGGAAAAGCAAAAGGCCCGGCGCTATTATCAATTGCTCGAAAACCAGTTTCGCAACCTGTTTGAAAAAGCCAGCGGCATGAAGGGCATCACCGGCGCGAACATGCTCGCCCTGCTTGAACGGCGCTTGGACAACACTTTGCTGCGGATGGGTTTCGGGACTTCGCGGGCGCAAGCACGCCAGTTGGTCCGCCACGGGCACATCAACGTGAATGGCCGTCGCGTGGATATTCCTTCTTTTACGGTGAAAGCCAACGACGTCATCGAGGTGCGCGAGGGAAGCAAAAATAATCCCACCATTCTGCACGCGCGCGACGCCACGGCTCACGCCCCCAGCCCCAACTGGCTGGAAGTAGACCGGGAGAATCTGAAGGCCAGAGTGCTCGGATCTCCCAAGCGCGAGGATCTCGTCCAGATCCAATTGAATGAGCAGCTGATCGTCGAGTTGTATTCGAAGTAAGAGGCCATCATCTATGTTTAAAGGATTCCAGAAACCAAAGCGGTTGGTCGCCAACACGGAAACGCTCACGGACCGGTACGGTATGTTCACCGCCCAGCCCTTCGAGCGCGGATTTGGGTCTACCATCGGAACGGGTTTGCGGCGCGTGCTGCTAAGCTCGATTGAAGGCGCCGCGATCACCGCGGTGCGGATTGAAGGCGTGGCTCACGAATTCAGTCCCATCCCCGGCGTCGTCGAAGACGCCACCGACATCATCCTCAACCTGAAGCAAGTTCCCTTCAAGATGCTCAGCGAGGGAATGCGCACCGTTCGCCTCAAGGTCGACTCGGCCGGCGAAGTTCTCAGCGGGCAGATCGAGACCGATTCCGAAATCGAAGTGCTGGACCGCAACATGCACATCGCCACCATCGGCGAAGGGGGCAAGCTCTCGATCGAGATGCGCATTAAATCCGGCCGCGGCTACGTGGGCGCGGATCGCAATAACGACGAGGATCTTCCGCTGGGATACATCCCCATCGATTCGGTTCACTCGCCCGTTCGCAAAGTGAATTACTCGGTCGAGTCCGCCCGCCTGGGCCAGATGACCGATTACGATAAGCTGACCATCGAAGTCTGGACCAACGGAGCGATTTCGCCCGCCGATGCCATCGGCCAGGCGTCCAAGCTCTTGAAGGACCACATGGCCATCTTCATCAACTTCGAGGAGCTGCCGGAGACCACTGAAGAGCCGGCCGAGCGCGCCATGAGCCAGATGAACGAAGTGCTCAGCCGCTCTGTCGAAGAACTGGAATTGAGCGTGCGTTCCTACAACTGCCTCAAGAACGCCAATATCCAGACCATCGGCGACCTGGTCCAGAAGACCGAAGCCGAGATGCTGCGCACCAAGAATTTCGGGCGCAAGTCACTGAACGAGATCAAGGAAATTCTGTCCAGCCTGGGTCTGGGCTTCGGCATGAAGTTCGATTCGCAAGGCCGCTTGATCGCTCCTTCGGGAACGCCGGCGATGCTGGGCGTGGCCGATACGGATACCGACATCGACGAGGAAGACGAGACGGAAGAGCAGGAAAACGAGGCGCCGCTCGCGGAATAACAAGCCATGCGACATAAGAGATCAGGATTCAAACTTAAACGCGACGCCGGTTCGCGCAACTCGCTGCTAAAAAACCTGGTGACCAGCGTCATCGAACATGAACGCATCGTCACCACGGTTCCCAAGGCCAAAGCGGCCCGCCCGCTGGTGGAAAAGATGATCACGCTGGCCAAGCGCGATACCCTTCACACCCGTCGCCAAGCTGCGGCATTTCTCGAAACACCAGCCGCG
>Ga0207711_10002555_pt1 | contig 16215 bp, 12 predicted proteins | sample KBSS34metaG_FD_184401 | JGI IMG/M metagenome (GOLD analysis project Ga0207711, IMG submission 184401) | Switchgrass rhizosphere microbial communities from Kellogg Biological Station, Michigan, USA - KBS S3-4 metaG (SPAdes) (version 2) | ecosystem: Host-associated > Plants > Roots > Rhizosphere...
GGGCGAGCATCCTCGAGTCGAAGACCGAGGAGCAGGCTCGCACCACCGCGACCATGCCGTTCATCTACCCGCACCTGGCGCTCATGCCCGATGCCCACCTCGGGCTCGGCGCGACCGTCGGGTCGGTCATCCCCACGCTGCGGGCCGTCATGCCGGCGGCGGTCGGGGTGGACATCGGCTGCGGCATGATCGCCGTCAAGACCGAGTTCACTCGGGCCGACGTCGAGCGTGTCGCCGCGACATCCCCGCTGAGCGTTCTACGCGAGCAGATCGAGCGGGCGGTGCCGACCTCGGCGGGATCGTACAACGGCAAGATCGTCGCGACCGCAGCGCCGAGGGTGGCCGAGCTCGAAGAGCTGGCAGCGGCATCCGACTTCGACCCGGCGTCGTACGCCGGCAACTGGCGAATGCAGCTGGGCTCGCTCGGCAGCGGCAACCACTTCATCGAGGTGAGCGTCGACGAGGCCGACGTCGTGTGGCTGTTCCTGCACTCGGGAAGCCGGGGCGTGGGCAACAAGATCGCTCAGCGTCACATCAAGGTCGCCCAGGCCGAGATGGAGCGCTGGTGGATCACGTTGCCCGACCGCGACCTCGCCTACCTCGTCGAGGGCACGCGGGAGTTCTCGCGGTACATCGCCGAGCTCCGGTGGGCGCAGCGGTTCGCGCTGCTGAACCGGGAGGAGATGATGGACCGGGTGATCCGGCAGGTCTCGGAGTGGATCGGTCAGCCGGTCGTCGAGGTCGAGCGGATCAACTGCCACCACAACTTCACGCAGAAGGAGACGCACTTCAACAAGGAGGTGTGGCTGTCGAGAAAGGGCGCGATCTCGGCTCGCGAAGGCGAGCCGGGGCTGATCCCGGGATCGATGGGCACGGCTTCGTACGTGGTGGAGGGCCTCGGCAACAAGATGGCGCTCGACTCGTCGCCGCATGGCGCGGGCCGGATGTTCTCACGGAGCAAGGCCCGGCAGACCTTCACGCACGAGCAGTTGCGGGAGGCGATGGTCGGGATCGAGTTCCGCGACACCGACGCCTTCCTCGACGAGATCCCCGCCGCGTACAAGGACATCGACCAGGTCATGGCAGACGCCTCTGACCTGGTCAGGGTTCGGCACACGCTGCGGCAGCTCGTCAACGTGAAGGGCGACTGAGTGAGGGGCGATTGACCGTCGCACAAGATGGATGCGCGGGCTCGGGCTTCGGCCCGGGCCCGCGACTCTCTCGGCGACTCCGGTATGCGTATAGCGACGCTATACGGCTTGACTACTCCCCCTGGAACCACGGCGGGTACACCGCCACCTTGGGCGCCGCTCCCCCGACATCGGCGAGCAGCTGGCGCACCTGGTCACGTACTGGCTCGTTGGCGACCCCGACGAGGGTGATCGCCGAGAAGGGGACGGGGGCGGCAGCCAGCAGCTCGGCATCCAACAGTTCGGGGTCGAGCGCGTAGCTCGCCCGCAGCAACGCGGTGCCGGCGTCACCCGCGGCGAAGCGCGTGGCGGGAGCGGCGGCATCCCCGTTGGCGAAAAGCACGTCGGGGCCGACCGCGCCGGCCGAGGTGACCAGGATCACGAACTCAAGGGGGTTGGCCGCGCGCGCCGCATCCGACCAATGGGCGCCGGCCGCACCGCTGCGCAGCTCGTTCCAGCGGCTCGCATTCGGACTGAGTTGGAACGGCACGCGGTCGGCGACGGTGCCGCCGGTGGCGAGCTCGACGCTGGCGCGCAGCTCGCGCGTGGTGGCAGAGCTGACGTCGACTTCGGGCGAGGCATTCGCCCGGATCGCCTCATCGATCACGATGGCCTCGAGATTGCGCAGGTGCGTCACGTGGTAGACCCGCTGCGTGTTGAGCAGCATGGTCGGCCGGGCGCTGGTGCGCTTGGGCTGAGGGCGCACGGCAGGGGCACCGCCGGCCGCGCTTCGGGATGCTGCGGGGCGGCGAGCCGTCGCAACCCCCACCCGCCGCACCGGCTCAGGTGCCTGTCGCGGGAAGCAGATGTCGCACAGCCCGTCTTCGAAGCCGTGGATGCACTCTGCCAAAACGGGGTTCCTTACGTTGCCGGAAGATTCCAGGTTACGCCAGTGGAGGCGGGGGTGTCGGGGCTGAGTTCGTTCGGGTGGCTCTCCACTTGCCCTTACTTCCGGCGGCGGGCGCAATCTCGCCCTTGGATCGAAGGACATGGGCGGCCCACCGCATGTCGTACTGCCAGGTGAAGAACAGATCCCCGGAGTCCGAGAGATCCTCTCGGTGGGTCTCCCAGATCCGCTTGGAAACCTCCAGGACCGTGGCGGCCCCTCCCTGATCTGCCAGTGCTTCCATCACCCAGAGTTGCAGATCGTGCTTGGTTGCCATCGGTCACCCCATTGCGTCGAAGGGAGGCCTCAACGCCTCTTCGGTGATCCTGGCACGCTCTGAAGCAGCTGCTCGACTTCATTTGCCACCGCAGTCGGGTCCTCGTGCTCCCAGAACCTCGCGACAATCCACCCCTGGTCGAGGAGATCGGCGTCGGTTTCCCGGTCCCTCTCGATGTTTCGGACGAGCTTCGGGCCCCAATACTCGGCATTCCTTCTTGGATACGTCGCGTGCACGGGGCAGCCGTGCCAGAAGCAGCCATCGATGTACACCGCCAACCGGGACCGAGTGAATACGATGTCCGCGCGCCGTCGCTTGTTCCGGCCCGGCGCGAAGTCGACTCGATACCTGAGCCCTCTTGCGAACAATGCCCGTCGCACGAGGAGCTCCGGCCCAGTGTCGCGTCTCCGATTGGATCGCATTGATCGAGCGACGCCGGAGTTCGTCGCCCAAGAAGCCGTAGCCATGTGGCCAACCTACGACGCGTCGAGAGCCCGCGCCTCTTCCGGATGGGTCGCAAGCGTCTCGAGACTGATGCCCGCCGTGGACCGGCAGAGAGCAACGAGCTGATCGTCCGTCAGGGCACGCACGTCGATGAAGGCAAGCCGACGCATCAGGCGCGCGGCGACGTCTCGGATCAGAGCTCGGCGCGGAACCGACTCATGGGTTGCTCCCAGAACCGCGCGGCCAACGGCCAAGACCAGGCGGGGGTCTCCACCTATCTTGCGACGTTCCAGCAGCTGGTTGAGGTCGCTCTCGGTGAGCGCGTCCAGGAGGTCCGGATCCTTGTCGAAGACCACCGCCTGCCACCACAGACGCGACCAGGTGTGTCGGGTCAAGTCGCTGGCGACCCAACGCTCCTGATTGGTGATCCCGAAGCGCCAGCGGGTCAAATCGGGAAGGGCAACCAGGGCCATGAAGGACCAGATTCCCCTGGCCTCAGCTTCGGACCATCCAATATCCATCAGGGCGCGCAAGAGCGGGGCGGCACGGCGGTCGAACGCGATCCGATTCGAATCACCAGCCGACTCGGGGTAGCCGAACTCGGCCGCCAGGCCTGCGAGCTGACCAGCCAGTTCGTCTATCTCATTTGAATCAGCCCGTCGCCCACCGACCGGCGAATAGACCTGGAAAGGATGCGAGGTTTCCGGAGTGACCAATTCGCCCGTCAGCAGCCGCTGATATTCCGCCTTGGCAATCTCCTGCGGAAGCCGTGGAAAGAGAACGCTCAATGGAACAACCTCCCCCAACCGGCTTCACGGACTGCACTCTCCAGTCGCGACCGGAAATCGACAACATCTTCGCCTCGCACTGGGAGATCAATACCCTGCTTCAGGGCCACCTTCAAGTAGCTGTCCAGGACCTCTCCAGTTGAGCCCGCTGGCCAGTCACGGTCGATCAACTCTCTCTGCGCGTCCAAAGCCAGAACCATCAGAATCGAAGCAACTCCAGCTTCGAGCTGGTCCAGCAGCAGTTGCTGCCGGGGCGTCTTCGACTCTGCCGAGATGGCAGCTTGAAACTCAAGATCGCGTGAATTGATAAGGAGCAGGAACCCGCCGAGGAATGGAGTCTCCAGCTCCGTCGACGTCTGGAGCGTCCAGCTCGCGTACGTCCCATACGGCGTGCCGGCGAAATCAACCGTGGAGACAGGGAACATCGCACCTTCGCCCTGCAGAACGAGGCGCTGAATGTGCTGGGAGAGGATCGAGCCCTCCCAGCGGACTGTTCCCGGTCGCGCATTCGGCCGGAAGTTGGCGAGGCTGACGGTTGTTCGGATGTTCAGCGCGCCACCGACACGAGCGCCGGGAAGCACAATACGCACGGTCTGATCGGGTTTGAGAATCGCCGAGTACCCGACCTCGACCATGTCCGATGACGCCCCCGTCCACGACACCGTGAGGGTCAGATCTTCGTCATTGTCCAGACCGCACTGCTGGGCGAGAGTTCGGAGGTCCACGGAAACGATCCGCTCTAACTCCAAGTCTGTGTCCGGGTCCCACCCTTCGAGGTACTCGGGTAGGGGCCGGACCTCATCTCCGTTGAGGAACCATGCCGAATAGGACACGACGCCGTCCCCAGGCACGAGGTAGGGCCGAACGTCACGCATCGGCAATGTCGCTCACTCGGAATCGCGCCACGACGTCATCGCTGTAGGAGGCTGACACGACCCATTGTCCGGAGGCACCGGGCGCGATGGCCGCTACCTCCCCATGAGCCAGATAGCGATCGGGACCGATCCAGTCCACGATATGGGGCGTCGAGGCGCCGCTCGGAACCAAGGATTCACGAGCGCCCCCGTCGACCACCACGTCAACATCCGCGCGCAACTTCCAACCCGAGTCCGACGCGGGGACGTCTACGTTGATGAAGAGCAATGGGACACCGTCGCGGAAGCCGAGCCAGGGATCGCCGGAGATCTTGGGTTTCGATGCGGTTCGTGCTCCTCCGGCCCCGGGCCCACCACCGCTACCGGTCGGCGGCGACCCCGCCGGCGTTGCGGCTGTCGAGTGCACCTTGGGTACGAGACTGGCCAGTTTTGCGGCAAGAGCGCCCAGTCCGGATGAGCCCTCGGTGGGTCCAGGCTCCGCTGGTACAAACAACGACGCCAGCTTGCCCCGGATGAAACTGCGAGATCCGAGAACAATCGATTTGGTGTCGCCCGAGAGGCCTGCCTCGACCCAGGCATCATGTGTCGGCGGTTCAGCGTCGGCGAAGTATTGATCGGCAGTTTCGGTGGCGCGAAAGACCCCTCCATAGCCGAAGAGCGGATCGGGGTGAACCGGGCCTTCGAAGTAGTCAACAACCAGCTCGGCCGACCGCATCCTCGCCACATGGTGGGGTGCTCCGTCAAAGGGTTTCGCAGCCTGGACTACTTCCCTTTCGGTGGCTCGGCTGGAGGTCTGCTCGGACGAGAACTGTCCAGCTACCAACGACGGACGCGTCCGCTTGTACTCAGACCCATGCCCGTCTCGAACTTTGGTCAGTGATGCCGCGAACGGCATGAGTTCCAACACGGTACGCGGGTTGGGTATCTCGATATCCTCGCCCTCGAGGGCCACCCGTATCTTCATGCGTCCGCCGCGTCTCCTCCCAGGCAGCAGCTTCGGCCATAGGTGCCAGAGGACGGACGATGCCAGGTAGTGCGCCGCTTCACGCGGGTCGCGGTTCAAGGTCAGATCACCGAGCACCTCGTCGCCGAGTTCGGCGCACAGGATAACGATGTCGGTTCCATTTCGACCGTCGGAGAAACCGGGGAGGCCAAGCCGTTCGGACATCTCGGCTGCCTCGACGCCCACAACCGGATCGGGAATGCCGTCGGCCGCTACGGTCCCCCACCAATGACGGCCCGTGAAGCGGGTCTCCGCCTCATCGAAATAGTCGTCCCCCAGCGCGGCCCCCATGAGGCGCCGTATCGGCCCGTCCGCGCCTTGAGCGTTGGTGTCCACCAGGATCGAATGGACCCCGCTTATGCGGTAGAAGATGCCCTTTCCGAATCCGTATGTCCCACCGCCGAAATCGGTATCCCGTGGCTCGCCGACGTTGCGGAGGAACTGAACGAAGTCGTTTCGCTCGCCATCCACGGGCCGCTCGTTGGCTCGAGACGGCCCGCCAAGGCCCACCGTTCCACGATCCGACACGACGATCACCCACCGCTCGGGTTCCAAGGCACGATCGAATCGCTCGACAGAAGCGCTCACTGGCCCCGGCAGGAGTAGTGCCGACCACTCCCCAGCTCGATCGCCCAGTCGCCTCAGATCGATGGAGAACTCGACTTCGCCAGTTCCTTCTCGAGCATCCCAGCTGTTCTGCGCCGCCTCACGCACGAGAACGGTGAGCTCATCGAGTCGGGGGCGTCCAAGTTGGCGGAGAATCCCACCCGCTGTTGAGGAGCCATCAGGAGCAAACGGCTGAGACCACCACTGAGGGGTCACGGTAGAACCGCCCTGGCAACCACGTCACTAAGCGGGTCTCCGGTTCCGTGCTCGGCGAGAACTCTCAAGTCGATGTCATAGGCGATACCAGAAACGCCTTCCGGAATACCCCCGAATAGCGCCCCAGAAGTGATTCGCGGTGTGGCCGCTCCCACAGCGACATGGAGCAGTTCCGCGACCGCCAGAGGCTCGTCGAAGGTCGAATCATTGGTCCATCCGGATTGGCTGAGGCCGGCCCGCAACGCGCCGGTGTCGACGCCCGCCGCGGTGAGTTGCTCTATCAGCGAAGAGATGGATTGCCCGTCCTCGCTCTCGACGAGGGTAAGCACAACCAAGTCCAACGGCTTCGGGTCATGCAGCTCGAGTTGAGAGAGGCCATGGATGCGTGTGTGTGTCGAGCTCGTTCCGACCGCCTTGACTTCGACACAACCGTGCACGAATTCGAAGTCATGCGGAGCCCCTCCCGGGCCGACCCAGCTTGCTATCTCACCTGAAGAAGCCACCGCAACAGCTTCCTGGAGCACCGACAGTTCCGCGAAAAGCCCGAACCTCCGCTCCCGGGATAGTGACCTGATGAGTCCGGTCTTGAAGAGAGCGCGCCAGTTCTCGAGCGCGCCCTTGACGGTCGCGCCGGGCTGGGGCGCCGGCAACGCAATCTGGAGGACGTCGACGATCAGATCGTCGAAGACGTCCCAGAGGCCGCTGTTCAAACAAGCTACGTCGAGGTACGTTCGGCTATGGCCGCCGAAAGTCAACGCCCAGACGCGATCTACCAGCGGTGACTTGATTTGCGAGCTCGGCGACGGCTCGCCTTGGAACTCCACGAGAAGATGACGCCCGTTGTTGCGGTCTATCGCAAGTCTGATGTCCACCGACTCTAGGAGGTCAAGGGGATAGCTCGAATATTCATCGTGAGTCGGGCGGTCGAGTACAGCCCAGCCTCCACGGATCGTCCCCAGCCCAACCGCTGTCACTCGACGGCTCCCTCGGTGTCATCCTCGATCGCAGCGAGGTCTTCGACCTCCACATCGGAAAGGTCCACCGCGAGGTACGTGGCTTTGACCTGCGTCTTGGATTCGGCGTTTCCAGGGAACACGATCCCAAGACCAAGGACGGGCCGCAGAGCATCCAAGGGCTGACGCTCGTTGCCTGCACTGACCGGAGAGCTGACCCGATCGATCGGATACAGCACCAGCAGCCCCCTATCTGCGTATGTAGCATCGGCGTTCCTCATCAACATCAACTGCTGCTCGGAGGCAGCTCTGGCTTCGGCAGTGGTGATGTCGAGGTCCAGAACGCGGTCCTGCTTGCTCATCAATGTCTTGATATCCGACTTCGACGCCACGTCGCCGCTGAGCTTCGCACGAGTCACCGCGCGGAAGTCGACGCCCCCAAGGCGAACGCTCTCCCCATCGCTCGAGACAACAGCCACGGACCACGTCTCGAGGGTTCCCTCATCGCCGATCTGACCGTCAATGTAGTTGGCCATCAGTCGTGGATCGAGGTCCGGTGAATCCTCGTGCACCTGGTACTTCCCGAGGAACGCCAGCACGAGGCGAGCGGGAACATCCCGCACGATGAACGAATCTGGCGTTACATCCGTGTGCCCCGCCTTTACCGCTTCACCGATCAGTTCGTCGCCCGCGACAAGATTTGCGTCCAGCCAGTCACGGTCGTCGGTCCGGAAGTAGCGGGTCTGAAGGCGCCTGCCAGCATAGGAAATGTAGGCGGGCTTGGCTGCGCCCATCTTGGCCGTGATTCGTAGCGAGGGATGCGTGCGTATCCTCACCGCGACATCGAGCGGAGTGAGATCCTGTCGCTGGTAGAAGTCGATGTCGTCGCGCATTTGCTGTTCAACGGTCGCCAGATGTCGGAACGCATCCCGGAGCCCAGAAGTCATCCAGATCCTTGGAAGGTCTTGATATCCCTCCCTAAAGCCAAACCAACGACCCATCTGTAGCAAGGTGTCGTACGCGTTGGCTGCTCGCACGAAGAAGCTGACGACGAGCCCCTCGAGGGTCAGCCCTCGCGAGAGAGTGTCACCGCCGACCGCGATGGCGACGATGGGATGGTCTTCGGGGTAGATCAAACGATCCTGACTCCGCGAATTGTCAAGGATGACCTGCGTCGCGTCTACTACGTCCATGAGGTATGGGAGGACATCGTCGAATGTGTTCTGCTCCCGTCCCCAGTCAGTGGCGGGTACTCTCGACGTCTCTTTGGCCCATAGGAGCGACATCTCTTCAAGGAAAACCTTGTCCCCCGCGCTCAAATCGTTCACCGCCTTGGCTCGCATCGCGAGAAGAGGCCCCTTGAAGGATTCGTGGACGCTGATGCTCACTGAAGTGTGGATCAACATCGTGCTGTGACCATTGCTTTGGCCACGACCCCGCCGAGCGGCCGTCGCTAGCCAGAACCAGCGGACCGCATCACGAAGCTGGTCGGTAATGACCGGAGCGAAGTCCGGAATAGCCGCCATGCTGACCGGGCGGAGCTTTGAAACGTCGCTATCAGGAATGATCCGGATCATGTCGTAGCCGTCGGGAGCCTTCTCGGGGTCCTCTCCCTCGACTACGTCACGACCAAATATCACCTCTGGTCCGAAATACCCGTCCGGGCGCGGAAGGTTGAGGATGAAGTCCTTGGGATATAGGTCTCCGGCCGCGGGATCAATGAACACGTTGGCGAACGGCGTCGCCGTGTAGCCGACGTACGTGCTCTTCGGCGTTATTTCCAGAAGCTTTCGAATCAGAGGGTTGATGGACTTGGTGGCAACAGACGCCTGATCGGCCTCATCATCGATGATCAGAACCTGACGGTTAAGGAGAGCCTCGCGGCCAGGTTGGGAGTCGAGCCATTTGATCAATCGCTTTAGAACCGCCGCATTCTTCTTGACGATAGCCAGTGCGACCCGATCATCGGACAACGTAGCCAAGGGCGAGTTCGTCGGAATGTGGAAGTCGAGCTCATCGGTGGTCAACATGTGCCACTTCTTGGGCGCGAGGTCCTGAAGCTGCGTCTTCAGGCGCTGCTGAGTCTGCTTGCGAAGGCTGTTGTGGATTCCCGACAAAACGATGACGAGTCGATAGTTCTCATCCGCGAGTTTCGCGATTACCGAGAGAAAGTTAGTGGTCTTGCCGCTCTGAACGAATCCGACTACCAGACCTCGCGCGTCGAAAGTCGGCTGCTCCGGCTTCGGGGTGTGAGCAACGACCACATTCGATGCGTTGTCCAGAGACGCGAGTCGATCCGCCGGCCAATGATCGTCGACGAAGCTTTGACGGAGAGGTGGCCAGTAAATCGACCCATCATTCGGCCCGCTGTACCAACCGGCTTTCCCCGCAGCGACGATCATCGGGCCACCCGATTCGATCTTGGCTACGTCGACCTCGTACTGAACTCGAAGTTCGTTCAAGATGTCGAGACCCAGAGTCTGGAACCGACTCATGGCTGCGTCGACGCCGAACTTCTTCGCCCAGTCGGCGAAGACAGGATAAAGAGGGTTCTCCATGAGCGCCTGTCCTCGTCGAGCTGCGTCTGATTCGCAGAAGGTGAGCAAACGGTAGCGCATTGTGCCGACGTGACTGAGCCAGGGGCTCAATGATCGTGTCTCTCTCGTTCAGAGACGGAGGCGCCGGCTAGACTCCGACCGTGACCTCCCGAACAAACATTCGAGTGCTCGATCTCTTTGCCGGCGCCGGGGGTCTGACGGCCGGTTTCAAGGTCGCCTCGCGGCGCTTCGAGAGCGTGCGAGCAGTCGAGATGGATGTGGCGGCAGCGGCGTCCTACGAGCTGACATTCGGACCAGGGATCGTGCGCGCGAAGTCCATTCAGGATTGGCTTGCTGAAGAGGATGTACCGCAGGTGGACGTCGTCGTAGGCGGACCTCCCTGCCAGGGATTCTCAACCCTCGGCAAGCAAGACGTCGAAGACGAGCGCAACAGCCTCTGGTTCCAGTACGCGAAGACGATCAAGAGAGCGAACCCGAAGTATTTCGTTGTCGAAAACGTGGCGGCTTTCGCCAAGTCGCGACAGTTTCAAGACTTCCAAGACGCGGTCGAGCCGGGTGGATTCCTGCAGGACTACGACTTCGATCACTGGGTCCTGAATGCCGCCGACTACGGTGCCCCACAGGCTCGCAAGCGGGCCGTCCTCATCGGGCACCACCGCGATCTTCCGGCCTCACAGCGTCCAGAACCAACCCACATTGGACGTCACATGACCGTGCGCGAGGCCTTCGAAGGCGTACCGCGCAACCCCGATCGCGATGAAGAGTTCGGGCGTCGACAGATCCAGTTCGACGGCCAGGTTCTGACCGGAGCGCATGTCCGACGCGATCTCCATTTCGGACGGGACTACACCAGGCTCTCGCTGGATCGATTTGCCGCCATCCCCCTTGGCGGCAACAGGTTCAACTTGCCGAATGATCTGAAGGCTCGTTGCTGGATCGATCACACGAGCGGCTCGGGCGATGTCATGGGCAGGCTTCACTGGGACAAACCCTCCGTGACGATTCGGACCGAGTTCTTCAAGCCCGAAAAAGGTCGGTACCTGCACCCGGAGGCGATGAGAGCCATAACTCACTACGAGGCAGCGATCCTTCAAGGCTTTCCAGACGACCACCAGTTCGTGGGCTCAAAGACCGCGGTCGCGCGACAAATCGGAAACGCGGTCCCCATTCCCCTGGGAGTAGCTATCGGACGCCAGATCGCGTCAATGCTCTAGTCACCGACCTCAACGTCCAGCGCCGAGGCGTCAAGACCCCAGTCCGCAGTTCAGGCCACAGCACCGCAATTGCGGCCGGTCGTCGAGCACGAGGCAGCCACCCATTGCCACCTCGCCGCAACCGCCGCCTCGAACAGTTCGAAGGTCGGCAGCTCGAAGATCATCGAAAATGCAACCGCTACCCCAGCGAGGGCATTGGGCCGCGGCATCCGGTTCGGCCTACCCCCGCTTCCCGTACGAGTAGAACCCTTCCCCCGTCGCCACCCCGAGCTTGCCCTTGTCGATGTACTCCGACTTGAGCAGCGCGGCGAACGCCTGCGACTTGGGCCGCGGGTCGGCCAGCGCCACGTTGTAGGGCGTCATCAGCCCGATCACGTCGTAGATCTGGAATGGGCCTGACGGCGACCCGGTCGCGATGCGCCAGGTCTTGTCGATGGTTTCGGGGTCGGCGATGCCGTCGACGAGCAGCTCGCCGGCGGCGTTCAAGAAGGGGACGAGCAGCGAGTTGAGCACGTAGCCGGCCTTCTCCTTCTTGATCTCGATCGGCACCATTCCCATATCGCGCGCGAACTCGACGACCGTGTCGTAGGCCTCGGGCGAGGTCAGGGGCGTTCCCATCACCTCGCCGACGTTGAACTTCCAGATCTCGTTGGCGAAATGCAGGGCGAGAAAGCGGTCGGGGCGACCGGTGGCATCCATCAGCCTGCTCGGCAGCAGGGTCGACGAGTTGGTCGCGAAGATCGTCTTCGGCGGGGCGACCGCGCCCAGGCGCGCGTAGATGTCGCGCTTCAGCTCGAGCTGCTCGGGAACGGCCTCGATCACCAGATCCGCATCGACAACCGCGTCGGCGAGGTCGGTGGCGTACCGCAGCCGCCCGAGCGCGGCCTCGGCCTTGCCGCTCGCAGAACCCTGGAAGTCTTCGCGGATGTAGCGGTCGGCCAGTTTGCGAAAGCGCACCTTGGCGCCCTCGAGCGCGGCGTCGTCGACATCCCAGGCGACCACCTCGAACCCGCTGAACGCGGTCTGGAATGCGATCTGCGACCCCAGCACTCCGGTGCCCAGCACGGTGATATTACTCAGACGAGTCATGATGCCTCCTAGTACCAGACGCTCAGCCACGGGGCGCGGTCGACCCGCAGCAGCGCATCGGCGGCGGAGGCCGAGCCGGGGCGCAGCTCGGTGATGCGCCCAGCCCCCACCAGGGTCGTGACCGAGACGCCGCCGAGGTAGATCGCCGACAGCTCGTTGACGCTCAACTTCAGGGCGGGCACGTCACCGGGGGTCTTGTCGAGCTTGGTCACCGTTGCGCGCAGGGTGGTTTCGACAGGCTCGACTACCAACTGCCAGATGCCGGCCGCGAAGCCCAGCGCGTCGGTCACGTCGAACAGGACCGAACCGGCTGCCGAATACCCGCGCGCCTCGTACACGGCGGCCACGTCGAGCACCCGCAGGTACTGGTGCTCCCAGACGTCGACGTGAGCGGCGCGGAAGTCGCCGAGCAGCCAGCGCATCGGCTCCTCGGGGCGTCGCAGACCGGCCTTCAGCTCGATCGTGAGGTCGAGTTCGAGCAGGAACCGCCACAGCGCGAGATCCGCATCCGGGGTCTCGGAGTCGAGCCGCGCGACCGTCACCGTGTGCTGCGTGAAGTCCGCCTCGCCGCCGGTCAGGCGGAACAGCGCGAGCCCGCGCGTGGCCCCACCCTCGTCGACATACCGGATGGCACGCAGGCTCTTGGTCTGCTCGGAGTCGGGCTCGGTCGCCCCCACCAGCTGGTCCCAGCGCAGCGGCCAGACGTCGATCTCGCCCGGACTGCTCAGGCGCACCCGGTCGTACAGCGCCGCGACCTCGTCGCGGTAGCGAGCGACACTGACATACTCCACGCGCCCGGATGCTGCAGGCCCCGACCACCGCACCCGTCGCGTGTCGATCGTCCACTCGGCGGCGTGCGTCGCGGGGGCGAAGCCGAACCTGCCGTAGATGGTGGACTCCGACACCGTCAGCATCGCCATCGGCACCCCGAGCGCCGCGGCGGTGCGCAGCTCGCCCTCGAGCAGGTTGCGCGCGATGCCGCGCCGGCGATGCGTCGGGGCGACCGTGACCGAGCTGATCGCCCACGACGACAAGGTGCGGGGATGCTCGATCGTGCTGCCAGGAAGCGTCAGCTGCCCTGGCCAGGAGTTCACGGTCGCGATCGGCCAGCCGGCAAGCTCCGATGGCGCCGAAGCAGCCACGGCGGCGTGCCCGTCGTCGTACACGCCGATGGTGCGGCGGTATCCGATGCCCTCGGCGGTGCGCTTCACCTGCTCGTCGCTGCGGTTCGCCTGCAGAAAGCCGCGGTCATCCGCGTGCAGCCAGGCGCCGAAGGCCGCCTCGTCGTCGGTGTCGACCAGGGAGTAACGCAATCCCCGCTCGGCCAGGTTGGCCACCGAGATGGGGTCTGCGGGGGCGGTCTTGAAGGCAGGCGCGGTGTCTGGTGCGGTCACTCCACCAGCGTATGGGCAGCCCACGACCGGAGCACCAGAAGAGTCAGCCCAGGCGGCGGCTTCTCGCCGCAGACCACAGCACCGACTGCACCTGCAACGCGAGGTCGCGCAGCAGGGATGCCTCTGAGCTGCTGAAGCGCCGCGGCTTGGTGTCCACGACACAGAGAGCGCCCACTCGCACGCCCTCCGGCGCCTCGATCGGATACCCCGCGTAGAACCTCACGTGCTCGTCGCCGACGACCCAGGGATGCTTGGCGAACCGGGCATCCTTCGTCGCGTCCTCGACGACGAACAGCCCCGACGTGGCGATCGTGGTGGTGCAGAACGCGTCGGCGCGAGGCATGTCGTTCGAACTCACCGAGACAGCCGACTTGATCCACTGCCGGTCGTGGTCGATGAAGGTGACGGCCGCGCCTGACGCCGCGAGCAGATCGCGCGCCATCTGGGCGATCCGATCGACGTGGGGATCACTGCCGCTCTCGATCACACCCAAAGCGTCGAGGGCATCCTGCCGAGCCTGCTCGGTGAGCGCCTCAGACGAGCGCAGGGCGTGCATGCAGGGATCCAGGCCGCGTGCGAGGGCCGGGGCGAGCGCGTCGGCGAAGATCTCGTACACCTCGATCGAGCCCGGCCTGACGAAGTGATCGGGATGCTCGGGGTCGAACGGCACGAACTCCACCCCGGGGATGTCGGCGGCGAGCCGCCGCGACTCCTCGTTCAGGCGCGCGATGCGACGACGGATCGCCCGCTTGGCGTACGGCGGGATGTCGAGGTAGGTGGTGAAGTCGGGAATGGCCACAACGAACACCTGCGGCACCCGGGAGGCCACCTCGAGCAGGTGCTGCATGTCCCGCCGCCAATCCTTGACGCCGGTCAGGCTGACCGCATCGCGCAGCCCCATCAGCATGATGATCGCGTCGAATCGGCTGGTGTCGTAACCGTCGAGCAGGCCGGACGCCTGGCGGATCATCAACGTGGTGGTGCTGGCCAGTTCGAGGTCGACTCCACGGCCGGTCAGCGGGGGCAGTCGCCTGGCGAGTTGCCCACCGAGTCCGAGTTCGTTGGAAGTGAGGCCGAGCCCGCGGACCGTGCCCGTGCCGATCAGCAGCAGGCGATCGGCATCCGGCCCGACAGCGTGAACGACCGGCGCGTCATAGGGGATCGGCAGGTCGCCGAACCGCGACAGGGAGGAGTTGACCATCGCCTCGAAGGCACGGCCCCTCAGGTAATCCGCGGGGCGCCGCGTCACGATCGCCCCGCACCTGCGTACATCGCTTGATCTGTCATGGCGACCTGATCTTCGCCGCCGACCTGGGTGGTTGAGCGTGGCCGGGTGTCCCCCATAATACCGACACGCCCGCGATATTCACCCCCGCGGTACGGGATTCGGGCGAGACGTCAGACGAAGCGGGCCGCGCTCTGCACCCGCGTTCGCACCTCGAACAGGTCGGTTCCGCCCACCGAAACGCCCGGAACGCCGATGCGCACCAGGTTCGCCAGCCGCGAGCGCTGAACCAGCAGCGTCTGCGAGCCGCGGATCGAGCCCAGTGCGATCACGCCCTCGGGGCTGGCATCGTCAGGCACGACGATGGCGAGGGCAGAGAACTTCACCTTGGCCTGCCGCGCGAAGTTGCGCGCCCGCTCGGCGAGCTCGTGCATGGGGCGCTCGTCGGCATGGATGCCCGGCCCCACCAGCTCGCCGCGCCGAACGGCGACCGTTCCGCCCCAGTCCTCGCTGAGCATCCCCCACAACCCGCTCGGACCGAGCACGATGTGGTCGATCTTGCCCGCCGCCCCCTGCGGACTCGCGGTGAGCCCGTTCTCGGGGCGCGCGTTGCGGCGCACCGGGTCGGTGCGCACGTCGTTCCACACCGTGAAGCCGATGCCCAGGCTCGCCAGCACGACGGCGGTGTCTTCTTCGGCGACGGCCGAGGCGAGCAGGCGCTGGATCTCCCGGGGCGCCGAACGCACGAGGTTCAGGTCGTAGGGATCCGGGATCGCGACGCCGCGGCCCACCCACTCGTGCAGCAGGTCGAGGTACTGCTCGCGGTACCAGCCGCCCGGATGCCCATAGGTGCGAGCCTGCGGGCGCGAGGTGCTCGCCCGCGCGGTCGGTGGGGGCGGAGCCCAGGTGCGCGACGAGTCGTCGAGGTCCCACACCTTCTGAGTGCCGTTGTCGTACGCGGCACGTGCCTCGGGTGTGCCGATCTGCTCCCATGCGCGTTGCACGGCATCGAACTGCTCGGGCGATCCTCCGGTGTCAGGATGCGTCTCGCGCAGCCTCCTGCGGTACGCCCGGCGGAGTTCTGTGTGGGTGGAATCCGACTCGACGCCGAGAACCGCATAGGGACTCGATTTCAGCGGACTGTCTGGCACCCCCACATTCTGCCGTATGAGGGTGATCAGGTCGTTCTACCAGCCGCCGCCCCCGCCGCCCCCGCCGCCGCCTCCCGAGAAGCCGCCGCCGAACGAGCCGCCCGAGAAGCTTGAGAAACTGCTGCCGCTGCCGCTCGTGGTCGAGGTCGGCACCGGAAGCGTCGACGTGCCGATGCTGCTGACCATCGAGCTGAAGATCACCGACGAGAACGCCGACTGACCGACCCAGAAGTCGGGTGTCGTATTCGTGCGCTGCAGTTCGATCTCGAGCACCTTCGACCACTGGTCTTCGACGCCCCAGATCACCGCCCACGGCAGCAACCGCTCGTACAGCTTGACCAACTGC
>Ga0207711_10002558_pt1 | contig 16210 bp, 13 predicted proteins | sample KBSS34metaG_FD_184401 | JGI IMG/M metagenome (GOLD analysis project Ga0207711, IMG submission 184401) | Switchgrass rhizosphere microbial communities from Kellogg Biological Station, Michigan, USA - KBS S3-4 metaG (SPAdes) (version 2) | ecosystem: Host-associated > Plants > Roots > Rhizosphere...
CATCCCGGGCAGAGAGGTCGCGGCCGCCAGTTCATTCTCGAGGAGGCAGGCCGTGGCCGGGTTGGCGCTGCACGGCGTGGCGCCACCCAGAGACTGCAGATCGGGAGCAAATCCGACGGCGGGGAACTGCGATTGATAGGTCATTTGCGCCGTGCTGATTCTCCGGACCGCATTTACCGCGGACGCCTCATTCGCCGCAATGCGCGCCCGCAGCAGGTTGGGAATCGCGATCGCCGCGATGATCAGGATCAGCGGGATTATGGCGACCCCGAGATATCCCAGCACCAGGCCCGCAATCGCCAGACCCTTTCCTCCCAGGCGACCTGCGCTCTTTTTGATCTGAGAAAGTGAGATGTGTCCGAAGACGATGGCCACAATGGACAAAGGGAAGAATAGAAAGAGGAGCCCAAAGATCAGACTGGCGATGGCCAGGCCGCTGGTCTTTTCCGGCGTGACCGGCCCGGAAACAGGGCTGGAAGCCATGGGCGGAAGCCCGCCGACACTATACTCAGTCGGCGCAGTTTGCCGGCCGCAGGTGGGACATAAGGTCGCGCCTTCCGGCGCTGGTCGGCCGCATTGAGGGCAGAGCATGCAAGTTACTCCCGGCACCGCGAGATAGTCGTCAAGCCGCCAAAAAATCGTTCCACCGTACTCCGCCAAATCCCTTTCGTCAATGCCGTCACGGTGCGTACGGAGCATCGGCCGTGAAGCTCGTGCGCGGCTGGGCCCCCGCGGGCGCTGTGCACGCCAGATCCTTCGGGACCGACGCGTCGCGGCCTGCTTCCGGCGAGATCTTTCGGGTTGCGCAGACAAATCCTTTTTGATAATGTCCGCCGCACTCGGTCCACCCTCCCCAGGCCGGGCATAGCCGTCCCAGGCCGCAGGCCAAGATGCCCGCCGCCACTTTACTTACAGGAGACAGATGCATGTCCTTCATCCTGGTGTCGGAAGCCGCAACAGCGCGCGAGGCGTTACTGCCCGCCAGCTTCCTGCTGTGGCAACGCGATCCTGATGCCAACCCCTTTGTGGCTTGCGGTTGCCTGGGCTTCTTCGGCGTCATCATTTTGGGCATCATCGCCCTCAACATTGCGTTGCTGATCTGGGTAGCGCGCGACGCCAAGAGCCGGGGCATGGAGAACGCCGTCATCTGGATGATCCTAGTCATGCTGACCGGAATCATCGGGCTCATCATCTACCTGTTCACTCGGCCGCCGGGCAATCTGGTGCCTTGCCCTCATTGTCAAAATAAGCGTCTGCAAGTGAGTGCGAAATGTCCCCATTGCGGAAACTCCTGAAGCATCCCGCGACGTACCTCGCGCTTCTGGGATTGGCGGCGGGGAGTGCGCTTGCTGACAGCTTTCGGCCACCGGAGCGGCAGTTGGCGGCCCGGGCTTATGTCGTCCTGGTGCGTGGCTACCAGGGCCTGGGCAACCCCCTGCTGGCCGGAGTCGTTCAGTGCCGCTACCGTCCGACCTGTTCCCGCTACTCGATAGAAAGCGTGCAGCGCTACGGGTTGCGAAAAGGCCTGGCCTTGACGGCGGCCCGCCTCTGGCGCTGCCGGGGCAGCGTTCCGCTCGGCACCAGCGATCCGGTTCCTTAGCCCGGTCTTTGCTTCGCGGGTTACCGGGATCGCATTGACGGGGAAGGCCTTGCGGGCGTCGATCATCAACTGGCGGCGGGCCAGAGACCAAGCTCCCCGTGCGATTCTGTTTGCCTTGGAAGGCTGATTCTGGTAACTTTCGCGGGGTTCAGGCAGGGCCGGACAGACTGGCGTCCGAGGGCCGAGTTGCACAATCACGGGAGGGAAAGTCAATGGCTTTTTGTAGCGGGTGTGGAACGCAGATCGCGGACGGCACGACCATGTGTCCGGCCTGTAGCAGTCGCACCGCAGCGCCGGCGGCCCCAGCCGCCCAGGCCACAACCGGCGGAATGACCGACAACGTTGTCGGCATGTTGTGCTACATCACCATCGTTCCGGCGATCATTTTTCTGGTGATGGAGCCTTATAACAAGAGCCGCTTTGTGCGGTTCCATGCCTTTCAGATGATCTTCTTTTGCGTGGCCATGATTGCCATCTGGATCGGTCTGACCATCATTGGTTTTGTGCCCGGGTTGATTTTTATCACTTTCCCGCTGCACATGATCATATGGCTCGGGTCCTTCATCATCTGGATCATCCTGCTGATCAAAGCCAATCAGGGACTGATGTTCAAGCTGCCGGTCATTGGTGACCTGGCGGAGAAACAGGCCAACGCCGTCTAGTTTGCGCGCGGCGGCAAGATCCGCCGGCGCGCTTTGCTCTTGTGAATCACCGGTCTCTGCCGCCATGGGCTGGAGACCGGTTCAAAACTTCCTCGCTTGACAGATCTTCTTCGGGATGTCATTCCTATTAGCTTTCGGTTCGCATCCTCGTCGTGACGCTACGGGCGCGGAAAGCAGGACCTGTGAAGGGATTGATTGAAAGTTCGGGTCTTCTATCACGACAAGTGCTTTGACGGGGCATGCTCGGCTGCCCTCTTCTCGCGTTTTTACCGGGAGCGGATCAGGAAGGATGTCAACTTCGTCTTTTCCGGTCTGCTCCACCGCGCCGGGTCGTTGTTCGATGAGAAGCAATTTGATGGCGACGAAAATGCCATCGTGGACTTCAAGTACTCCAGCTCGCCCAGGATTACCTGGTGGTTTGACCATCATCTGAGTGCTTTTCTCACGCCCGAGGATGCGGCCCACTTCGAACAGGATCAGAGCAATCGCAAGTTTTACGATCCTGATTTCAAGTCCTGCACCAGTTTCATCGCCACCATAGCCCAACAGCGCTTCGGTTTCGATCCCGCCCCGGTGGCCGATCTCGTCCACTGGACCGACATCGTCGATGGCGCGATGTATCCGGACGCGAGGACGGCGGTTGAAATGCAAGCACCGGCCATGAAGCTCACCCTGATCATAGAATCGCCGCAGAGCTACAACTTCATTCCCCAGCTTATTCCTCTGCTGGCCACCCGCCCTCTGGCTGAAATACTGAAAGAGCCTTTCGTGGCGCCCCTGCTGCCGCCGTTGCTCGAGCGGCACCAGCGCTCGATCGCGGTCCTGAAAGAACGAATTGAGTCGAAGGACCATACTCTCCTTTTCGATATCACCGACCATGATCTCGAGGGCTACAACAAATTCGTGCCCTACTATCTCCATCCCGAATCGATTTACAGCGTGGGCCTGAGCAAGAGCAGTTTCCGGGTGAAGGTCTCCGTGGGTTCGAATCCCTGGGCACCCTCCGAGCCCACGGTCAACCTGGCCAAGGTCTGTGAACGCTACGGCGGCGGCGGTCATGCCCGGGTGGGCGCGATCTCCTTCGGCATAACCGAGGAAGTAGCGGCCCGCAAGGCAGCCCGCGAGATTGCGGAAGAACTGCGCGCCAGCGTGCGCCAAGCAACGTAGCCCCGGCGACTCGCCGGCTGTCGTCAGGGCATGCTGCCCTCACTGAATGGCGCGCGGAACGCCTGCCAGACAGCCGCCGGGACGGTGGCGCTACGAGGACCCTGTCATGAGCGCTCCGTTGATCCCCGCTCCCGTCATCCTGCGAGCCGAGCACTTGGCACGGAGCGTCATTGACAAGACTCTGATTCAGGATGCGAACTTTGAATTGAGGAAAGGCGAGGTGCTTGCCATCACCGGCCCAAGCGGTTCGGGCAAGACCTCGCTGCTGCGACTACTGAACCGTCTTGACGAACCCACGTCGGGAACGGTGTTTGTCGAGGGCCAGGACTATCGCGGTATCGAGCCGCGTGAACTGCGCCGCAAGCTCGGCCTGGTGACGCAACGGCCCTACCTGTTTCCCGGCACTGTGGCTGACAATCTTCGCTTCGGCCCGGCGCAGAGGGGCGTGACGTTGGGACCAGGAGCTATTGAGGAGTTATTAACCCAGGTGGGTCTCAAACATTACGCCGGACGCGACGTCGCCAATCTTTCCGGGGGCGAAGCCCAGCGCGTTTCCGTCGCCCGCACCCTGGCCAATTCGCCGCTGGTAGTGCTGCTTGACGAACCTACGTCGGCGCTGGATGAAGCGTCTAAACTCGAGGTCGAGTCTGCCATCCAGAAAGTCGTGCAGAGTCAGGGGCTGACTTGCGTAGTGGTCACGCACGATGTTGCCCAGGCCGCACGGCTGGCCGGGCGGGCGCTGGTTCTCGAATCCGGACGCGTTGTCCGGGATGGTCCGGCAGAGGAGGTCCTTCGTGCTTAGACTGTGGTTCCACTCACCACTACAATTAGGTCTGGCGCAGGCGTTGGTGGCAGCAATAGCGGCGTTGGCGGTCGTCGTTCTCGCTCGTCGCCGCGGCGTTCATCTGGAAGTAGAAACCTTGATCGCGATGGCGCGCGGGTTGGTGCAAATCGTTGCGGTGGGCTCCATTCTCGTTATCCTCCTGCGCGCTCCGCGGTGGACCAGTGGCTTCCTGCTGGCCGGGATGATCGTGGCCGCGGGGGCAACCTCGGCGCGCCGCGCCAAGGGGATGCCCGGCGCGTTCCGCGTTTCCGCCTGGGCCATCGCCTTTGGCGCAGGGTCCATCATCGCCTTGATGACCTCCGTAGGAGTGATTGATACCGCCATCACCTCCCTGGTTCCGGTAGGCAGTATGCTGATTGCCAACGCCATGAACACCAACGGACTGGCCCTGAACCGTTTCCGCTCCGATGTGCTGGCGCACGCGGGAGAGATTGAGACCGCGCTGGCGCTGGGCGCGGACGCCCGCCACAGCGTCTCGCCCTACGTGCAGGCTGCGTTTGAGGCGAGCCTCATTCCTGCCATTGACTCCATGCGCTCGCTGGGCATCGTTTGGATTCCCGGACTGATGGCGGGTATGTTGCTCTCCGGCGCTCGTCCTGTGTATGCGGCAATTTACCAGTTTGTGGTGCTGGCCATGATTTTCGCGGCCTCAGGATTGACCTCGCTGGTCAGCACCATGCTGATCCGCGGCCGGGTATTCTCCGATGCGGAACAACTTCTGCTGCAGCCCGGCAGATAAAGCACAACTCTTATGGACCATGTGGCTGCAGCGATCGTTGAGCACGCCAGAGCGGCGGAGCGGCACCGCCGCCGCGCTGCGTTGCGCGCCGTGGCCTCGCTCGAACTGCTCAAGGGCGTGGTCGTGCTGCTGCTGGGTTTTGGTGCGGTCTCACTGGTCCACAAGGACGCCTGGGACGTTGCCGAAGCCCTCTTGAGATTTCTGCGGGTGAATCCCGATCACCACCACTACGCGCAAGTCTTCCTCGACCTGGCAGACAATGTTACTGATCGAAAGTTATGGGCCCTGGCTGGAGGCGCCGCCGCCTACTCGATTGTCCGCTTCGTCGAGGCCTACGGGCTGTGGCGGGAACGGACCTGGGCAGAATGGTTTGCGCTGATCTCGGGAGCGCTGTATGTTCCCTTCGAGATTTATGAACTCATTCGACGGCCCTCAGCGATTCACGTGGCAGTGCTGCTCATCAATCTCGCTATCGTGTTTTACATGCTCTATCTGAGATTGACCGCGAATGCAGAAGCAGCCAGGAACGGGAGGACACCGGGATAGGCCGCCCAGTACGCGATTTGAATCGGAGCGGTGATACTAGACCCCGCGTCTCCCAATCTTTCATGGTTGACGCGGGGTCTTTCTGGGGGGGGAAGGTCTGCATTGTGCCAGCATCGAACACCGCGTGATCAAGAAAATGCACGAGTCGGTTTTCCGACGCCGAAACGCTAATGCCGGACGCAAGAACAGTGGTTTGCGTTTGGCTCGTCTGTGGACGGGAGTATCGGACTTTATGATCGATTCGGAAAGTCAAAGTCAAAGTCAAAGGCGGCGGGCGAGGGCGCCCGCCCCACACATTCTCCTGGTACTCGCAGCCCTGGCCCTGCCCTTGCGGGCGCAGCAGGTTTCGCTTCGCGCCCTGGTCACGCCCTCAACCACGATCATGAAGGACGGTCGTCCCGTCACTTTCGCCCTTCACGGCTTCATCGAATTCAAGACGCTGGCGGATATGTTTCCCTACATCGATTCCCAGAGGCAGCGCTGGAAAACCAGCCTCGACGAGGCCGCGCGGCAGCGCCTGGCAAGCGAGTTGCTGCGTCGCGGAATCGAGAGCAGGGTTGTTTCCATGATGGACGAGCGCCCGCTCGAGGCCCTGGTCACTCACACCAGCGGGGAACTGAGGCAAGCCCTCGCCATGGTGAAGGAACCGGTACCAGCCGGTTATGGCGAGGCGTTTCTGGCGGTGCAGGAGAAGTGGAAACATTCTCTGAACTGCTGGAGTGCCGCGCCGTCAATTCCGGCGCGCGCGCTTTCCAACTGGTATCCCATTGAGGAAGGCATCGTGCTTTACGGCTCCACCTACGATTCCACAGAACACTTCTGGCAGGCAGTGAAATATCATCCCGACCTCACCCTGGCGCAACTGACCGACCTGCTCGGCGTGCTGGAGCACCGGGACTGGAGCCCCTGGCTGCAACGCCTCGACGGCGATCCCAAGCTGTATTTGCCGAACGCTTACGCTATCGAGTTTCTGCGCTACAACCTGACGCCGCAACGGCTGGCCTGGTTTCGCGGCGAACTGGCCGGCCACGGACTGAGTCCTTCCGATCACGCCCGACTGGCGCAGCAGCGCGGCGCCGCCGCATTTCGCTTCAGCGCGTTCGAAGAAAAAGTCTTGTGGGGAGATCTGGCCGATCTGTTCCACCTGGTCTATCACTTCTCCACGCCGGATGACCCCATGCGGAAAATCCTGGCGGACCGCCACTTCGACGCAATTTACCTGGGCCAGCGCAGAATGGGTTTCATCAGCGAAGAATTTCGCTCTCTGATGCTCGAAATCTGGCACGTAAAATATCTCCAGATGGCGCGCTTCCGCGAGGTCATCAGCTCGATCCCGATGGAGATCAAGCTCTCCCACTTCCTCAACGACGGCGACTCCCCGGACATCCCCATCCCGATCTACATCGAATACCTGAACAAAATCCGGGACCTGGCCCGCCGCCCAATGTAGGCGCGAACGTCCACGTTCGTGCAAAGCCGTGCACCAAGACAAAGCCCGAGGTCCCCTAGTGACCGAAGTCCGGCTACAGTAAAATCAATTCCAGGCCCCGTAGCTCAGATGGATAGAGCAGCGGTTTTCTTCTCGCGCTCAATCAATTCAAATGTTGTGACGGCGAGTTATCCAGCATGTGTTGCATTTGGACGACCAGCAGGGCAACTTACAGTCGTCCAAAATTCTGGGAATCGCCGCAGATTTATCTCAGTCGGCAGTGATTGTGTGCCGATCGTGCGCTGGATCGGGGCAACCCCCGTATCATTCACCGCGAAATACGCAGCGTAACAATCAGCAGCGAAGCTCCAATGTTCAGCGCGCCAAGCAACAGGCCCCAAACACCATAGGAGCCGAGAGGGTCCGCGGGCATGCCAAGCGCGAGTAACAATTTCGATGAATTCAATGCCGCCCACAACGAGATCAGCGCCCAAACCGCCCCATAAATCGCCGGGAGCTGAAAAAGCCACATATGTGAAGTACTCGATATCGATAGAGGATTAAGGGCGACGAAGAGTGCCGCGCACGGAACCAACACCAGCATGACGACGAGAAACAGACTCGCCGTGGCTGCCGCACGAGACAACAGCGTGCTACCCTTGGCTGGCATCTCAGACGCCAGTCCTCGTCCTCCAAGGCCGGCGTTGGCCGGTGTTTTTGGAGTCGGTTTCTGGACAGGTTCATCGGACATGGCGCGGTTCGAACTACCTGGAGGGGTCAGCTTTCGCAACGGCTCGCACCGCGCGGGCAGGATGTAACCTGGATTGGCCTTTATTGAGCGCTTCATTAATCAAGGACAGCATCTTCTGCGTGACTGCATCTTTAGGGTGTCCCTTGGCTTCCAGTATTGCTTTGGCAGTGTTGAGATCAAGCTCTACGAGCGACGGGGAGCGATAGGTTTTTTTGGCGGCGCTAGGTTCGGGGGGCATTGACTTGCTGTCGTACTCCCTTTCGTATTTTGGGTGACCTGCCTGCACGCTCTAGATTTATGTCACGCGTCCCTCAGTCTTCTGAGGTCAACGTGGGATTTAAATAGAGGAGCTCGGACGAAATTATGCCAACGGTAAGAAGCTTACAGGCGGAAAAGGATGTGAGGTCGGATTCCCGACCGCATCAGGCACTGTGGCGTGCCGAATCGGGAATAATAATTCGATCCCGGCGGCGCCTTTGAAAGTGATTTCTGCTGTGGCGGCAATGACCACACTGTAAGCCGAAATATGCAATATGCAAGAAGCGTGCGCCACTTTCCTTAGCCGTTATACCGTAAGTACAATCACAACAGCTCATTGGCCCCGTAGCTCAGATGGATAGAGCAGCGGTTTCCTAAACCGAAGGTCGCGTGTTCGACTCACGCCGGGGCCACCATTTCACCGGACAGAAGCCTCCTCGAAAAGCCTGGTTGCGGATACACTATTCGCGCATGGATTCTTCTTCCCCGGGTGACGAGTCATGATTTGGTACGTGATCAGTTCTATTGTGCTGTTCAACCTTTTCCTCGGAATCAGCCAGGCGCAGACCAGCCCGCACTCGAGCGCGACCATGAAGCCGCGAAACCTTTTGCTGGTGGTGAACCAGGGAGATCAGAGCATGAGCCTGGTGGACCCCGAGGCCGGGGTGCAGATCGGTAAAGTGAAGACCAACGAAGTGCGCGCCCACGAAGTGGTTGCGTCTGCCGACGGGCGCCTGGCGTATCTGCCCATTTACGGCAACTCAGGTGTGGGAAAGCCGGGGACCGATGGGCGCTCGATCGAGATTGTTGATCTCGACAAGCAGGCCATTGTGGCCAGCATGGACCTAGGCCCGGTGCGGCCGCACTGGGTCAAGTTCGGACCAGACGGCATGCTGTATGTTTCCGCCGAGCTCGACAATGCCGTGGACGTACTAGATCCCCATCTACGGAAGAAAGTCGGTTCCATTCCGACCGAGCAGGCCGAGTCGCACATGGTGGTGATTTCACCTGACGGGCGCCGTGCTTACACCGCCAATGTCGATGCCGGCACGGTTTCTGCGCTCGACCTCGAGGCCCGCAAGCTGATCAAGGTGATTCCCGTGGCCGAAACCGTGCAGCGCATCTCCATGTCGCTGGATGGACGATGGGTTTTTACTTCCGACCAGAAGCGTCCCCGGCTGGCGATTATCGATACTAAGAGCAACGAGGTCACGAACTGGATTACGCTGCCCGCCATCGGATACGGAACCACGCCAACGCCGGACGGCAGGTGGCTGCTGGTGAGTATGCAGAGCGCCAATGCCGTCGCTGTGGTGGACCTGGCGCAGATGAAGGTGGTCCGCACCGTTCCAGTGGGCGCGGACCCGGTGCAGATTCTGGTGCACCACGATCGGGCTTACGTTTCCTGCAGCGGAGACGGAAATGTCGCCGTGCTCAACCTCGCCGACTGGAAAGTAGAAAAGCAGATTGCGACAGGCCCCGGAGCGGACGGCCTGGCCTGGGCGGAGAGTAAACCTTAGGCGTTCGTCTGGGTTGCGTGGGGTCTTGTTTGTGTGGGGACAGGTTTCTGGCCCGTCCGGGATGAGCGCAGTTCGTCTTGCTCGCGGATCGCCGGGACGGGCGTCCAGGCCCGTCAGCTGCAAACCAGGGTGGCATGCTGCAGGCACTTCCGTGAATCTTACTTTAGCCCGCTAGCGCACTTTTGTAGCGCCGGCATCTTGCCGGCTGTCCCGAGGGCGTCTCGCCCTCGAGTGTGAGGGCGGGACGCCCTCACGACAGCCGCCGGGACGGCGGCGCTACAAGAACCAACTGCTCCAAGAATCCTTTGCTCGGCTGGACGGGTCAAAGACCCGTCCCCACACGAGCTGTTTCCACACCAGATAAGAACTTCGGCGGCTTTCTGGCTTTGGTGGCTTGCTCAAAGCCGTAGGCGATTTTGAGCAGCGCTGGTTCGCTCCAGGCCCGCCCGAAGAACGATACGCCTACCGGTAACCCCGCAATAAACCCCGCAGGCACGGTAATATCGGGATATCCCGCCACCGCTGCGGCATTCGAGCTCCCGCCGCCCGAGTGATCGCCGTTGATCAGGTCCGTGAGCCAGGCCGGACTTCCGGTCGGCGCCATGATTGCGTCCAGGTGAAACTTGTCCATGAGCGCGTCGATGCCCTCGGCGCGCGACAGCCGGTGATTGGCGTCGAGCGCGTCGAGATATTCCTTGCTGGTCAGCGGGTCTTTAGCCTCAGCCTTGATAAAAATGTCCTGTAGGAAGTAGGGCATTTCCTTTTCTCTATTGCGTTCGTTGAATTCGATGATGTCCTTCAAAGAATGAACGGCGGCGTCGGGGCGGGTCGCGAGATAAGCGTTGAGATCGGCTTTCAATTCATACAGCAGCACCAGAAATTCGCTGTCGTCGAACTTGCCGTAAGTTTCGAGGTCGGCGGGATCCACGAGCACGGCGCCCTGGCGTTTCATCTCTTCCATCACCGTGCTCATCAGCGCGTCCACGCTGTCGCTGAAGCCGAAATATTTCCGCGCCACACCGATGCGGGCGCCGCGCAATCCGTTGGGATCGAGAAATCTGGTGTAGTCTGCGGCTGCCTTGCCGGCGCTTGCTGTGGTTGCGCTGTCGCGCGGATCGGCGCCGGCCAGCGCGTTGAGCAGTATCGCGGCGTCGCGTACCGTCCGCGCCATGGGGCCGGCGGTGTCCTGGCTGTGGGCGATGGGAATGATGCCGGAGCGGCTGATCAAGCCCAGCGTCGGCTTGATCCCCACAATGCCATTGGCGGACGATGGGCACACCACTGAGCCATCGGTTTCGGTACCGACGGCCAGCCCGCAGAGATTGGCCGCCGTGGCCGCTCCCGAGCCCGAACTCGAGCCGCAGGGATTGCGATCGAGCGCATAGGGGTTCCGGGTGAGCCCGCCGCGACCGCTCCATCCGCTGACCGAATGACTGGAGCGAATGTTCGCCCACTCGCTCAGATTGGTCTTGCCCAGAATCACCGCGCCGGCCTCGCGCAGTTTCTGCGCCACGAAAGAATCTTTTGCCGGACGCGAACCCACCAGTGCCAGCGATCCGGCAGTCGTCTGCATACGGTCGGCGGTGTCGATGTTGTCCTTGATCAGGACGGGGATGCCATGCAGCGGGCCGCGCGCGCCCTTGGCCTTACGCTCCTGGTCGAGGGCTTGTGCAATGGCTAGCGCGTCGGGATTAACTTCGATCACGCTGTTGACGGCCGGCCCGCGGTGGTCTATCTCTTCGATCCGGGCCACGTATTTCTGGGTAAGGGATTGAGCGGTAAATTTCCCGGATGTCATGCCCGCCTGGAGATCCGCGATAGTGAGTTCGTCGAGTTCGAAACCTCTAACTTCGGGAGAAACGGGCGGAGCGGCAGCCAGCTCGCGTGCGCCAGCCAGCGCAGGCAGCAGGGCGGCGCCCACTCCGCCGACGACAGCAGTCTGAACGAATCGACGTCGGGACGGAACCGCATCAGCGGGAAGTGTGCTCTTCGATTTGCGCAAAGCGGGTCTCCTTTTTGAAGCTGGCTGAACGGGAAGCGGAATTATAGGCGATCCGTCAAGGCTCCCCCGGGGTTTTGCCTTTCCGCTCTTTGCGGGTTTCTTGGCGACCTTTGCGGTAAGAGGCTTTATCCGCAAAGTACGCAAAGGATTCGCAAAGGGCGCAAAGGATGGCCCCGGGATAAGTTCAGCTTTAACTTCCACCCCCGTCCCGCTTTCCTTTCGCCGCCCTGCCCGTCCAAGACACCGAAGCGGCGTGATGATTCCGAGCTGTAGGGGCTGTTACAATCGCACGTTCGTTTCGTGATGAAAGACTATTCCAGCTTCCCGCCTGCAGAACTCAGTCAAAAAGGAGCACTGATGTCTTATTCCAAGAGATTGCTGCTGCTCGCCATGCTTGCTTTCGCCTGCACCGGATCAGGCCAGGAAATGGCCGAAGGCCGCCTGATGCGTTTTCCTGATATCTACAAGGACAAAATCGTTTTCATGTACGGCGGCGATCTTTGGCTGGCATCGAGCGCGGGAGGCGAGGCGCGGCGCATCACGGCGGATGCGGGGCGCGAACTGTTTCCGAAATTCTCACCCGACGGCAAATGGATTGCCTTCACCGCACAATATGATGGAAATTTCAACGTGTACGTCATGCCCGCCCAGGGCGGCCAGCCCCGGCAGTTGACGTTTTATCAAGGGGCCGCGGCGCCACTCAGCGATCGCATGGGCATTCACAACGAAGTGGTCACCTGGTTTCCGGACAGCAAGCGCATTCTGTTTCTCTCGCGCCGCGATGCCACGAACGGCTGGACCAAGCGCCCCTTCAGCGTAAGCATCGACGGAGGTTTACCGGAACCATTGCCGGTTGACCAGGGAGGCCTCACTTCGTTTTCCCCCGACGGAACGAAAATCGCCTACAACCCCATCTTCCGGAACTTCCGCACCTGGAAGCGCTACACCGGGGGCCTGGCCCAGGCCATCGCCATCTACGATCTCAAGAATAATTCGGTGGAAGACGTGCCGCACACGGACTGGACCGACACTTTTCCCATGTGGCATGGCAATGCTATCTACTTCACCTCCGATCGCGGTCCCGAACATCATCTCAATCTTTACAGTTACGATCTGAGCAGCAAGCAGATCGAACAACTCACACACTTCACTGACTTCGACGTGATGTGGCCGAGCCTGGGTCCCGATTCCATCATCTTCGAGAACGGCGGCTACCTTTACACCTTTGATTTTGAATCGAAGCAGCCGAAGAAGTTAACCGTCTATCTGCCCGGCGACCGCGACCAGACCCTCAAACACTGGGCCAGCGTGGCCAAAAATATTACGGACTTCGACATTTCGCCGGAAGGGAAGCGGGCGGTGTTCGGCGCCCGGGGAGACGTTTTCACCGTCCCGGCAAAGGAGGGCAGCGTCCGCAATCTGACTCGCACTCCGGGCATTCGGGAGAAATCGGTGGCCTGGTCGCCGGATGGCCGCTGGATCCTCTACGTATCAGACCGCAGCGGCGAAGACGAGCTTTACATTTCACCCCAGGACGGGATGGGCAAGGAGCAGCAGATCACCAGCGGCTACAAGGGCTTCAAGTACGCTCCATCGTGGTCACCCGACAGCAAGAAGGTAGCGTGGTCCGACAAGGACTGTCGTCTCTGGTATGCCGACATCAACCTGAAGAAACAGGTTGAGGTTGACCGGGGGAAGTACGGGGAAATTCTGAATTACTCGTGGTCTCCCGATAGCAAGTGGCTGGCCTATGACAAAAACGACGAAAACACTTACTCGGTGGTGAATCTATTCTCATTGACCGATCGCAAAATCACTCCCGTAACCACCAGCATGACCAACAGCTACGCTCCCGTCTTCGATCCGGATGGAAAGTACATGTACTTTCTCTCTGACCGAGACTTCAACGAAGTTCTGGGCAATGTGGATTTCGAGTTCGCCAACCCCAAGACCACACGGATCTATGTCGTGACTCTACGTGCGGATGAGCCTTCGCCCTTTCAGCCGTTGAGCGACGAGACTCAAATCAAAAAAGAAGAGAACAAGGACGAGTTGTTGACTCCGCCGGGCAAGGAGCAAGGCAAGACCGGAGGGAAGACCGGGGGCAAGGCCGAGACCAGGGGCAAAAAGAAGAACGAGAAAGAACCATCTCCGGAAGCGAGGGAAAAAGATAAAGATAAAGACAAGGGCGATAAAGACAAAAAAGAGGACAAGGATAAACTCAAGGAATTCCGCATTGACCTTGCAGGCATCACGGGCCGCGTGGTGGCCTTGCCCATCGAGCCTGCTGTCATCGGTTCCTATTTAGCCGCCAAGGGCTTTATCTACTATTCCACCCGGCCCATTCAGGGGCTCTCCGGACCGGTTCCGGGAGAGGCGTCGGCCACCCGCGTTTACGATCTGAAAGAGCGCAAGGACAAGGTCCTGATCGAAGGCGTGCAACGCTTTGCTCTTTCGTTTGACGGCTCCAAGCTGCTCTACGAGGCCGATGGCGGGCGCGACGGCCACACCTACGGCATTATCGACGCCAAGCCGGACGGTCCCAAGAAAGTCGGCGACGGTGCGCTCAACCTGGGCGGCATGAAAGCGCAGATCGATCCTCCCGCCGAATGGAAAGAGATGTTCAACGAGGTCTGGCGGCAGGAGCGCGATTATTTCTACGCCGCGGCGATGAACGGCGTGGACTGGGAAAAGATGCGCGAAAAGTATGCCCAACTGCTGCCGTCGGTGGCCGACCGCTACAGCCTGACCTACATCCTGGGCGAGATGATTGGCGAACTCTCGAACTCGCACACCTACGTGGGCGGCGGAGACTTCCCCGATCTGCATCCTGTCAATGTAGGCTTGCTGGGAGTGGACTTCGAGGCCGACCAGGCCGCCGGCATGTACCGCTTCAAGAAGATCTACGCGGGCGAAAACTGGGACCCGCAGACCCGCTCGCCCCTGACCGAACCCGGGGTAACTGTAAAGGAAGGCGACTATCTGGTTGCGGTCAACGGGCGCCCGCTGCGGACTCCGCAAAACCCCTATGAGCTTTTTGTGAACACGGCCAACGAAAATGTCACGCTGACCGTCAACTCCAAACCTTCGGAGGATGGCTCCCACACCGTGCAGGTAAAGCCGGTGGCGGATGAAAACGGCCTCCGCGAACTGGCCTGGATCGAGAGCAATCGCAAAAAGGTTGATGCCGCCAGCAATGGGCGCATCGGCTACGTCTATCTCCCGGATATGGGAGGCCCGGGGCTGAATGAATTCGTCAAACAGTACTTTCCGCAGATCCGCAAAGAGGGAATGATTATCGACGTGCGCTACAACGGCGGCGGCTTTGTGGACCAGCTCATCTTCGCCAGGCTGCGGCGCGTGCTGGCCGGCATGGGCTCCATTCGCAACTGGGAGAGCAACACCGTTCCCCCAGTCGTATTCAACGGCGCCATGGCCTGTGTGACCAATCGTTATGCTGCCTCTGACGGTGACATATTCAGCTATTACTTCAAGTACTACAAACTCGGCCCCCTCATCGGCGAACGCACCTGGGGCGGAGTGCGTGGCATCCGCGGCCAGATACCGCTTATGGATGGAGGCTACATTACGCGTCCCGAGGCCGCGCGCTACGACCTCAACAGCAAGTGGGTGGTGGAGAACCGCGGCGTGCAGCCCGACATTGTGGTCGAGAATCGCCCCGACCTGGTAGTGAAAGGGCAGGACCCGCAACTGGAGAAGGCCATCGAAGTCGTGTTGAAGGAAATCCAGGCCAATCCGAAGAAGCTGCCCCCGCGGCCCCCCGATTTGCCTGCCTATCCCGAGGGCCCGGGGCTGTAGCCGCACTGCTCACGTAGGGGCGGGTGTCCACACCGCCCAGCCGGGCGAAGCCCGGCCGGGTTTTTGAGTGATTCTCAATCCAACCCCCCAGTCGACTTTGCTCTCCCGCCCGAACGGGGGCGTCCGGTCCTACGTGGTTTGTGGAGGGCACGGTGGTTACTATTGGGGTTTCACCGGCGCACAAATAGTGCTGCATCAATGCTTCAAAATCGGGCATCTAATCGTATAATCAGACAGCCCATGCCCAAGTATTCCATTGTGGTCCCGCTGCACAACGAGCAGGAGAATGTCACCGACCTCTACGACCGCCTCAAAGCTGTCATGGAAACCAACGGTGAGACCTTCGAGATTGTGCTGGTGGACGATGGATCAACCGACCGCAGTTTCCATATGCTGCGCGAGATCGCGGCCGTCGATAGCCGCGTAACCGTCGTGAAGCTGCGCCGCAACTTCGGCCAGACTTCAGCGTTGGCTGCCGGCTTCGATCACGCCCGCGGCGAATATATCATCGCCATGGATGGCGACCTGCAGCATGATCCGGCCGATATCCCCATTTTTCTGGAAAAGATTTCCGAGGGCTACGACATCGTCAGCGGCTGGCGCAAGCGCCGCATTGACAACTTCTGGCTCCGCCGCCTGCCTTCCCGCTGCGCCAACTGGCTGATGGCCAAGCTGAGCGGCGTGGACATTCACGACTTTGGTACGACCTTCAAAGCCTATCGCCGGGAAATTCTGGACCAGGTCCCGCTCTACGGCGAGTTGCATCGCTTTATCCCGGCGCTGGCCTCGTGGCATGGAGCTTCCATCTGCGAAGTGCCCATCCAGAACGTGAACCGCGAGCGCGGGGTTTCGCACTACGGCATCTCGCGCACC
>Ga0207711_10002560_pt1 | contig 16208 bp, 17 predicted proteins | sample KBSS34metaG_FD_184401 | JGI IMG/M metagenome (GOLD analysis project Ga0207711, IMG submission 184401) | Switchgrass rhizosphere microbial communities from Kellogg Biological Station, Michigan, USA - KBS S3-4 metaG (SPAdes) (version 2) | ecosystem: Host-associated > Plants > Roots > Rhizosphere...
CGCGTCGGAAGACAACCCCGACGATCTGGTGTTCGACTATCTGCAATCGACGGCGTTTCCCAACCAGCCGATCGGGCGCGCAATTCTAGGCACCCGGGAAACCGTCTGTTCCTTCAGGGACACGAACCTGCGCGCCTATCTCGCCCGCAACTATCGCGGGCCGGACATGGTGTTCGCAGCAACCGGTGCCGTCGAGCATTCGGCGGTGGTCGCCGAGGTCGAGCGCCGCTTCGGTCAGTTCAACGGTCCGGCCGCTCCGCAACCGCTGCCTGCAAGCTTTGGCGGCGGTACCAGGCTTGAAGCGCGCGATCTGGAGCAGGTTCATATCGCACTCGCGCTTGAAGGCCTGTCGCAAAAGCACACGGATTACTTCAGCCTTCAGGTCTTCGCCATCGTGCTGGGCGGCGGCATGTCATCGCGGCTATTCCAGGAGGTCCGTGAGAAGCGTGGCCTCTGCTATACGATCTCGGCGTTTCATGCGCCTTATTCAGACACCGGAATGTTCGGCATCTATGCCGGCACCGACTCGAGCGACGTGAAGGAGTTGATGCGGGTCGCGGTGGACGAGACCGCCGCCGCCGCGGGCAACATTACCGAGGCCGAGGTCAACCGTGCCAAGGCCCAGATCAAGGTCGGCCTTTTGATGGCGTTGGAGAGCTCCGGTGCCCGGGCGCGGCAGCTTGCCAGTCAGATCCTGACGTATGGCCGGCCGCTGCCGATCGAGGAGATCGTGGCCCGGATCGACAACGTGTCGGTCGCAAGCACGCGTGCCACAGCCTCAGCCTTGCTGGCGCGTGCCCGTCCCGCGATTGCTGCGCTCGGGCCGGGTGAGGGGCTTGAGGGTGCCGCGACAATCGCCGAGAGTCTCAACCGCCGGGCAGCTTGAAGTCCACCGATGGCTTTGTTTCGTACCTTGAGCGCACCTGAGCCGCTTCAGCCGATCGTCGGCGAGGGCGTCGTGCTGCGTGGCCCGCAGATGGCGGACTACGCGGCCTGGGCGGAGTTGCGCGAGGCGAGCCGCAAGTTTCTCACCCCGTGGGAACCGACCTGGCCGTCCGACGATCTGACCCGTCCGGCCTTTCGCCAGCGCCTGCGCCGCTACGCCGAGGACATGCGGACCGATCAGGCCTATCCGTTCTTCTTGTTTCGCACCGAGGACAATGCGCTGGTCGGGGGCCTGGCCCTCGCCAACATCCGCCGTGGTGTGGCCCAGGCCGCCAGCCTCGGTTACTGGATCGGCACGCCGTTCATCCAGCGTGGCTACATGACCGCGGCGGTGCGGGCCCTCGTTCCGGCGGCATTCGACGTGCTGCGTCTGCACCGGGTGGAAGCGGCCTGCATTCCGACCAACCTCGCCTCGGTGCGTCTCCTGGAGAAAACCGGCTTCCGGCGCGAGGGCTATGCCCGATCCTATCTGTGCATCAACGGCACCTGGCAGGACCATCTGCTCTACGCGCGCCTGCAAAACGACCCCAAGTGTTGAGGCCGGCGGGGGCCGGTTGGCGGCTGGCCGCTGTTAGCCTTGGGGCCGCCACGTTCCCAATGCTATAAATGCTGCCGAATTTACCTGGAGTTAGCCATTCCGGACCTAAGCCTGGGGTGGATTTCGGCGTCGGGTATGTGGGGTGGGTGTGTTTGAATCCGGTTTTCCGTGCCGCGGCCTGGTCGCAGCATTGGCTCTAATGGGGCCGGTGCTGGGAGGCTGTACGCAGTCCCAACTCTCCGACTCCTGGGGAGCGTTCGCCAAACTTGCCGGCACGGCTGGCGATGCCAATGCATCGGCGGCCGGTGGCCCGACCCTGCCGCCCGATTTCGAATGTCCGCGAGTGCAGGTACGGACCGGCGCGGCCACGTTGACATCCTCCGGCAACCCCGCGGAGCCCACGGCTCTGAACATGAGGTATCAGGTGACCATCGGCACCACGGCGCGCGAGTGCCGGATGGGGCCGAACAACATGGTGCAGGTCAAAGTCGGCATGCAGGGTCGCGTGATCCTCGGGCCAGAGGGTGGCAACCAAAGCACGATCAATGTCCCACTGCGGTTTGCGGTAGTTCGCGAAACCATCGACACCAAAGTGATTACCACCCAGCTTGATCGCGTTACTGTGGCGGTGCCGCCCAATGACAGCAATGTGCTGTTCAGCCATGTTTCCGAAGGCATGGAATTTGCGCTGCCGAAGGGCGGCGACATCGACTACTACCTAATCTATATCGGGTTCGATCCCGCGGCCGAGGAGCCCAAGAGGCCGGCGCCGAAGTCCAAGCCGAAAACGGCCAAACAAAGCGGTCCGACGGGTTAGGTCGGAGCTGCCTTCAGGATCAAAATTGCAACTACCAGCCGCGGAGCGCGACAACCGTGCTCTTGAGCGCCCGCATGTCGGCGATCACGGCGCGGGCGCCGGCGCTGGTCAGCTGTGCGCCCAGGCTCGGGCTGGTGTGGCTGCCGCCAATAAATCCGATCGGCACCATGCCGGCGGCATGCGCCGCCGAAACCCCGGCCGGAGAATCCTCTACCACGATACAGTCGGCGGGCTTTACCCGCATTTTGGCCGCGACGTGGAGGAACAGGTCTGGCGCCGGCTTGCCACGAGGCACGTCGCTCGCCGAGAACAGGAAAGGCTCGAAGAACCGCAGAATGCCGGTGCTTTCGAGGCTCACCCGGACGCGATCGAGCGGCGAGGAGGAGGCCACGCATTTCGGCCCGCGCAGCCAGGTGAGCGCGTGTTCGACATGGGCTGTGGCGCGGAGCTCCACCTTGAGCCGACGGAGCGTTGCGGACGCCAGGGTCTTGGCGAAATTCGGCGGTAACTTGCGTTGCGTCGCGGTCTCGATGTCGACCAGCATGTCGATCGGGCGCCGGCCGGTAAAGAAACGACCAATGATCTCCGGCGACACCGCGAAACCGGCACGCGTCAACTCCGTGGCCGCCACGTTGGCCACAATCGCTTCGCTGTCGACCAGCACGCCGTTGCAGTCAAAGATGAACACGGCAGGCCCCCGAAACGTCCGCTTCCCAGGCGGCCGTTTCCCTTCGTGCCTATGATGATTCGCGTGGCAAGATTATGGACGGCACTCTCGATGAGGGAAGGCGGGTCCTAGGACCGGAGTCGTTATACACCGGTTGTGCACAAGGAATTCGCACACCGCAGGTGATGCGGTGCAGCATGCCGCCGTGATCGTCAGGCGAGCGGTAACCGGCTACGAATTTTTGGACGGATCTCTAGTTGAGCTTCGCCTGCACGGCGGCAATGCCCTGAGTGATCAGATCGTCGGCGACCTTGCCCTTGGCGGTATCGCGCAGGATTTTCTCGGCGGCCGTGACCGCGGCATCGGCGGCGGCGGCCCGCACATCGGCCAAAGCTTGCGCCTCGGCCTGGGTGATCTTGGTCTCGGCGAGCTTGGTGCGGCGGGCCACGAACTCTTCCATCTTGACGCGGGCTTCGGCCGCGACCCGCCCGGCTTCAGCCCTGGCGTCGGCGATGATCGCCTCAGCCTCGCCCTCGGCCTCGCGCTGCTTGCGCTGGTATTCCGCCAGCAGGTTGCCGGCTTCGTCGCGAAGCCTGCGGGCCTCATCGAGTTCGGCCTGGATGCGACTACTGCGGTGGTCGAGCGCCTCGATCAGCTTTTTGTGAACGCCGACGTAGATCAGCACGCCGACAAACAGCACAAAGGCGACGGCAACCCAGAATTCCGGCTCTTTGATCATGTCCATCGCCGCACTCCTATCGCTTCAGTGCGTCGGCGACCGCGGCTTCGACAGCACTGCCTGAGGGCGCCGTGCCGATCAGCCGCTGCACGATGGCCGAGGCGGTGTCGACCGCGATGCCGCGCACGTTGGCCATGGCGGCGGTCTTGGTCGCCGCGATGGTCTTCTCAGCGTCGGCGAGCTTTGAATTAAGCTCATTTTCAAGCTTCTTCCGGGCTTCTTCGGCCTCGGCGTTGAGCTTGTCCCGGGTTTCGTTGGCGAGCGTCTGCGCCCGGTTGCGCGCTTCGGCGAGCGACTTCTCGTAGGCCATCAGCGCAGCGTCGGATTGCTCCTTCAGCCGGTTCGCCTCGGCGAGATCGCCCTCGATGCGGCCGCGCCGCGCCTCGATGATCCCGCCGAGCCGCGGGATCGCAAACCGTCCGATCAGGACATAGAGCGCGACGAAAAAGACCACGAACCAGACGAGCTGCGACGCGAACGTCTCCTTGTTGAACGGCGGAAATGGGATCTTTCCGCCGCCAGGATGTTCGGTGTGCGCGTTCGTCGCCATCGTTCGGCCGGTCCTTCGCTTAGAGTGCGAACAGCAGCAGGAGCGCGATCAGCAGCGAAAAGATGCCAAGCGCTTCGGTCACGGCGAACCCGAAGATCAGGTTGCCGAACTGGCCCTGGGCCGCCGACGGATTGCGCAGCGCCGCGGCAAGATAGTTGCCGAAGATGATGCCCACGCCGGCGCCGGCGCCGCCCATGCCGATGCAGGCAATGCCGGCACCGATGTACTTCGCGGCCACTGGATCCATGAGAAAACTCCTTTTCTAGGTTGGATAGGGTTGTGGGTCAGTGACCCGGATGAATGGCGTCGTTGAGATAGATGCAGGTCAGGATGGCGAACACATAGGCCTGGAGAAACGCGACCAAGAGCTCGAGGGCGGTCAGCGCCACCACCATGGCGAGCGGCAAGGTCGCGCCGGCGACCCCGGCGATGCCGAGGCCGCCGAGCAGCGTGATGAAGCTCGCGAACACCTTGAGCGTGATGTGCCCCGCCAGCATGTTGGCGAACAGGCGCACGCTGTGTGAGATCGGCCGCGACAGGAACGACAGCACCTCGATGAACACGATCAGCGGCAGGATGTAGATCGGGATGCCTTTCGGCACGAACAGGCGGAAGAAGCCGAGGCCGTTCTTGTAGAAGCCGTAAACCAGCACCGTGACGAACACCAAGAGCGCCAGCGCCGCGGTGATGATGATGTGGCTCGTCACCGTGAACGTGTAGGGGATCAGCCCGATGATGTTGGCGACCAGGATGAACATGAACAGCGTGAACACCAGCGGGAAGAACTTCATGCCCGCCTTGCCGGCGGTGCTTTCTATGGTGTTGGCGACAAACTCGTAGGACAGCTCCGCGATCGATTGCAGCCGTCCCGGCACCAGCGCCCGGGCCGCGCTTCCACCCATCAGCAGCGCCCAGATGCCGACCACCGTGATCGCCATGAACAGTGCCGAATTGGTAAATGCGATCTCGTGCCCGCCGATCTGGCCGAGCGTCACGATGTTGTGGATTTCAAACTGATGGATCGGATCGGCCATCGCCAGAAGCTTCCTGCAGTCTTGTTGCCTAGCCTACTTTGGCTGTTGTCCCGGTCCGCTGGAAACACCAGCAGCGCGCATCACGTTGATGACGCCGGCGGCAAAGCCGAGCAAGAGAAACACGATCATCCCCCACGGCGAAATCCCGAGCCACTTGTCGAGCGCCCAGCCGATGAACGCGCCGACCAGGACACCGGCGACCAGTTCGGTGGAGAGGCGGAAGCCGCGGGCGAGAGCCGACGGATCGCTCTTCGAACTGGAACCAGTTTCGACTTGCCGGCTCGGCCCTTTTTGGTGGGCCAGCCGTTCGCCGAGATGCTGGAGCCTCGCGGAGAGGGCGGCCTCTTCGGCTGACCGGTTGCTGTTTCCGCTCTTCTCGCCCGTGTCTCCGGCCATGCTTGGCGGCCCTCAATTCGACACCGGCGTTTCAAGCAAACCCAGGTAATTCCTGTCGTCCCAAAAAGCCGCGCGGACCATAGTGTTTGGGGTCAAGTGAGTCAAGAAACCGCCGCATTGCGAAAGGCTGTTGAAAGCTCAGTATTTTCAGACGTTTCCGCTGCGGCATCCGAGCGGTGGGAACCCAGGTCAGGCACGCTTCGTTGCGACCTACGGCAATGCTAGATTTGCGCTCGCCAAAGCCGCTGAAGCTGCCGAAAGATGATCGCAAGTCGCACGCCCGGCTCGCCAGGGAGATCAAAATGAATCATCTCGTCCCAATCGGCACCGCCCTTCTGGTTCTGCTGGCCGGGCTCGCCGAACCGACTCGTGCTTTAGCCCAGGATTCAGCGGCTCAGAGCCAGGCTGCCCCGCCAGCGCCGGATGACAGCCGCTACACATTCCATCGCATCGGCGACGGCTTTGTGCGGTTGGATTCCCGCACCGGGCAATTGGCGCAATGTGGGTGGGCCGCGACCGGTTGGTCCTGCAAGATGGTGCCCGACGAGCGCGCGGCGCTCGAAAACGAGATCGGCCGGCTGCAGCGCGACAACGCCGAACTGAAGAAATCGCTGCTGTCGCACGGCCTTGAACTGCCGAGCGGTATCGTGGCCGAGGCCCCGGTGGCGCCGCCGGTGCCGCCCGCCAATGTGCCGGACCCGTCCGCCAAGGAGCCGAAAATGCCAAGCGACGCCGAACTCGACCGTGCGTTTGCGTTCATGAAGAACGTCTGGCGCCGGTTGGTCGACATGATGGTCGACCTGCAACGGGATATGCAGAAAAAGAGCTGACGGGTTCACCGTGCCCGGCCGCCTGTCGGCGATCCGCAACGTCGCGCCGCAATTGCTGACCGGCGCGGAGCTTGTCCTCGAAACCTCCGGCGAGGGTTTCACCGATATCACGCGCGAGGCCGCGCGCTTTGTCGGGCAGAGCGGGGCAGGCGACGGCGTGCTGCTGCTTTATCTGCGCCACACCTCGGCATCACTCGTGATCCAGGAGAATGCCGATCCGGATGTACAGACCGACCTCATCACGGCGTTGCATCGCCTCGCGCCTGCCGACGGTCCCTGGGTACACACTGTCGAGGGGCCCGACGACATGCCGGGCCACGTCAAGGCGATGCTGGCCGGCGTTTCGCTGCACGTTCCGGTGCGCGGCGGTGCGCTTGCGCTCGGTACTTGGCAGGGCATCTATCTGGTCGAGCACCGGACGCGCCCACACCGGCGTGAGGTGATGCTGCAATTCATCGGCAGTAAGGCGTGATCGGACGATTAGCCACGTGCATTGCGCGGCGTGAATATTGTAGATTCAGCACATGAGCGACCCGCACTACCGCCTGGTGATAGCCGACGATCATCCGCTGTTCCGCGGCGCCTTGCGTGAGGCCGTGACGGGGCTGATCGAGCACGCTGAAATCGCAGAGGCTGGGACTTTCGAGGAGGTCCCGAAGCTGCTCGACAAGGTCGGCGAGGTCGATCTGGTTCTGCTCGATCTGGCCATGCCCGGCGTGCGTGGTTTCTCCGGACTGATGTATCTGCGCGCACAATATCCCAGCGTTCCGGTGGTGGTGGTGTCGGCCAACGACGACCCGGCGGTGATCCGCCGCTGCATGGATTTCGGCGCCTCGGGCTTCATTCCGAAGACGCTCGGCATCGAGCAGATGCGGCAGGCCGTCAAACGCGTGCTCGGCGGCGGGGTGTGGACGCCGCCCGACGTCGATCTGACCGGCGGCGCCGATGCCGAAACCGCAGCACTGATGGCTCGGCTTGGAACGCTGACGCCGCAGCAGGTCCGCGTCCTGATGATGCTGTCGGAGGGCATGCTCAACAAGCAGATCGCCTACGAGTTGTCGGTGTCGGAAGCGACGGTGAAGGCCCACGTCTCGGCAATCCTGCAGAAGCTCGGCGTCGACAGCCGCACGCAGGCGGTGATCGCCGCCGCCAAGATCGAGCTTGGCCAGTGGCCACAGGCCGCGAACCAGAATTGAATCACTCCGCCGCAGCGATCCGCGGCAAGCGCCATTGCGCCATCAGCGCACGGAGCGCCGCGGGCTTGAGCGGCTTGCTCAGCACTTGAACGTCCTGTTCGCGGGCGGCGTCGCGCACATGCGGCGAGCGGTCGGCGGTGATCAGGATCGCCGGCAGTTCGGCGCCGAACCGGCGCCGCAACTCGATGATGGCGTCGAGGCCGTTACCCTTGTCGAGGTGGTAATCGACCAGGAGGCCGCTGGGCGTGGCTTGCGACTGGACGATTGCCTCGACAGCGGTCGCGAGGTCCGGTGCTTTGAGCACCCGGCAGCCCCAGCCGCCGAGTAGCGCGTCCATGCCGTCCAGCACCTTGGGCTCGTTGTCGATGCACAGCACTGTGGTGCCGATGAGCCCCCCGCGGTCGACGGCGGCGAACTCACGCGGCGCCTGAACCGAGGGGGCTGCGTTCGACAGCGGCACTTCGACTGAGAAGCGCGAACCGCGTCCGGGAACTGAGACAAGATCAATCTTATGATCGAGCACGCGCCCGATGCGCTGCACGATGGAGAGGCCGAGGCCCAGGCCGCGTGCCACCTTGGCGCCTTCGTCGAGCCGATGGAATTCGCGGAAAATGATCTTCTTCTTCGAGGCGGGAATACCGAGACCGGTGTCGTAGACGTCGATGCGCAGATTGCCGCCGCGAAGTCGGCAGCCGAACAGCACGCGGCCTTTCGGTGTGTATTTGATCGCGTTGGAGACAAGGTTCTGCAACAGCCGCCGCAGCAGCCGGCGGTCGGAACGGACGGTGAGCGAGCAGGGCACGTACTGGAGATCGAGTCCCTTCTCGCGGGCCAACGGAGAGAACTCGACCTCGAGCTGGCGCAGCATCTCGTCGATGCGGAATGAGACGAACTCCGCCCGCATCGCGCCCGTGTCGAGCCGTGAGATGTCGAGCAGCGCGCCGAAAATCTCCTCGACCGCGTCGAGCGAGGCGTCGACATTGCCGATCAGGCGGGCGTTCTCGCCATCGCCTTCCCGCTCCATCAACGACGTCACATAGAGACGCGCGGCGTTGAGCGGCTGCAAAATGTCGTGGCTCGCTGCCGCCAGGAAGCGCGTTTTCGAGACATTGGCCTCCTCGGCGTCGCCCTTGGCGCGTCCGAGCTCGGCGTTGAGCCTCGTCAGCTCGGTGGTGCGCTCGCGCACCCGCATTTCCAATGTCGCGTTGGCGCGCTCAAGCGCTTCAGCGGCAACGACGCTCGGCGTGATGTCGGTTGCGGTGGTGACGATACCGCCGTCCGGCATGCGGTTGGTGCGGATCTCGACGACCAGGCCGCGATCGGGGAAGCGCTTGAGATAGGGCTCGCTCTCGGACACATAATGCGCGAGCCGCTCGCGCACGAGTATATCGATCGGACCGGGGCCGAGCGCACCCTGTTTGGCGTTGTGGCGGACGATCTCCTCCAGCGTGACGCCGGTGCGGGTCAACTCGGGCGGCAGATCGAGGATTTCGCCGAACTGCCGGTTCCAGCAGACCAAGCGCATGTCCTTGTCGTAGACCGCGATGCCCTGACGCACGTGATCGAGCGCGGTCTGCAGGATTTCGCGGTTGTAGTGGATCGCTGCGTTGGCGTCGTCGAGCAGCTTGAGCGCTGCCTGAGTAGAGACCGTCCGCTTGCGCAGCAGCAGCGACAGCACGAGCCGCGACGAGGCTGCCCCGATCGCAGAGGCCAGTTGATGCTCAGCGTAGCGTAAGAGCTGGAAGTCGGCTTCCGCGTCCGGCTGGAGGTTGATGCGTCGTGCGGCGGCGAAGCTTTCGAACGAGGAGCGGGTGCGCTCCTCGCCGAGATAGCGGGCGACCGTCGAGGTCAGCTCCTCGACGGTCACCGACGAACGCCACAACCGGAAGCTCGGCGTCATCGGCGCCAGCCGCGTCGGCACGAACACGTCAGCCTGCATCCGTTCGATCGCGCTCGGTGCGCGCCCGGTCGAGAAGCCGATGGTGGCGACGATGTTAAGCAGCAAGCTCCACATCACGCCGTGAACGAGCGGCGGCAACTCCATCCCGAACAGGTGCTGCGGCCGCAGCCAGTCGATGCTCCAGGGTCCGGCGGTGAGGAAGGTGTTATCAGCGAAGGTCGGCAAGAGCAGCGTATAGGCCCAGGTAAGAATGCCGACGGTCATTCCGCCGATGGCGCCGCGGGCGGTGGCATTCCGCCATATCAGGCCGATGAAGAACGCCGGCGCGAGCTGCGCAATGGCGGCAAAGGCCAGGATGCCGATGGCGGCGAGCTGGGAATCGCCGGCGAACCGGTAATACATGTAGGCGAACAACAGGATCACGAAGATCGCAAGCCGCCGCACGGTGAGCAGCAGGGAACCGACGTCCTCGCGCCCGGCGATCAGCGCCTCGCGCCGCTGCAGCACCCAAGGCACGACGATGTCGTTCGACACCATGATGGCAAGCGCGACGGTTTCGACGATCACCATGGCGGTCGCGGCGGACAGCCCGCCGACAAAGGCCGCGATGGTCAGCACGCTCGATCCGGCCCGTAATGGCAACGCCAGCACGAACATGTCGCCGTCGACTTGGCCTCCCGGGAAGGTCATCAGTCCCGCGATGGCGATCGGCACCACGAACAGGTTGATCAAAATGAGATAGATCGGGAACATCCAGCGCGCGCGCTTGATCTCGCGTTCGTCGTTGTTCTCAACGACGGCGACGTGGAATTGTCGCGGCAGCAGCAGGATGGCGAAAAACGACAGCAGCGTCATTGCCAGCAGGGTGTCGAGCGGTGGCTCCCGGGTCAGTACCGAGGCGGCAAGCGGCGAATTCATCGCTTTGCTGAACAGTGCGATCGGACCGTCGAACATCCAGAAAGTTACGAAAATGCCGACCGCCAGGAACGATAAGAGCTTGACGATCGATTCCGCCGCCACCGCGAGCATCAATCCGTCCTGGTGCTCGGTGGCGTCGATGTGGCGGGTGCCGAACAGCACCGCGAACACCGCCATCGACAGCGCAACATAGAGAGCCATGTCGCCGAGCAGCGGGCGGCCGACTTCGGCCGTCGGCATGCTGTGGGCGATGATGGTTTCCAGTGAGAACGACACTGCCTTGAGTTGCAGCGCAATATAAGGAACCGTGCCGATAATCGCGATCAGCGCCACGGTGGCGGCGACGGCCTGGCTCTTGCCGTAGCGCGCGGCGATGAAGTCGGCGATCGAGGTGATGTTCTGGGCCTTGGCGAGGCGAACCACGCGGACGATCACCGGGGCGAACAGCCCGATCATCAGCACCGGCCCGATATAAATGGTGAGGAACTCGTAGCCGCTCCGTGAGGCCGAGCCGACCGAGCCGAAGAACGTCCAGGACGTGCAGTAGATCGCGAGCGACAGTGGATAGATCAGCAGCCGGGCGCGGCTGTCGCGGCCAAGCCTGCGAATGCGGTCGCCGTAGCTCGCCACCAGGAACAGGAGCCCGATGTAGCCGAGCGCAACCGCGATGACGACCCAGCCTTGCAGCATGTCGTGTGTCCGCCGGGGACGCGGCCCGCTGTCCGGGCTTGAAGTGGCTGTCCCCAAGGGCAATCATCACAGAACCCGCGGCCTTGTCCACCGTTCAGGGCCGACTCTGAAATCCAAGCCGGGCCAGAGGCTTAGAAGAGATCCAGGAGCAAGCCATGCTGAAGAAATTCCAGGACTTCGCGATCAAGGGCAATGCCTTCGACCTCGCCGTCGGCGTTGTCATCGGTGCGGCCTTTGGCGCCATCGTGTCGTCGCTGGTTGGAGACATTTTCATGCCGATCGTCGGCGCGGCAACCGGCGGTCTTGATTTCAGCAACTACTTTGTCGGTCTGTCGAGCAAAGTGACCGCCGATACGCTCGTCGAAGCAAAAAAACAGGGCGCGGTGCTGGCGTGGGGCAACTTCCTCTCCATTGTGATCAACTTCCTGATCGTTGCCGGTGTGATGTTCGGTCTGGTCAATCTGATCCAGCGCTTCCGTCAGAACGAGGAGGCCAAACCCGCCGCGCCGCCGCGCCAGGAGGTGTTGCTGACGGAAATTCGCGACCTTCTGGCGAAGCGTCCATAAGTTCTTTCAGGGTTGGCGTGCCATCCATACCGGCACAAAATTTTTCAGTATGGCTTGATCTTTGCCGGCAACGGACGCAATTTTGACTTCGCGCCCTTGGTCCGGCCGCGGAGTGGAGCACTCAGCGCATGCCCGAGCAATTTCTGAATGAAGTCCGAATGCCTGTCGCTGACGGGTCATCGGACGTGGGCGACGTGAGTGCGTTGACCCCACGCGAACGCCAAGTGCTCGCGCAGATCATGGCTGGCGCCTCTAATAAGGAAGCTGGCCGCACGCTCGGGATCAGCCCGCGCACGATCGAGGTGCATCGCGCTCGCATTATGGAAAAGCTCGGCGCCAAGAACGCGTGCGATCTCGTTCGGATCGTGCTGCGGCAGGGACCCCGGCACTGACGCCTGGCCTGTCCCGTTTTCAAAGTTCGCACAGCAACCGCTACACTAGCGTTTGACGACACTCCCCCGGCGCGGCATTGATCGCGACGATGGCGTCTCCACCGATATCAGCGAAACGCGAATGGCGGCGCGCCGCGGAAACGCTGTCGATCGCGACGCTGGGCGGCATCACTCTGAATTGGCTGGGTTTTCCCGCCGGCTTGGTCACCGGCTCGCTGCTTGGGGTGGCGACGGCGGCGCTGTGCGGCCGGCCGCTGCATATCCCGGTGCCGCTGTCGCGGGTCATTTCGGTCGTGGTCGGAATTTCGCTCGGCGCCGTGGTGTCGCCGGAGACGCTCAAGGGCCTGGTGGCGTTTCCACTCAGCGTTCTGGTGCTGGCGATTTCGACGGTGTGCATGATCACCGCGACCAGCTCCTATCTCCGCTTCGTTCACGGTTGGGACGCGCAATCGGCGCTGTTCGGCGCAAGCCCTGGAGCACTCGCCCAAGTGATGACGCTCGCCTCCGAATACAAGGCGGACCTCCGCGCCATCGCCATCGTGCAAACCATGCGTGTGGTGGCGCTGACCCTCGGTATCCCCGCGGGCCTGGCTTACTTCGGGCTGACAGTGGAGGGCAGCGGTCTGATGGCGCGTTTCATCGCGGCCGGGCCGCCCTCGATACCCGAACTCGCCATCCTGGTCGTAGCGTCGACCGCCACCGCGCTGGCGTTTTTCAAGCTGCGGCTGCCGGGCGGGCTGATGTTCGGCTCCATGCTGGCGTCCGCGATCCTGCACGGGGCCGGCTTTATTCATTCGATCCTGCCCTGGTGGGTGGCCTATGCGGCGGTGATCGGCATCGGTGCGGTTACCGGATCGCGGTTTGCCAACACCGATCCGTACACATTGCTCCGCTTCCTCGGCGCGGCGCTGGGATCGTTCACGGTGGCAATGGTGGTCGCGTCTTTGTCCGTGCTTGTGTTGGCCATGCTGATGTCGGTGCGGCCGGCCGATGCGGTCCTGGCCTTCGCCCCCGGCGCCCAGGACACCATGATGGTGCTGGCGCTCGCGCTGCACCTCGATCCGGTGTTCGTTGGCGCGCTGCAGCTTTCGCGCTTTTTACTGGTGTCGATGCTGGTGCCGTTCCTGGCGCACCGCATCAGGAGCCTGCCGCCGAAAGCCAAACAGGCCCATCCGCCGGGCACGACACGCCCGGAGGTCGAGGATAAATCGTTGGACCGTTAGGCTTATTCGGCCGCCAGCGGCCGCTGTTTCAGCGGCAGGCCGAGCTCCTGCCAGACCTCGACCAGGGCCTCGGCCAGCGCGTCGATCAGTGCGTCGTCGTGGTACGGCGACGGCGCGATGCGAAGCCGCTCGGTGGCCTTCGGTACGGTCGGGTAGTTGATCGGCTGGATGTAGATGCCGTGCGCGGAGAGCAGGAGGTCGCTCGCCGCCTTGCACTTCTCCGGATCGCCGACCATCACCGGCACGATATGGGTCGGCGAATCCATCACCGGCAGGCCTGCCGCGGTGAGCACGGCCTTGACCCGCGCTGCGCGCTCCTGATGGCGCTCGCGCTCCCAGGTCGACGTCTTGAGATGCTTGATCGCGGCGACAGTCGCTGCGCACACCGCCGGCGGCAGTGCGGTGGTGAAGATGAAGCCCGGCGCGTAGGAGCGCACCGCGTCGCAGATCTCGCGGCTCGCCGCGATATAGCCGCCGAGCGAGCCGAACGCCTTGCCTAGCGTGCCTTCGATCACGTCGATGCGGTGCATGGCGCCATCGCGCTCGGAAACGCCGCCGCCGCGCGGTCCGTACATGCCGACCGCGTGCACCTCGTCGATATAGGTCATCGCGTTGTAGCGCTCGGCCAGATCGCAGATCGCGTTGATCGGCGCGATGTCGCCGTCCATGGAATAGATGCTTTCGAACGCGATCAGCTTCGGGCGATCGCCGGCCGCCTTCAGCAGCTCTTCCAGATGGGCGAGATCATTATGGCGGAAAATCTGCTTGTCGCATCCGGCGTGGCGGATACCTTCGATCATCGAGTTGTGGTTGTAGGCATCCGACAGGATCAGGCAGTTCGGAATGAGCTTGGCGATGGTCGGAATGCCGGTCTGGTTCGACACGTAGCCGGACGTGAATACGAGCGCCGAAGCCTTGCCGTGCAGGTCGGCGAGCTCGCGCTCAAGCTCCACCAGCGGATGATTGGTGCCGGCGATGTTGCGGGTGCCGCCCGCGCCGGTGCCCATCCGCGTCGCGGTTTCGACCATGGCGCCGATCACCTTGGGGTGCTGGCCCATGCCGAGGTAGTCGTTGGAACACCAGATCACGACCTCGCGCGGGCCCTGGGGCGCGTGCCAGATCGAGTGCGGAAAACGGCCGGCGATACGCTCGAGGTCGGCAAAAACCCGGTAGCGCCGCTCCTCGTGCAACCGGTCCAGGGCGCGGGCGAAAAACGCGTCGTATTTCATGAGAAACCAGGCCTCTACTCGGCCGCCTTTTGCGTCACAGCTGCGCCCCGAGGCCTCCTTTTTAGAAGGCTTCCACGCTGCTTGTCGAGACGGTATTTGGCCGCGAGTTGGCCCCCTGTGATTGACCAGGATCAATCCGCATGGGGTGTTTGGAAGGCATAGAGATCGGCGTCGACGTCGGTGCGGCCCGTAAGGGCGCTGGAGATCACGTCGGCTGCAATTCGCGAGTAGGTGGTGCCATTGCCCCCATAGCCGAGCGCCACCCAGCAGTTCGGCATGCGTGGGATTCGCCCGATCGTCGGCAGACCGGTATCGCTCCCACCGAACGAGCCGGTCCAGGCGAACTCAACCGTTGTGTCTGCGCCGCGGATCAGCTTGGCCAACTTGCGTTGCAGCGTTGCGGTCTTGCGCGGTAGCAATGCGTCGCGCGTCGTCTCTTCGGACCACTCCTCGTCCTCGCCGCCGCAGATGATGCGGCCGTCCGGCGTTGTGCGCAGATAGAGATATGGATCGGACGATTCCCAGATCATGCATTGCTCCGGCCACAGTCGGCGCTTCTGCGGCACAGTCGCAATCGCCCATGTCGAAGCAATTTGGTGGCCCTTGGGCGGCACGTGCTTGGGGAATTCGTAGCCGGTGGCGAACACCAGATGCCGGCAACGAATGCGCCGCCCGTTCGATGCGGTGGCGGTGACGCCGCTCCGTTTGGCTGCGATGTTCACGATGTCGACCGGACAGAAAATGGCAGCGTTCCGCGCGGTAGCCGCGTTGAACAGCGCGATCGTCGTCTTGCGCGGATCGATGGCGAGATTGCCGTAGCTCAACAGCGCGGCGGATCGCGCAATGCCAAATCGCGCCCGCAACTCGCTGCGCTCGAAGAAAGTGCTGGCCAGCCCCACCGCCTGCCGCGCTTCGTGCTCCCGCACCAGACCGTCGCGATCGAGGATATTGCCCGCAAGGTAAAGCGAGTCCCGTGCCGCAATGTCCGGCACCTTGAGCTCGTACAGTCGCGCCTTGATCGCGTCGACCGCAAGCCGCGAACGGCGCCACGCTCGTTGCGCGTTCCGCTGCCCGATCTTGCGGGCGAGCTTGGTCAGCGGCACGTCGATCTCGTACAGCACCAGCGCGGTGCTAGCGGTAGACGATCCTTTCGCAGGTCCGCGCCGGTCCACCACCGCGATCCGGAGCCCGCTGTCGCGCAGTGCGTCCGCGACCATCGCCCCGGTGATGCCCGCACCGATCACCAGCACATCGGTCTCGATATCGCGATTGAGCGGCTTGTGTGAGACCGGAGCGGCGCGGCGCTGCTCCCAGACCGAGCGTCCGGTACGCAAATCCTTTGATTTCGTGACCACCGCAATGCCTTTTCAAATAGTTCGGACTTCAAATCGCCTGCGGCTAACGCCTTGCGTCGGAGTTCGATCCGTCGCCTGCAAAATCGCGGCAGGGTAGTTGCTCTTGTTTCCTCGTCGGACGCATAATCAGCGGTCCGGCCGGGAGGGCTCGCTATGCACAAAGTGTCCATTTCGCAATCGATTGTCGACCGGGTGGTAGCCCGGCGCGGCCGCGAACATATCT
>Ga0207711_10002565_pt1 | contig 16166 bp, 17 predicted proteins | sample KBSS34metaG_FD_184401 | JGI IMG/M metagenome (GOLD analysis project Ga0207711, IMG submission 184401) | Switchgrass rhizosphere microbial communities from Kellogg Biological Station, Michigan, USA - KBS S3-4 metaG (SPAdes) (version 2) | ecosystem: Host-associated > Plants > Roots > Rhizosphere...
GCCCCTGGGGAGGGTAAGATGATTGCATTGATAGCCGTTCCGGCGATCTATTTGACCGCGCTTCAGGCGGTGATCAACGTGCCGCGCGATGCGTTTCGAAGCTGCCTTAAGGAGTCGAGCGCGAAAGCGACCGCCCAAAAGGTCGCGCCGGGCGCCTACGAAGCGTGGGCTCGCGGCGCTTGCGCCGGTCAGCTCACGACGCTTCGGACCGCGATTATCGGGTTCAACGTGAAAAACGGCATGGCGCGCAAGGATGCTGCGTCGGACGCGGATCTCACGGTCGATGACTATCTCGCGAGCTCGGTCGATACGTACAAGTTCACTGCGGAAATGAGTACGCCGGCACCGGTGCAGCAAGCGGCGGCTCCGCCTGTGACAGCGCCCGCGACACCGACTGCGTCGGCGACTCCGGCTTCGGCTCCGAAACCTCCGAAATAGGCGCCGCGATTTCGCCAAGGATTGCCTCAAGCAGCAGGCGACCGCCCGGCGTAACCGCGATGCGCTCACCGTTGCGCGACAGATGACCAATGCCGACCATGCGGTCGACCCGCGCCCAATCAACAATTGATTCCAAACCGAAACGCCGCGCGATTGCGCCAGCATCGATCCCTTCGCTGAGGCGCAGCCCCATCACCAATGCTTCGTCGGCGCCTTCGGTGGCGAGCAGCTTTTCCTCTTCCACGATCCCATGGCCATTGCGGCCGAGGCCAGAAAGGAAGTTCTCCGGCTTCTTGTGGCGGACCGTACGCATGCCGCGCCGGCGGCCGTGAGCGCCCGGGCCGACGCCGGCATAATCGCCGTATCGCCAGTAGGTGAGGTTGTGGCGGCTCTCGTTGCCCGGCCGCGCGTAGTTGCTGATTTCATAGACCGGCATCTTGGCCGCGGACGTCATGGCGTCAGTCAATTCGTAGAGCGCGGCCGCGCGGTCCACGTCGAGCGGCTCGAACTCGCGCCTGGCGACCATACTGGCGAACCGCGTACCGGGCTCGATCGTCAGTTGGTAAAGCGACAAATGGCTGGTGCCGAAGGCGAGCGCGAACTGGAGCGCTGTCGACCATTCCCTCTCGGTGTCGCCGGGAAGGGCGTAAATCAGGTCGAAGCTAACGCGCGGGAAGTGCTTCTGGGCGATGTCGAGGGCGTTGAAGCCCTCGCGCGCCGAATGGGCGCGGCCGAGGAACCTTAGTGCCTGTTCGTCGAAGCTCTGCAGGCCCAGGGAGAGGCGATTAACGCCTGCCGCAGCGAGTTCGGCGAAGCGCGCTGCCTCGACCGAATTGGGGTTGGCCTCGAGCGTGATTTCAACCTCGCCGGCCGGAATGAAGCCCTCGTGCGCCGCTTCGATGATCGCCGCGACCGCCGACGGCTCCATCAGCGAGGGTGTTCCGCCGCCAAAGAAGATCGAGGTCAGGCGGCGCCCGGGCAGCAGCCGGATCTCATGCGCCAGGTCGGCGAGCAACGCGTCCCGCCAAGTATGCTGGTCGATCGACGCGCGGACGTGGCTGTTGAAGTCGCAATAGGGGCATTTGCTGACGCAGAACGGCCAGTGGACGTAAAGCGCGATATTCTCGTCGTCCGGGTGCTTCAGCACATGTGGGTCCGCCGGTTGCGGCACCAACGTGATCATCGATTTCCCCCGATTAATCCCTCAGGTCGCCAGCGCCTCGACCAGCTTGCGGAATGCTTCCGCGCGATGGCTCATGCCGTGTTTTTCGGCCGGTTCCATCTCACCGAAAGTTATCTCATGGCCGACTGGCACGAACATCGGGTCGTAGCCAAAGCCCTTGTCGCCGCGCGGCGGCCAGACGAGGGTCCCGTCGACTCGGCCATCGAACGTTTCGACCTGCCCATCGTTGGGCCAGGCGATCGCCAGCGCGCAGGCAAAATGCGCTGCTGGAGCAGCGTCGGGCTCGACGGCCTCGCACTCGCGCCAGACCTTCTCCATCGCCCGCGTCCAGTCGCGGTTGCCGTCCGCATCCTCGGCCCACCGCGCGGAGAATATCCCGGGGCGGCCGTGGAGCGCGTCGACGCACAGGCCGCTGTCGTCGGCGAGGGCCGGCAGGCCGGACAGATCCGCAGCCTCGCGCGCTTTCAGGTCGGCATTATCGGCGAACGTGTTCCCGATCTCCTCGGGTTCGGGGAGGTCGAGGTCCTTCGCGCTGACGCAAGTGATGCCGAGCGGCGCAACCAAATCGGAAATTTCGCGCAACTTGCCCGGATTGTGGGTCGCGATGACCAGTTTGTCGCCGATCGGCCTCACCGTCCGCTGGCCTTCAGCTGGGCGGCGAAAATCTCGTCACAGCCGATCCGGGCGAGGCGAAGGAGCCGCAGCAGCCCTTCCTCATCGAATGTCTCGCCCTCGGCGGTCAGTTGCGCTTCGACGATCGCGCCGTCGGCGGTCAGTACGAAATTGCCGTCGCTGCCGGCGGTTGAATCTTCCTCATAGTCGAGGTCGAGCACGGCATTGCCTTGATGGATCCCGCAACTCACGGCGGCCACCTGGGTGCGGATCGGATCGATCGAAAGACCCTTGCTTTTCATCAGCTTATCGACCGCGATGCGCAGGGCCACCCAGCCGCCGGAAATCGAGGCGGTGCGCGTGCCGCCATCGGCCTGAATGACGTCGCAATCGACGATGATCTGGCGTTCGCCAAGCTTGGGGAGGTCGACCACGGCGCGGAGCGAGCGACCGATCAGGCGCTGGATTTCCTGCGTCCGGCCCGATTGCTTGCCCTTGGCCGCCTCGCGGTTGCCGCGGGTGTGAGTCGCGCGCGGCAGCATGCCATATTCGGCGGTGACCCAGCCCTGGCCCTTGCCACGCAGGAACGGCGGGACCTTGTCCTCGACGCTGGCAGTGCAGAGCACGCGCGTGTCGCCGAACGACACGAGGCACGATCCTTCGGCATGGCGGGTGAAGCCGGGTTCGAAGGTGAGTTCGCGCATTTGGTCGGGGGCGCGTCCGGACGGGCGCATAAAGGCTAATCTCCTAAGACTGGTATGGGCGCTCCCTAGACCGGGCTCGCCGCCAATCCTAGATGCATGACGATGACCCAGCCGATCACCGAGCTGACCGACCGCATGCGCGAGATTTTCGGGCGGGTGGTCGAATCCTATCTCGAAAGCGGCGTTCCGGTCGGATCGAAAATCCTCGCCGGAAGCGTCAATCTGTCCCCGGCGTCGATCCGCAATGTCATGCAGGACCTCGAGGAGCGGGGGCTACTGACCCATCCTCACACCTCGGCCGGCCGGGTCCCGACCGAAAGCGGCCTCAGGCTGTTTGTCGACGGCATCATGCAGGCCTCCGCGCCCGACCCGCGCGAACGTGCCGAAATTGAGCGGCAGATCGCCCGCGAGCAGCCGATCGAGGATGCGCTGGCGGCGGCGTCGGCGGCGCTGTCGGGCCTGTCGCAGGCGGCGGGCGTGGTACTCGCCCCGAAACGCGAGCTGCGGCTCAAGCAGCTGTCGTTCGTCGTTCTCGACGATGCCCGCGCGCTGGCTGTTCTGGTCGGCGCCGACGGCAGCGTCGAAAATCGGATCGTTGCGCTCGACCCCGGCACCAGCCCGGCGGCGCTCGGTCAAGTCAGCAATTTCGTTAATGCGCGCCTGTCGGGACTGACGCTGGCCGAAGCCGAAATGCGGCTGCGCGCCGAAATTCGCGACCGCAAGGAAGCAATCGACTCGGCCGCCGCCGAGCTGGTCGCCTCGGGGCTGGCGGCGTGGACACAGGATCATGAGCGGCGCCCGGTGCTGATCGTCCGCGGCCAGGCCAACCTCATCGACGAAACCACGGCCGAAGACCTCGAACGGGTACGCAAATTGCTCGACGAACTCGAGGATCGGCAGGAAATCGCGCGGCTGCTCGAGGGTGCGCGCGACGCGCCAGGGTGCCGCATTTTCATTGGCTCGGAGAACCGGATGTTCGCTTTGTCGGGCTCTTCGGTGATCGCCGCGCCCTATCGCGGGGCCCAGGGCCAGGTGGTCGGCGTTGTCGGGGTGATTGGCCCGACGCGGTTGAACTATGCGCGCGTGGTCCCCATGGTTGATTTTACCGCGAAAGCACTGACGAGATTGATGGCATGACCGACGACGACGATCTGCACGACGAAGCCGAAGCGATCCGCAAGGAAACCGCCGATGGCGCGCCCGAATTGCAGGAGCACGACCGCATTACCGAGCTTGAGAATCAGCTCGAGGAGGCCAACGCCAAGACACTTTATGCGGCCGCGGAAATCCAGAATGTGCGCCGCCGGCTCGAGCAGGAGAAGCAACAGGCGTCGGCTTACGCCGCAGCGCAGTTCGCCAAGGACATGCTGGCGATCAAGGATCACCTCGAACGGGCGCTGGTCGCGGTCAGCGAGGAGCTTCGCTCCGACGCCCTCGCCAGCCAGTTCCTCGCCGGGATCGAGGCGACCGCGCGCGAGATCGAATCCGCGTTCGCCCGCAACGGCATCAGCCGCATTGCATCGGTCGGCGAGAAGCTCGACCCGCACCGGCATCAGGCGATGATGGAAATTCCGACGGCGGACGCCGCGCCGGGGACGATCGTCGAGGAAATGCAGGCCGGTTACATGCTCAAGGACCGGCTGCTGAGGCCGGCTTTGGTCGGAGTGGCGAAAGCGCCGGACTAATGCACTTCGCGGTGGTGGGTCTCGCTCTTGGTCGCGAGGCTGAAGCGCGGTTCCGCCTGGCCCTGGCCAAATAGCCGCGCGGCGGCGTAGCGGCCCACCTCGGGGCCGTGCTTGAAACCGTGGCCCGACCCCCCGCCGACGAGCAACACGTTGTGCAGGCTCGGGTGGGCGTCGATCAAAAAGTCGCCGTTCGAACTGTTCTCATATTGGCAGACTTCGGCGCCGGTCAGCTGGGCGCCACGCAACGCGGGAAACCGGCGGTCGCGAAAGGCCGTGACCTCGGCCAGCGCTGCGTCGGTCGGACGCCGGTCCTGGGTGTCGGGATCGACCTCCACGCCGTGGAGATCGTGCGCGAATTTGACCCCGCGGCCTTCGAGGTCAGGGAAGCCGTAGAACATGTCCCCGCCGTTGAAGTCGGCCCAGCCCGGCATCGTCCCGGGCAGGAAACGGCGGTCGCCAGCGGGCGGCGCGAAGTAAAACACCTCCTGCCGCGTCGCCTGGATTCGTGGCCCGATGACATCCGGGAACAGTTTGGGCAGCCACGGCCCGAGGGCGAACACGAAGCGGTCGGCGCGGATCGCTTCGCCCGACGTCAGGCGAACCTCGCGAAGCTCGCCCGATGATTCAATCGGCCGTGTCGCGGCGCCCTGCACATAAGTGCCGCTCGCGAGGACGAACCGCTCGACCAGCGTCTGGACCGCGCGCCGGGCCATCAGCGCGCCGAAGTCCGGTTCGTAAAGGCCGAGGCGAATCCCGTCGAAATCGATCATCGGGAAGCGCCGCGCCATTTGCGGGCCGGTCAGGACTTCGGTGGATAGGCCGAATTCCTTGTGCGCGGCGATGCTGTCGGTGAGGTACGGTTCTTCGGTCGCGAAGAAGAACAGAATGCCGGCGGGGATGAAAATCGGCAGGCCCGAGATCGCGCTCAACGCCTTCCATTGCGGCAGCGAATCGCGGGCCATCCGGGTGTAGATCGCGTCCTTGCCATAGGCCGCGCGGGTCAGGCGGGACTCGCCGCCCGACGACGCCCGGCTGTGCGCCGGACCAAAGGCGTCTATCAGCGTGACCCGGTGTCCGCTCGCAAGCAGGTGATGCGCGGTCCAGGCACCGAAGACGCCCGCTCCGATGACGGCGACATGTTCGCTCATTGCGCGCTTGTAGGTCTTCGCGACGACCGGTGAAACAGCAGCGCCGCCCACCCCAAGAAGGAGCGAGCGGCGCGTTACCCGGATCATTGCACCCTTAGTTGCCGCGTTCGCCCGACGGTGGCGGCGGAGGAGGCGGCGGTGGCGGGGGCGGCGGCGGCGGAGCCGGTTCCTCAACCACTGGCGGCGGGGGCGGCGGTGCCACCGGCTCGGGCGGCGGCGGAGCGGCGTGATGACCGCCGAAGCTTTGCCGCAACGTCAGGCCGATCGTCCGCGGCTGCCCGATGTTGTAGCCGAGCCGGGCGCGTCCGCCACGCTCGCGGTCAAGCGAGAGTTTCGGGTTCACGTCGAAGATGTTCTTCACATAACCGACGATCTCCAGGCCCGAATCCCATTTGAGCGAAAGCGATGCGTCAACCAGTGTGTACGCCGGCAGCTTCAGCGAACCGAAGTTCGTGCCAGGCGGCAATGCGGTGCTGAAACCGTGGAGGCCCGTCGCCGGGTCATAGAACAGGAAGTCGAAGGTGCCGGCACCCGGTTCCTGGTCACCCGGTTGGGTGAAGCGGCTGCCGATGCGCTGCATGCTGGCGTTGAGGTACCATTCGCCGGTCGAGCTGAAATGGCTGCCGTAACCGGCGGTCGCTGCGACCTGGTATTTGGGAACGGTCGGCAAGCGGTTGCCGTCACGAATCCCGGTACGGGTCGCGAGCACCGGATTGGCGATCGTCGAATCGAACTCGGAGTTCAGGATGCTCCCGGCAAGTGACAGATCGAGACCCTCGATTGGGTGGGCCGAGAACTCGGCTTCGATGCCCTTGCTGTGCGCCTTGGGCACGTTGAAGACCAGTCGCGAGGAGCAGCTGCCGGCGTCGACCGTCACCTGCAGGTTCCTGATATCGTTGTAGAAGGCCGCGGCGTTGAACGTGATTCCGTGCTTCGAATATTTGACGCCGGCCTCATAGTTCCACAGTGATTCGTCTTTGTACGTGCCCGCCGCGAACGGGCCGTAGATTGCTGCATCGTCAGATGTGCAAAGCCCGAGGTTGAGCGGATCGTTCACGCCGCCGACGCGGAAGCCCTTTGATGCCTGGACGTTCACGCTGAGGTTACGATTGGGCTCCCAACTGAGGATGCCGCGCGGGGAGAATCCGTCGGACTTGGTCTTGTCGGTACGGTCGTCGTCGTTGGAGAACAGGCCGCCCGAGTGGAACCGCCGATTTTCCTTGAACCAATAATAGCGTCCGCCGGCCGTCGCCTTGATCTGTCCGAATTTATAGCTCGCCTCGCCGAACAGGGCGCGCTGGTGGATCTTGTAAGGCAGGTCCGCGTGATACGGGTTGTCGACCAAGCCGAAGCCGTTGTCGACGATGGCGGACAGTCCCGGAGCCTGCGCGTCGATAAACGCGTCATAGCCCGGGGTCGGCAGGCGCTGCTTGTAGCCGCGCTCGACGTCGCTGAGGAATCCACCAAACACCCACGACAGCGGCCCCGTACCGGTCGATGCAACACGGGCCTCTTGGGTGAATTGATTGAGCTTCGTCGTATCGCGGAGGTTCGACCCGAGATTGATGATGTCCGGATCGAGCGCGGGGAACGGGCCGGGAATGATGACCCCGGTAACCGGATCGCGCTTCTGGATCAGACCCGAGACCGAGACCGACCCGGTCAGCGCCGACGCATCGCGACTGACCAGGATGTTCCGGTTCATGTAGCTGGTTACCGAGGTCAGCTCGGCCGGCCCCATGTCGTAGCTGACCGTAAGATCCGCGAGCGTGGTCTGGTCGCGGAACTTCTCGGGCACCTTCAGGTAAACGGTCCGGCGGCCAAGGTCCGTCCCGCCGGCGCCGGTGGTGAACTGGTTGTCGTAAAGATTGTATTCGTCCTGACGGTTGAAGCCGTTGGCCGTGGCGCGCTGGAATACGAAGCGCGGCGTCACCTTGATCTCGGGAATCGGCTCCCACAACAGGGAGACGCGCGTGCCGAAGCGGTTGCCGTCGTTGATGTTCTTGCCGTGGGCCGGACCGACCGCGTCAATGAAGCCGCCGAAGTGGGAATAATAAGCGACGACGCGCGCGGCGAGCGTGTCGGCAATCGGCATGTTGATCGCCGCCTTGGTATCCCAACCCATGTCGCCGCCCTTGAGGACGTTGACGCCGCCCTCGACCGACCCCTCGACAACGCCGAGCTTGGGCTGGTTCGTGATGTAGCGGACCGTGCCGCCGACGGATCCGGAGCCGAACAGCGTGCCCTGCGGTCCGCGCAACGTTTCGACACGGTTCAGGTCGTAGAGGTCGAAGTCAGGCGTGAACAACGACAGCGAGACCACGCTTTCGTCGAGATAAACGCCGACCTGTTCTTTGACGCCCGGCTGGTCGCGAACGATCTGGCCGGCCGAGACACCGCGAATCGAAACCTGGCTCTGTCCCGGGCCGAGGTTCTGCACGGTAAGGCCGGCGACGTTGCGGCTGATGTCTTCCAGCGTTTGTGCGTTGGCGCGCTGGATGTCCGCCGAGGTCTGCGCGTTGATCGAGAAGGGAACATCCTGCACCCGCGATGCCCGCTTGGTCGCGGTCACGATGATTTCGGGACCATAGAGGGCTGGAGCTTCGTTGACGGCTTGGGCCGCCGCTTCCTGTCCGGTCTGGGCGAATGCCGGTGCTGCGCACGCGAGCGCGGACGTACCGATCAGCAGAGCTTTAGAAATGCGCATGGTGGACCCCCCTTTTTTTGTCGTCTTACCGACATAGTGCATCAAACGGACGGGTTTGCGGAGGGCTGGATCGACCAAGAATCACTTTCGCGTCACGGCTGTTGCAGGATTGTTACAACCGTTGTTACTTCCGTAACGATTCTAGCGCTGGGCGCGGCCTATTGCCGACGCCCCGACGCACCGCTAGGGCAACGCAAAAGCTAAACGGAGGAAGCGTCACATGAGCGAGACTGCCGATCGGGTGAAGAAGATCGTCGTCGAACATCTCGGCGTCGAAGCCGACAAGGTTACCGAGGACGCGAGCTTCATCGACGATCTCGGCGCCGACAGCCTCGACATCGTCGAGCTGGTCATGGCCTTCGAGGAAGAGTTCGGGGTCGAGATTCCGGACGATGCCGCGGAGAAGATCACGACGGTCAACGACGCCATCGCCTATATTGACAGCAACAAGGGCTGATCGGGTCCCGCTGACTGCCGCTGGCAACGCCTTGGATGGCAGCACGAACGGCTTCCCGAACGCATTCGGGAGGCCGTTTGTTTTGGTAGCACTGACGGAGTGAGAATATGCGTCGTGTCGTGGTGACGGGTCTGGGTCTGGTGACGCCCCTTGGTGGCGACGTCGAGACGACCTGGCAAAACCTTATCGCGGGCAAGAGCGGCATCGCCGGCATCACCCGCTTCGATACGTCCGACCAGAAGGCCAAGATCGCGGGTGAAGTGAAGCCCAAGAACCACCCGTACGGTTTCGACCCCGACAAGCGAGTCGATCACAAGGTCCAGCGCCAGGTCGACCCGTTCATCGTCTATGCAATCGATGCCGCCGGGCAGGCGCTCGAAGATGCCGGCCTGACCGAAATGGACGATGCACTCAAGGAGCGCGCCGGGGTCTCGATCGGTTCGGGCATCGGCGGCTTGCCTGGCATCGAATCCGAGAGCCTGGTGCTGCACGAGAAGGGGCCCGGGCGGGTCAGCCCGCACTTCGTCCACGGCCGCCTGATCAACCTCACCTCGGGCCAGGTGTCGATCAAATATGGCCTGATGGGCCCGAACCATTCGGTGGTGACCGCCTGTTCGACGGGTGCGCATTCGATCGGCGATGCCGCGCGGATGATCAAGGACGACGATGCCGACATCATGCTGGCCGGGGGCGCGGAAAGCACCATCAACCCGCTCGGCGTGGCTGGTTTCGCCCAGGCGCGCGCGCTCAACATGACGTTCAACGACCGGCCGGAGCAGGCCAGCCGGCCATACGACAAGGGCCGCGACGGCTTCGTCATGGGCGAAGGGGCCGGCGTGGTGGTGCTTGAGGAATATGAGCACGCCAAGGCGCGCGGCGCGAAAATCTATGCCGAAGTGGTCGGCTACGGCCTGTCGGGCGATGCCTATCACGTGACCGCGCCACACCCGGAAGGCCGCGGCGCCGAACTGGCGATGCGCATGGCGCTGAGGAAGGCCGGCCTGAAGCCCGAGGACATCGATTACGTCAACGCCCACGGCACCTCGACCATGGCCGACACGATCGAACTGGCGGCGGTCAAACGCGTCCTCGGGGATGACCTGAACGGCGCGTCGATGAGCAGCACCAAGTCGGCGATCGGCCACCTGCTAGGCGGTGCCGGCGCGGTCGAAGCGATCTTCTGCATCCTTGCGATCCGCGACCAGATCGTCCCGCCGACGCTCAATCTCGATGATCCGGACGAGGGTACCGAAGGGGTCGACCTGGTTCCCCACAAGGCGAAGAAGCGCCGGGTGCGGGCGGTGCTCAACAACAGCTTCGGCTTTGGCGGCACCAACGCCAGCCTCATCATGAAGGCCGTGTGAGGCGGCTCGGATATATCGCGGCGGGGCTGATCTTCGCCGCGCTCCTTCCGATTTACCTGTTGTGGTGGGCGCCCGGACCGAAACCGGGGCCGCATGATGTCATCATCGAGGAAGGCTCGACGCTCGGCACGGCCGCGCGCCAGCTCGACAAGGCCGGCGCAATCCCGGGATCGGCGCGGACTTATTACGTCATGGCCCGGCTGTTCGGGTCGTCCGATCCGATCCAGGCCGGCGAGTTCGAAATCCCGAAGGGGATGGGCGGCGCGGCCATCCTCGATTTGCTGCAGCACGGTAAGCCGGCGCAGCGGCTGATCACCGTTACCGAGGGCATGCCGTCGATCCTCGTCGCCGAGAAGCTCGGCACGAACCCCTATTTGACCGGAACATTGCCGGACGTCACCGAAGGATCAGTGCTGCCTGACAGTTATGGCTTCCAGCGCGGCGACAGCCGGGCGTCGCTGGTCAAGCGCATGCAGCAAGCGATGGAGCGATCGCTCGATACACTATGGGCTAAACGCAGCACCGACTGCCCGATCCTGACCAAGGACCAGGCGGTGGTCCTCGCTTCGATCGTCGAAAAAGAGACCGGCAAGGCAACCGAGCGCCCGACCATCGCGGGCGTCTATTGCAACCGCTTGCGCATCGGCATGCCGCTCCAGGCGGATCCGACCTTCATCTATCCGATCACCAAGGGCAAACCGCTCGGCCGGCGCCCGCTCAAATCGGAAATTCACGCCCGTAACGCCTACAACACCTATGAAATGACGGGCTTGCCGGTCGGGCCGATCACTAATCCCGGCAAGGCGAGCATCGACGCCGTTTTGCACCCCGCCAAGACCCAGGCGCTGTATTTCGTCGCAGACGGAACTGGCGGCCATGTGTTCGCCAACACGCTGTCAGAGCATAATGCCAACGTCGCCAAATGGTATGCCATCCGCCGCGCCCGCGGCGAGATGTGAGCTAGGGCGCGCCCACGGTCGCGGACGGCACATAGCCGACGCGGCGGTCCTTGCCGGCATAGCCCCAGGCCCGGCCCAGGCTGTTGTCCAGCATCGCAAAGGTTTCCCCGGGCTCGAGCTTGCGGATGGCGTCAGCGTCCTCAGCTGGCCCCATTCGCAACTCGGTAGCGGTGACGATGACCCGGTCGAGCGGCTCGGCATAATGGGACGCGATCACCTGACCGGCGAGCGCAACGTCAGCGAGATCCTGTCGAAAGGCGTTGAAGGCGGGGTCCGGCGGGTGCGAAGGACCGGCGAGCGCGAAGCTACCCGCGCTGGTGGGCGAAGGCCGGTGTCTGGCCGATGATCGGCCGGTGGCCGCCCCCGTTTTCCCCCTCCCGGAGGTTGCGCTTGAAGCCTTCAAGAAATTCCGCCCCATTCGACGTCCGAACGACGAATACGTTTCGCCGGTCGTCCTGATCCCGTTCGCGGCGGAGATAGCCGAGCGCGCCGAGCGTATTCAAGGCGCGAGTGACGACCGGTTTCGATACACCGAGCACACGCGCGAGACCGCGCACGGTATGTGGCCCTGGGGTCAGATAGACCAGCATCAACAGCGCCATCTGGCGGTTGGTGAGGTCAGGTTCGCCCGAGCGGACGTAGGCGATCAACGCCCTCATCCAGCCGGTAAGCGAAACCTCACTCATGTCTGCTGTCTCCATCCCATTGGCCGCGTCGCACACAAGTAAACCGGTGGGGGCGCGAAATGTTGCAGTGGAGAAACATGAAAAGGGCGTCATTCGCCCGAACGGAGGGGATTAGTCCGGCAAGTAACGCCGTCTCAGGGCCTCGAAAACTGTGCGCAGTCCCAAGGCGTCGCCGCCTTTCGGTCGGCCCGGCTTGGCCGGATCGCGCCACGCCCACGTATCGAGATGCGCCCAGGCGATTTCGTCGGGCACGAAGCGCTTCAGAAACATCGCCGCGGTGATGCAGCCGGCCATCGGCGAACTCGATGCGTTTGCCAGATCGGCGACGTCGCTCTTGAGCAAATCGTCATAGGGACTCCACAAGGGCATCCGCCACAGCGGGTCATCGATTTCGCGTGCGGCAACTTCGAGTTCGGCGGCAAGGTCATCGCGATTGGCGAACATCGCCGGCAGGTCGGGCCCGAGGGCAATGCGCGCGGCGCCGGTCAACGTCGCGAAATCGACGATGAGCTCAGGTTTGTCCTCCACGGCTTTCGCCAGTGCATCGGCGAGGATCAGCCGTCCTTCAGCGTCGGTATTGTCGATCTCGACGAACAGGCCCTTGCGCGACTTGATGATGTCGCCGGGGCGATAGGCCGCCCCGGACACCGCATTCTCGACTGCCGGAATGAGCAAATGCAGGTGGATGGGCAGCCTGGCCCCGATGATCAGCTTGGCCAGAGCGAGCGCGTGCGCCGATCCGCCCATGTCCTTCTTCATGATCCGCATGCCGGCCGCGGGCTTCAAATCGAGGCCGCCACTGTCAAAGCATACTCCCTTGCCGACAATCGCCACGCGAGGATGCTTGGGATTGCCCCATTCCATCTCGATCAGTCGCGGTGCGCGTTCCGCAATCGCGGCCTGCCCAACGGCGTCGATCAGTGGATATCCGCGGCGCAGGTCGTCGCCCGATGTGACCCGCAGTTTCGCGCCCGATTTGCCGGCCACGTCCTTCGCCGCTTGTTCGATTTCCGCTGGTCCGAGATCGCCTGCCGGGGTGTTGACCAGGTCGCGGACCAGGGCCGTCGCTTCCGCCAGCCGCACCGTCTCGTCGATCCGGGCGGCGTCGCCGGTGACCAGCACCCGCGCCCCGCGCTCCGAGTCATCGGACGTTGAGCGGTAATTGTCGAAGCGGTGCTGGGCGAGCAGCCAGCCGAGCGCTGCTTTGCCCGGCTCACCTTCCGCCAGCCTGTAAGTCCCCTCGGGCAGGCTGTCGCCGAGCCGGGCGAGGCACCAGGGCGACAGATCGGCGGCGTTCTTGACCGCGCTTACCACCTCGACCTCTGACCCGCGCGGCAGCATCACGAAGGCAAAGCTCGCCTTGCCGTCGAATCGATTGGCTTCGAGCAGCGCGCGATCCTCGGCGGGGCGCCGCTTTAGCCAGCCGGCGAAACTGTCCTTGTCGACAAGGTGGATGGTTCGCGCGGCTTGTCCGCGGTCGGCGACGAGGAGCGATGCAAAGTCGGTCATCGGCCTTGTTACTCCCCCGGACTGATCAGATATTGTTCGATGCGGCCGTTGGCGCCGGGCTCGTAGAAGGTCGAGAGGTCAAGCGAGCGGCCGGGATATTTGATCGTATAGCCCTGGATGACGAAGCCGCCGCGCAGCACCGGCTTGCCCTGCGGTTCGAACGCGGTCGGTTCGCCGAGCGGCGCCAGGCTCGCCTGGAAATCGGCGATCGCCTGGGCGGTGAAATAGAAATTGGCGTTTTGCGTCAGCAGCGAACGATCGAGCTTACCAGCGCGAAGCTGGTCGAGCGCCGCGCGCGCCCGCGCCCTCTGCGCCGCCACCGTCGCGTCGGATGCGGCGCCGGGTGCCGCCGGCAGGACGACCTTTTCGATGTCGCGGGCGATCTGGGTGTAGGCGCTGCCGGTGTTCCAGCTGTTGGTCAGCACGACCACCGCGACGCGATCCTTGGGGAACACGTCGTTGATCGAGAGGAAACCGACCGCCTCGCCGGTGTGTCGGATCAACTGCCGGCCGTTTACGGTGCGGACGCCGACCCCGAGGCCGTAGCCGGTATCGCTGCCGTCGTTGAGTTTCACCGGCGTTTCCTGCGCTGCCCAATCGTCGACGGGGACGAGGGCGCGGTCGATCCGGGCGATGTCCCATTTGGCGAGATCCGCCGCGCTCATCGACAATTCGCCCGCCGCATAGAGCCAACCGCGCGCCGGCGACGCGACCGGGCGCAACGGACCCAATGCGAAGCGGCCGTAGCCGGCGGGAAAGGTGGGGCCGTTGGTATCGTCTTGGTCCCTGACGCTGGTCATGCCGAGCGGTTTGAAGATCTTGCGCGTGAGATAGGCCACCAGGGGCTCGCCGCTGACCTTCTCGGCGATCATCCCGGCGACGACATAGCCGGTGTTCGAATATTGCCACTGGTCGCCAGGCGCGAAGTCGAGCGGTTTTTTCGCCCATTTATCGACGATGCCCTGCGGGGCGGTCGGATGCGACATCGCCTCGAAGCTGTAATCCTGCGGCCAGAAGTCTTGGATACCCGACGTGTGGGTAAGCAGCTGGCGGAGCGCGATGCGGTCGCCTCCGCTGATCCCCGGGAGATATTTGTCGACATGGTCGTCGAGGCTGAGCTTGCCCTCGTCCTCAAGCAACAGCAGCGCCATCGCCGTGAACTGCTTGGAGTTGGACGCGATCTGGTAGGGGAGGGCCGCGGTTGCCGGCAGGCCTTCATTGGCTTTGCCATAGGCTTTGGCGAGGACGATGCGGCCATCGCGGACAACCGCAATCGACGCCGAAGGCACGCCCGATTGCTGGAGCGTGTGCGTGACCAGCTGGTCGATTTGGGATGCTTCGGCCGGCGTCAGTGGCTGGGCCAAAGCCGGGGCGGTGATTAGCGCAGCGAGCGCGGGAACGAGCTTGAGCATAGCGGCAAACTAGCTGCAACTGTCGGCCTGTCGAGTGTAAGGTAGCCAGCGGAGGGATTGCGATGCTTGCAGTGCTGGTATCCGTGGCTGCCCTGGCGCCTTATTCGCAGCCGCCGAGCCTGAAGGCGGTCGGTGGTCTCGCGGGCTGCTGGAAAGCGCTGGGCCAGGTCCGCGGCAAGGATGCGACTTCGGTTGCGCGCGGCAGCTGGCATCTAGGCGGCCGCTATTTCGTGCTCCAGCTCAAGTCGGTCACGCCGGGGCGGCCTTACGAAGCGGCGATCTCCTACGGAGCGGGAGAGAAACCCAATGAGATTGGCTCATTCTGGGCGGATACGTTCGGCGGCCTTTATCAGCCGTCGCTGGGGCTCGGCAGAACGACTGTCGACGGATTCCTGCAGGAATATCGCTTTACCGATGCGCTTTACGTCAACCGGTTCAAGCGGACCGCGACGGGCTGGACGTGGACGATCGTCGAGCAAGCGGCGGGCAAGCCCGACAAGTTGTTCGCCCGCTATGACCTGAACCGCACCGGCTGCGGCAGGATCAGGTTCGACTTCTGAGTCGGGGTTAGCGCATCACTGCGGTTGCGCGCGAACCAGTGCGCGGAGCCAGGGGATGATGAACGCCCAGCTCAAATCATGTTGCAGCTCAACCCCGGCCAGATTGTCTTTCCGCCACACCACTTCGCCCGCGGGAATGTTGAGTCCTTCAACGAACAGCGTGATGGTTGAGCCTGCTGGCGGCAGCGCTTCGCCCTCGAGCTGAAGGCCGCGCGATGAAAGGTTGCGCAAACTGGCCGCCGCGAACTGCTCCCCGTCCTTGATCCACGCATCGCAGCGCAGCTCGACCCGGGGAATGGCGCGGCGCTCGGCCGGTTGGCTGACCAGGTTGCGCGTGATCAAGGCCAGCACATTCAGCGGCTCTTTGAAGCAGATGCCGGATTCGCCGGCTTCCTGCCAGGCGATCGTGCCGGGCGGCCGCTGGCCGGTCTGAAGTTCGAGTGCGACGCACTGCTCGGGCGTGTTGTCGAGGTCACCGCGGACAATCGCGCCCAGCGCGGAGATCTTCCGCAGCGTGCATTTCTTGGCGAAGCCGGCCTCGTACACGACCGCCGGGTCATAGGGTCGCGACTCGTTGTCCACGACCGACTGTTCCGGCCACGGCAGCCGGTCGCCAATGACAAAGGTGGTGAGCGACGGTGGTTGCGACATAGCTGCTCCGGCGATCCCCTCGCGCCAGAATGCGCCAATCGAAGCTAAGAAGTTCCTAACAAGGGATGGCCGACTATGGCGCGACGCGCTT
>Ga0207711_10002567_pt1 | contig 16161 bp, 12 predicted proteins | sample KBSS34metaG_FD_184401 | JGI IMG/M metagenome (GOLD analysis project Ga0207711, IMG submission 184401) | Switchgrass rhizosphere microbial communities from Kellogg Biological Station, Michigan, USA - KBS S3-4 metaG (SPAdes) (version 2) | ecosystem: Host-associated > Plants > Roots > Rhizosphere...
GCGATGTACTCTTCTTCACTTCGGACGGTAGTCTTCAGATCGCGAAGGAGGGCCTCTTCATTCGGCCGGCGAAAGATTAGCCGCGTGAGGGCGCGCTGAACCCCGCCGCGCGCCAGCGCGAACAACACCAGCAGAAGACACGCGCCCGCCAGTAGCAGCGCGATGTGAAACGGCGTGTCGGCGGCGGGTAGTAGCTCCAGATGCCAGGCCTCCACAGCGCCGAAAACAAAGACCGCGGCCAGAAACACGTTCGCCAAAAAACGGAAGAAGGCATCCAACAGAACGAATCGGTAATCCTGCAGCAGCACCAGTAACGCCAGCGGGATCGCCGCATGATGGAAGGCCAGTTCCTGCGACCAGATCTGCCGAGCATGCCCGCTTCCCAAGTGGACGAAGGACATCGCCAGCAGGAACAGGGACATGGTCCCGGCCACGCGCGAGGTGGTGGCCCGGTCATGCCCCTCGCGGTACACAAATACGGCCGCGATCAGGGTGAGGATCCCGAATCCGATGGTGATCGAAGTGAGCGCCCAGCGGTGATAGCTGGCGTTGTCCCGGAACAGCTCGGCGATATGCAATACGGTCGCCAACGCGCTAAGCGCATATCCGCTGCGGACCAGCACACGGTAGCGCCGCTCCAGGCACAGATCGAAGAGCACCGCCGGCAGCAAGCTCAAAACCGAGAATCCGATGGCGATGGTGATGCGGATAAATCGGCTGTCCGGTGAATCGCTACCCAGCACGATCAGCGACGCCAGGTTCCATACCAGAGCCAGCAGAGCGGCGACCATTGACTTGACGCCCCCGCGCAGGCGTCGCGCCGCACGATCCCGCAGCAGCAGCACCAGAAAGATGCCGAAGATCAGCACCCCGGCCGAGTGGCCCAGAGTATTGACCAGCAGGGACTCATTCACGGTCCAATCTTACCGAACCGCGACAGTTATGGAGCGGCATCTCGTATAATCAGCGCTTGCCCACTAGAATTACGACCATTTTGTGGCTTGCTTGGGCCGCTATCGCCGTAGTGCTGACCGCGGGCATCGTCCGCTGGCACGTCGAGTATTTCCGCAGTCCCGGCCCGCAGTTCTATCGCGCCGCGATCATCGGATTGCCGCTGCTGGCGATCGTGGCCCTGGTCTGGACCCGCCTGCGCAAGGGGTTTCTATGGCGTTATGAGCTGGCGGTGATCACCGCGATTCCTGTGGCGATCGCGCTGGTACGCGAACCGCGCGCGACGATCGTCATCGCAGCGCTCTTCACCTCGTGCTATTGCGCTGGACAAGCCTTGTGCGAGGCCTGCGGCTGGAGCACGGACGCGCCCGCCGCGGATCTGCTCTTCTCCATCGCCTCGGGATTCGCGCTGCTGAACACGGCGCTGTTCGCAGGCGGTATCGCCAGACTGTGGTACCCGTGGTTCTTCGCCGCACTGCTGTTAGCTCCTCTCATGGTATTTCGTCACAACGTTGTGCGCCTGATCCGCACGTTGTTCGCGATATTCCAACGCTGGAGCGAACTCGAAGAACTGCGCCATCCCGCCGCCGGCATCCTGATTCCGTTCGCGGCGATCCTGGCCGTGTGTACCACCGTGCTCATGCTCGCTCCCACACTTTCCTGGGACGCGATGAAGATGCATTTGCCGCTGGCCCAGTACTATCTGCAGGCTCATGCGCTCGATCCCAAGCCGGGACTCGATTATTCCTTTTTTCCGCAAGGCGCCGAATCCTTGTTCGCACTCGCCTGGTCGCTGGGCGGACAAGCCGCGGCCCAGCTCATCCCGCCAATGTTTTTTGCGCTGTCCCTGCTGGCCGCCTGGATACTGGCACGCGAGTGCGGGGCGGATGCCGCCGAGGCACTGACCGGCGTCGTGCTGGTCGCGTCTCTGCCTGTCTTGCACTGGGCCGAATCGGTGCCGAAGAACGATGCCGAGCTCAGTTTCTTCATGCTGACTGCGCTGGTCGCGGCCCTGCGCTGGCGCGCGAGCTCCGAATTCAAGTGGGTACAAGCCGGAGTGCTTTTTCTGGCTTGCGGATTCGCAACCAAAGACCTGGCCTTGTTTGGCGCGATCCCTCTCGGCTGGGTGTTCCTCCACGCGGCCTGGCGCCAGCCACGGCGGCTGCGCGGGTTTGCATCCTTGGCACTGATTTTTGCGAGCCTCGCGTTCATCTGGAACGTGCGCCGCTTCATGCTGACCGGTAATCCGATTTTTCCTCTAGCCCCGGGCGTCAACATGGTGCCAGGCTGGCCGCCCGACCCGAGTTTCGCCGGAACCATCCTGCGCATGCTTCGGCTGCCTTGGGACCTGCACGCTCATGGGCACGATTTCTCGGAATCCGTGCTGATCGCGCCGCTGGGGATCGCTTTCATTTTCTTCTGGCCGGTGTGGCTGTTCACCAAGCGTCCCGGTCGCGCCGAAAAGCTGTGTCTGAGTTTTGCGATCGTGGCGTTCCTGATTTGGGGATGGTTCAGCCCGCTGGTGCGCTACGCCGTCCCGTCGTTGACGATTTTCGCGCTGCTGACGGGCGTTAGACTGGCTCGGTTCTGGCGTACCTCCGCTCGGATCACACGAGCGAGCATGGCGGCCGCATGTCTGTGGGTCCTGATCACCGCCGTCTGCGCGATCATGATCGTCGAGATCAATGCGCCGCAGCTCCGTTACGTCGCGGGCGCCATCGGTCGCGACGACTATTTGAGCCAGGCCCTGAACACGTATCCATCACTCACCTGGTTGCGCGACCACACTACACCTGCTGAACACATTCTTGGTTTGGAGAATTGCTCTGACGTCTATGCTCCGCCATTCCCGAGCTACCGATCCGATTGCGCCTTCCGCCCGTGGACCACGGCCGAGATCGAGAACCAGCTGAGCCAAATGCATTTCGACTTTCTGGTGGTGCCCGCGAGCGCTCGCGCGCCCGGACCCATGGCGGTCGAAGTATTTCGCGATCCGAACTTCGTGATCTATCGCCTGGAATAACCTATTTGGACTTAACGGCGTGCCCGCCGAACTGCTGCCGCATGGCCGCCAGCATGCGCGCGCCGAAGGAGTTTTCCTGGCGCGACCGGAAGCGCATCATCAGTGACAATCCGATCACCGGGGCCGGAACCGCCGTGTTGATGGCCTCCTCCACCGTCCAGCGGCCTTCGCCGGAATCCTCCACCCAGGCCTGAAGATGGTCGAGGCCTGGATCCTGCTTGAGCGCGCTCGCGGTCAGTTCCAGCAGCCAGCTTCGCACCACGCTCCCCTGATTCCACAGGTTGGCGATGGCTCCCAGATCCAGGGGGAAGCGCGAGCCTTTCATGATCTCGAAGCCCTCGGCGTAGCTCTGCATCATCGCGTACTCGATCCCGTTGTGGACCATCTTGACGAAATGTCCCGATCCAACGGCTCCACAGTAGAGATACCCATCTGGAGGCGCCAAGGTCTTCAGAATCGGCTCAACGCGACGGAAGTCGTCCTGTTGGCCGCCCACCATCAGGCAATAGCCCACCTTCAGGCCCCAGATGCCGCCGCTAGTGCCCGCGTCCATATAGTGGATTCCCTTGGGCTCCAGCGCGGCCGCGCGGGCGATATCGTCGGTAAAACGCGTGTTTCCCCCGTCGATGATCAAGTCTCCGGGAGACAATAGCTTAGCCAGGGCGTCCACAGTGTCCTGGGTGGGCTTCCCGGCCGGAACCATAATCCACACCGTCCTGGGGGTCGGGAGCTGCGCCACCAGCCCCGCCAGGTCAGTGGCCATGGTCGCACGCATCTCCTGGACCCGGGCTGCGTCGGGAGGATGAGGATCGTACCCGATCACCTCATGTCCGCCCATGGTGAGCCGCTGCGCCATATTCCCGCCCATCTTGCCTAACCCGATCATTCCAATACGCATGGGATCAGTGTATCGGAAGGCCGGGCGGAGCGCGTCAAAAATCTTTCCGCGAGTACTTGACAGTTATACACGCAGATTATATACTTTTAGTGAAGTTAGATTACTTCAGGAGAAAACATCATGGCGATCATCAAATATGCACCTTTTGGCGGTTTCGATCCCTTCCCGGGATTGAAAGCGTTTGAAGACACCATGAATCGGCTGTTTGTGGAACCGAATGGCCGTCCATGGGTGCCTCCAGTCGATATCCGGGAGACGGAGAACGAACTCGTAGTGAAGGCCGACATTCCTGACGTCAAGTTCGAAGACATCGACGTCCGGCTGGAGAACGGCACGCTCACCGTAAAAGGCGAGCGCCGCTTCGAAAAAGAGACAGAAGAGAAGAAAGAGAATGGCGGCTGGCATCGCGTCGAGCGTGCCTACGGCCACTTCGAGCGCGTGTTCACGCTGCCGGATACCGTGAATCCGGAAGGCGTGAAGGCAGACTACAAGAACGGCACACTTACCATCACCTTGCCCAAGAAGGAGATCGCGAAGCCGCGCCAGGTGAAAGTCCAGGTCAGCAACAACTAAACCAAGCAGTTGCGGTTATCTCCAGAGGCGGGGGAACGGACGGTTCCTCCGCCTCGTCTTCTATGATGGGATCAGGGCTTAGGAAACAACTGTTATGAACGGCGTCAAGACCGCGATCTTGCTGGGCTTGCTCAGCGCTTTATTGTTGTTCGGTGGCGTGATGATCGCCGGCCGATCAGGGCTGCAGATCGCCCTGATGCTGGCCGTGGTCATGAATTTCACCAGCTACTTTTTCTCCGACAAGATCGCTCTGGCGACGTACTCTGCGCAGCCCGTCACCCTTGAGGAAAATCCGGAAGTCTACCGGCGAGTTTTTCCCCTGGTTCAGAACTTAGTCCAGCGGATGTCCTTGCCGATGCCCAAATTGTGGCTGATCCCGGATGCCTCGCCCAACGCCTTTGCCACTGGCCGGAACCCGCAGCACGCTTCGGTCGCATTCACCGCCGGGATTCTCCAGTTGATGAACGATCGCGAGCTCGAAGGTGTCGTCGCCCACGAGCTGGGACACGTCCTGCATCGCGACATCCTGACCAGTTCTATCGCGGCCACGCTGGCTGCAGCCATCACACATCTCGCGTATATGGCGATGTGGTTCGGCGGCGGACGTCGCGACGACCGTGAAGGCAGTCCGTGGGGCGGCCTGCTGATGATCATCCTGGCGCCCATGGCTGCCGGTTTGATTCAGATGGCGATTTCGCGGTCCCGCGAATACGATGCCGATGCTGCCTCCGCCAAGTACACCGGTTCGCCGGACGGCTTGATCGCCGGGCTGCGCAAGCTCGAGATGGGTGTGGAGCGAGTTCCCATGAATGATGCTTCGCCCGCCACGGCGCATATGTTCATCCTGAATCCGTTCCGGAATGGCGGCATGACGCGTATGTTCTCGACTCACCCGTCGACTGAGGATCGCATCGCGCGCCTCGAAGCCATGCGCGGAGACGCCTACCGTCTCTCGGTACAGTCTCGTTGAATAGCGGCGCGCCCTTGAATTTAGTCAAAGTAAACCGCAAGGCTGCCGATCGCGCAGCCAGCGGCCATCCCTGGCTCTTTTCGAGCGATATTGCCGATCGTGGCGACGCCCAACCCGGCGAAGCCGTCTGTGTCGCCGACCCGAAGGGCCGCATCATCGGCACGGCGCATTTCAGCTCCACATCGCAGATCGCCCTTCGCCTTCTCACCAACAATCGCGAGCCGATCGATCGGCCGTTTTTCCTGCGCCGGCTGACGCAAGCTCTGGCGCATCGCGAGCGCATCGTAAAGGGTGCCAACGCCTATCGGCTCGTCTTTTCTGAAGCCGATCTTCTGCCCGGGCTGATTGTCGATCGCTATGGTCCGTATCTCGTCATGCAGACGCTCAGCCAGGGCATGGATCGGGCGCGAGATGTCGTCACCCATTGTTTAAATGAACTGCTGCATCCCGCCGGCATTCTGGCGCGCAACGATGCCAGCGTGCGCAAGCTGGAAGGTCTGGCCGCGGAGACGCTGGTTTTATCCGGTGAAATCCCCGAGCGCGTTGCGGTAGAGATGAACGGATTGAAACTCGAAGCCGATCTGCTGCACGGCCAGAAAACCGGCATTTATCTCGACCAGCGTGAGAACTACATTGCCGCCGAACTCCATGCTCATGGTCGCGTGCTCGATTGCTTCAGCTCCACCGGCGGATTCGCATTGCACACGGCTCGCAAAGCGGAATCGGTAGAAGCCGTGGAGTCCTCCGTTCCCGCGCTGGCGATCGCCGAATCCAATGCCCGCGCCAACGGGCTTGCCAACATCCAATTCCGCAAGGCCGACGTGTTCGAATTCCTGGCTGGTCTCGACCGTCGCTATTCAATGATCATTCTGGATCCGCCCGCCTTCGCACGCTCGCGCAAGATGCTGGACGACGCCGCACGCGGGTATAAAGAGATCAACCTGCGGGCCCTTCGGCTGCTCGATCCAGGCGGGATTTTGGTGACCTGCTCCTGCTCGCATCATATGAGCGAGGCGATGCTGTTCCAGATCGTCGCGGAAGCCGCGCTGGATGCGGGCAAAACCATCCGCGTCCTGGAACGCCGGACCCAGGCCTCCGACCATCCCATCCTGCTGACCGTGCCCGAAACGCTCTATCTCAAGTGCCTGATCCTGGAAGTGCTCGCGGCGTAAAGTCGCGATAGACTAGGTGGCGATGACGGCCCGCCGGCTCGCCCTTAATCTGGCGCTTATGGCCGGATTTGTCTGCGCGCAAAGCGACAATAAACCGGAAATTCGTGGCGTAGTCACAGATCCCAATCTCAACATCGGCGTGGCCGGAGCGCAAATCACGCTATTCGAATTCCTTCTCAACGCGGAGAGAACGGTTGTCCGGACCCAGATCGCGACAACTTCCACCGACACACGCGGCGAGTTCCGATCGCCACTGGAGCACTTCGGCCAATATTTTATCGAGGTCAAGAAAGAGGGCTACTCCGTCCCCTTCTTCGGAGGCGGCGGTGTCTCTCCAAACGGCGCAGCGGCTCGCGTGGATATAGATCGTGATCATCCCACGCCGGACCTGCGCTTCTTGCTAACCCACCCAGGCGAAATTACGGGTCGAGTCGTTGATGAGGACGGGAATCCAGCAGCCGGTCTGCAGGTTGGGATCCAAATGGGTGACTCACCGATTCCAATAGGAATGGGAACCGGGGGCGTTACGGGCCAAGACGGATCTTTCACTATGAAACAGTTGCCGGTCGGGCAATACGTAATCCTAGTCTCTCCAAAGATCCTCGAGAATGTCACGGCTGAGTTCTCGGAAGACGATTTAAAGATCGTAGATCAGGACATCGTTTCCGCGCCAAGCGCGCCGGTACCGCTAAGCCCGGGAGCCACGACAAGCGTGGGGACAATTACGGTCCGCAAGGCGACCTACTACCGCGCGCACGTTTCGGTGGCGGGCGCCGATTGCTCGCCCAATGAACGTTGGACGTTTTCGGCACGACCCCATACGATAAGCCCTGACTTCGGTCGTCAGATCGCCGCGCCTTGCGGGAACGGATTTCTGGTCCGCAACCTGAGGCCCGGCTCATACTGGTTCACGCTCCGGAGTGGGAAACCGGAAGAGACAGGTAAATGGGCGCTGGCCGAAGTCGAAATTACCCGCGGGAACGTGGAAGTTTCGATGGCGATTTCGCCGACCGCCGAGATCCACGGACGTTTTGTAGGCGCCGAAGGCGTGACGCTGCCCAAGTTTCAGCGCGTAGGAATCATGATGCGCGGACGTTTCGACTCCGCCGTTGGAGCCGTGGACCCGGAAGGCAAGTTCGCGGTCCGGAATCTCTGGGGGTTGTCCCATGATTTGTCGGTGCAGGGATTGGGCGGCAGATACTACGTCAAGGAAATCCGCTACAACGGCGTAGTCATGGCGGATGGCATGATCACGCCCGTTCCAGGCGCTCCGGCGCAGGACCTGGAAATCGTGTTGGATGACCAACCAGCGACCATTACCGGGACAGTGCGGGACGGAGATAAACCGGTGAGCAAGCCTTTCGTACTGGTCGTGAAATGGCCCTTCACGGAAGGCGACCCACTCCTGAGTTCCGAGCACCCCGCCGGCGACGATCAGGGACGCTTTCAGATTTCCGGACTCGCGCCCGGCGAATATCGCGTGATCGCACTCACCAAGAACATCGTTAATACGCAGATCTCGGACCAACTCCTAAGCCGCGCCGAAAAAGTCACCTTGGAACGAGGCAGCTTAAAGGACATTTCCCTTAAGCGGATCGATCCTTCGCAATGAGACTACTGATCGCATTTCTGTTGGCCGCGGGAGTTGCGTGCGCGCAGAACGCGGGGCAGCTCGAAATCCGGGGAACCGTCGTCGAAGGAGCACTCGGAATCGGCGGGGTCGCCGTCACGCTTTACGAGTTCGGCCACACCCCGGCAGAGTCAACCACGCGATCCGTCTTCGCCACCACCTCCACCGATGCAAAGGGCGCCTTCGTCTTCCATCCAGTGCGCACGGGCCAGTATTACGTCGAGGTGCAGAAGGAAGGTTACTTCGCCGAGAGTTACAACGGCCCCACCGTCGACCCGGTCGACAGGACCGGAGACCCCGTAAGCATCGACGCGGATCATCCCTTGCGCGAGCGGAAGTTTTCGCTGATGCGCCTGGGTGAGCTGCGCGGACGCATCGTCGACGAAAATGGAAAGCCGCTGGCGAACTTGCGCGTCGGGATCCGCCCGGGCACGGTGACGCCCGTGGTTACCGATCAGGACGGATACTTCACGGCAACCAAGTTGAGGCCAGGAGACTACGTCGTGGGCGTGTCCCACAAGGGGCCGGAAATCCTGTCGCAGTCTTCAGAGGGCGATTTGAAGATCGTGGATCAGGACTGGGAAGGCTCGTCTTGGCCCGCCGTTCCGCTGCCGGTGCGTTTGGGGGCCTCCTTATCCGTAGGGACCATCACCGCGCGCAAGACGTCTTATTACCGTGCGCATCTTTCGGTTCAAGTCGCCGATTGCGCGGAGGGCGAGCAGTGGATGTTCTCAACTGCTATGGGTGGCTTTGGGCCTTCAGTTCCCTGCGGGAAGGAATTTCTGGTGCGGAATCTTGCTCCTGGTGCGTACACGTTCACGCTCTCAACGGGTGGACTACCCGGTTCGAGGATGCAATCGGCGATTACACCCGTGGAGGTGACGGATCACAATATCGAAGTTTCGATGGCCATGTCAGCGGGCGCGGACATTAGCGGTCGCGTAGTCGCCGCCGAGAGTGCCACGTTGCCGGCTCCCGGTGTGCGCTGGCAGTTGACTCTAGCAGGCCAACGCGTGGTGCTGGATGCGGCTGGCAACTTTCTGGTCCATGGGTCGCCTGGCAGTCGTCAGCGGGTCTCCCTGGAGCCGCCTGGTGGCCGATTTTACGTCAAGGAAGTCCGATACAACGGAGTGATGGTCGCGGACAGCGTCTTCACCCCAATCCTCGGCGCTCCGGGGCTGTTGGAAATCGTGATCGACGACAAAGCCGCCACTATCAGCGGATCCGTTGCCGAATACTATAATTTGTCTGCCCAGATCATGGTCATGGCGGTGAAGTGGCCCATGTCGTCGGATGCTACTCCCCTGTCGGCACTGCTCAGGCCCAATGCTGACGTCACGGCGGACGATCAAGGACGATTCCAGATCGGCGGGCTCGCGCCTGGCGAATACCGGGTTCTGGCTCTACCAGTGGGCACCCTGTCTCGACTACCGCCCGATATTGTTAACGGTGCCGAAAAGGTTACTCTGGAACGCGGCGGCTCGCAGAACATTTCACTGAAGATCGTCGAACCCTAGGAGGAATCCATGCGTCGCAGAGATTTTCTACCGGTATTGGCCGCGCCGCTGGCGCTAGCGCAGAACACGGGAATCGTCCCGTCCGTCCAGCGCAAGGGCCGCATCAAGCAAGGCATCACTCGTGGAGTCTTCGCGCGCGAGATGAGCATGGAAGATTGCTGCCGCGAGGCCGCACGCCTCGGCATCAAAGGATTCGACCTGATCGGACCCGCCGACTGGCCGCTGCTCAAGAAGTACGGCTTGGTCCCCTCGATGTATCCGCTGGGGCCCGGTGGCACCATCGCCGATGCGCTGAACGCTCCCGCAAATCACGCCAAGCTCGAAGCCTCGCTGCGTGCGGCCATCGACGAATCGGCAGCCGCCGGTGTTCCCAACGTGATCACGTTTTCCGGTAACCGCCGCGGCATGGACGATCGCGTGGGTGCGGACAACTGCGTGGCTTTTCTCAACAAGGTGAAAACCCAGGCCGAGGACAAGGGCGTCACCATCTGCATGGAGTACCTGAACAGCAAGGTGAACCACAAGGACTACATGTTCGATCACATCGCCTGGGGCGTCGATGTGATGAAGCGCGTCAACTCGCCGCGCGTCAAGATCCTGTTCGACATCTATCACGCTCAGATCATGGACGGCGATATCGTGCGTAACATCCGGGATAACTTCCAATGGATCGCGCACTTCCACACTGGCGGTAACCCCGGCCGGCATGATATCGACGATACTCAGGAGTTGAACTATCGTTTCATCATGCAGGCCATCGCGGATTTGGGATTCACTGGGTTCGTTTCTCATGAGTACAGCCCCGCCCCCGGACACGATCCAATCGCTACTCTCAACAAGGCAATCGAGATATGCGACGTTTGATCGTTTTGCTCTTGGGTTCGTTTTGTCAACACGCGTTTGGCCAGGCCGGACCCTATGTGCGCCAGGAAGTGGATCCCGCGGCCTCGGATCGCGGGAAGCGTGTCTACACGCAGTTCTGTATCAACTGTCACGGCGCGCTGGCGAAAGGCACGGAGCAAGGACCCGACCTGATCCGTTCTCCCCTCGTGCTGCGCGACCGGCTGGGCGATCAAATCGGTCCGGCGCTCAAGAAGCTCGCGAATCACAAGACCGATTTGACGAATACGCAAGTGGCCGAACTCACCCATTTCCTCAAGGACCAGGTCGAAGCGACGGCCAAGAATCGCAATCCCGAACATCCTCCGAACGTGCTGACGGGCAATCTGGAAGCCGGCAGGGCGTATTTCAACGGAGCGGGCAAGTGCAGCACGTGTCATTCGCCAACGGGCGACCTCGCGGGCGTCGGGCGCAAATATAGCCCGATCGATTTGCAGCAGCGTTTCCTATTTCCGCGCCGCAGCAAGCCGCTTCAAGTCACAGTGCAGACATCGGTGGACCAGTCGTTCACCGGAACTCTCGAGCGGATCGACGATTTCAGCGTCGCTCTGCGCGACGCTTCGGGCCAGTATCGGTCATGGCCAAGAAATGTGAGGAATGTGAAAGTCTTTATCGACGATCCACTCGCCGCGCATGTCGAGATGCTTGATGGATACACCGACCAGGACATCCATAACGTGGTCCGATATCTGGAGTCGCTTAAATGAAGCGACTCGCCGTCTTTCTGTTCGCCGTTAGCGCGTTTGGACAGGCGACATTTCCCGAAGCTTGGCCCAGCTACAACGGCGACACTTCCGGGCGCCGCTACAGCGCGCTTTCGAAGATCAACCAGTCGAACATTAACTCGCTCTCGCTCGCCTGGGTCTATCGCGTGAATCCCGGTCGCGCTCCCCAAGCCGGCGGCGGCAACGTCAACACCACCATCAAGGGGACGCCCGTGATCGTGAACGGCGTGCTCTACACCACCATCCCCGATCACGTGTGGGCCATCGACGCGCGTACGGGGTCCGTGATTTGGCATCACGTGTGGACATCGAAAGGCGGTTGGCATATTGGCAATCGCGGCGTGGCCGTGCTGCGCGAGACGGTGTACGTCGAAACGCCGGATTGCAACCTGGTCGCGCTGAATTCGAAGGACGGGAAAGAGAGGTGGCACACCCAAATCTGCGATCTGGAGCAGTTCTACTATGCCTCGGTCGCGCCCATTATCGTAAAAAATCATGTCATCACCGGAGTCAGCGGCGACGACTTGGATATTCCCGGCTATATCGAATCGCACGATCCCGATACCGGCGCACTGCAATGGCGCTGGTACGCGCATCCCGAGCCCGGCACTCCCGAAGCGAAGACCTGGCCCAGCGTCGAGGCCATGCTGCACGGCGGCGGCATGACCTGGGTGCCCAGCACTTACGATCCTGATCTGAATCTCCTATACTTCGGCACCGGGAATCCGCAGCCGGTGATCGCCGGACAAGGCCGCGAAGGATCGAACCTGTACACCGAGTGCATCATTGCGCTGAATCCCGACACTGGAAAGCTCGCGTGGTATTTCCAGCCGTCGCCGCATGACACGCACGATTGGGATGCGGTGCAGACACCGGTACTATTCGATGGCGAGATAAATGGCCAACCGCGAAACCTGTTAGCTCAAGCCAGTCGCAACGGATGGTTCTTCGTGCTCGACCGCGCCACCGGCAAGAATGTCCTAAGCAGCGAGTTTGTCAAGACCAACTGGACCCTGGGCGTCGACGCGAAAGGTCAGCCGATTCCGAATCCGGCCAAGCAACCCAAACTCGACGGCGCACTGGTGACGCCCAATCAGGGTGGCGCGATCAATTGGCCTTCGCCGAGCTTTAATCCCGAGACTGGACTGTTCTACGCCAACGCCGCCCGCGCCTGGAGCATCTACTACCTCTACGATGACGACGACAAGCCCGAGGGCTGGGGCGGCAACGATCGCAGCGGCTTCTCCGAAGCGATGCTGCAGGCGATCGATTACAAAACTGGCAAGATTCGCTGGAGCCACAAATGGCCCGGTAATGGCGGCGGCGTGCGATCGGGATTATTGAGCACGGCGGGTAAGCTTTTGTTCGCCGGCGATCCGAGTTCGAACTTTGTCGCACTCGATCCCGCGACCGGCGAGCCTCTGTGGCACGCAGCATTGCACACCTCGGTGACCAACGGGCCGATCACCTATGAGTTGGACGGCGTCCAGTATTTGGTCGTAGGCGCCGGGGACACGCTGTATGCGTTCGCCATGCGAGCCCGCTAAGCGGATGCGGTTACTCTAGAAGAGAGTGTCCGAGCGCCACGTAAACCCCTGGATTGTTGCCTTCTCGGTGATGCTGTGCACCTTCATGGAGGTGTTGGATACCACGGTCGTCAACGTATCGCTTCCTCACATCGCCGGGAATCTTTCCGCCAGCATCGACGAAGCCACCTGGGTACTGACGTCGTACCTAGTGGCCAACGCCATTGTCCTGCCCATGACCGGATGGCTGGCGAACTTCTTTGGCCGCAAACGTCTGCTGATGTACAGCGTGGTAGGCTTCACCGCGTCCTCATTCTTGTGCGGAGCGGCGCCAACGCTGCCCTTGCTGGTGATCTTTCGGGTGATTCAAGGGCTGTGCGGAGGAGCGCTCCAGCCGCTATCGCAAGCCGTTTTGCTGGAAGCATTCCCGCCCGAAGGCCGCGGCAAAGCGATGGGTTTCTGGGGGCTAGGAATTGTGGTTGCGCCGGTCCTGGGTCCGGTGTTCGGCGGCTGGCTGACGGACAGCTATAGCTGGCGATGGGTCTTCTATATCAACCTCCCCGTCGGCATCCTGTCGATTCTGATGGTGCAGTGGTTCGTTTTCGATCCTTCGTACATCAAGCGCGATCTAACGGCGCGCATCGATTATTGGGGTATTGGAATGCTGGCGGTGTGGATCGCGGCCTTGCAGATCGCCTTCGACAAAGGGCAGCAGATGGATTGGTTCAGCTCGCCCTTCATCGTGGGACTGATCGTGATCGCCGGCATATTCCTGGCTGCGTTCCTGGTCCGCGAAATGCTGGCCGAGCACCCGGTGGTGAACCTCCGCATCTTCAAGGTCGGAAGTTACAGCACCGGCGTGTTTCTGATGGCCGTACTGGGATTCGTGCTGTATGGCAGCATCGTGATTCTGCCCATCTGGCTCCAGACCCTGATGGGATATCCGGCCACGCGAGCAGGAATGACCATGGCTCCGCGCGGTATGGGATCGATGATCGCCATGCCCCTCATAGGCATGATCCTGCCGAAGTTCGATCCTCGTAAACTGCTCGCGGGCGGGCTGCTGATGGGCGCTTTTTCGACCTGGCGGTTCGGACAATTGAACCTGAACGCAGGGTACTGGGACCTGTTCTGGCCGCAGTTCATTCAAGGCTTTGGACTCGGACTCATATTCGTACCACTGACCACCATTTCGATGGGCCGGGTGCCGCGCGAGAGCATGGGAAACGCGACCAGCCTCTTTAACCTGATGCGCAATATCGGCGGCGCGGTGGGGATCGCGGTGATCGCCATGCTCAATACGCGCTATCAGCAGAAGTACATCAACATTCTGGGCTCGCACGTGGCCCAGGGCGATCCGGCGACCCAGCAATGGCTGGGATCCCTAAGGTCGATGTTCCTGGGTGCGGGCGCAGGGCCGGGCTTGGCGGATCAACGTGCTTATGGGGCCGTGTTCGGATTAGTGCAGCAGCAGGCGGCGATGCGGGCCTTCCTGGACATCTTCAAGCTGGTGACGGTGATGTTCGTCTTGATGATCCCGCTAGTACTGCTGATGCGAAAGCCCAAGAAAGCCGAAGGTGGTCCTGCAAAGGCGTCCGACGACGTTCCCATGGCCCATTAGGCCGCTGGTCTTCGGCTTATCATGGAGGTGCGATGAGATCGCCTCTTCAGCTCCGCTTGTTCACGCTCTTGTTGCTGGCGTTTATCTGCATCGCGAAGGCGCGCGGGCAGGTTCTGGAGTTTGAATCCGGCGGCTTGAAATACAAAGCGCTTACTCGTGGCGGAGTGACCATCATGTTCGCCCCGCTTCCCACAAAAGTGCTGGGCTACACCATCCTGCAGGTGGCGATCTCCAACGGTTCGCCGGTGTCCTGGAGCTTTAAGCCCGAAGATTTCCGCTTCGAGCGGGAAGACGGCCAGCGGATTCAAGCTGTGTCGGCAGGCACGGTGGTCAAGCAACTGTTGGATCATGCCAGCCGGGGCGACGTCGGCCGGCTCATCAGCGCTTATGAATCGGCATTGTTCGGCAACGCGCACGTGCGCTCCACCAACGGTTACGAATCGCGGCGGCAGGATTATCTGGCGCTTGGATCCACCAAGCTGAAAGCCGCATCGGCAGCGTCGGCGATCGCTTTAGTGACCACCAAGCTTTCCTCTGGACAATCCACGGACGGCGCTGTGTTTTATCCCAGCAAGGGCAAGCCGCTGGGGGCAGGGCGGCTTATCGTCGATGCAGCGGGGGAGACATTCGAATTCCCGGTGGAACCTGAGACGCAATCCCGCGCGTCGCGATAGCTCTCGCTCTTAAACCACGCGGGCAGCGGCGCCGTCAAGAGTTACAGACGTTCCAGGATCGGCGAACTGCGTACGCACATACGCCAGCGCGACTGTCTTGCCGAGCGCTGGTGAGAACACGGCGCCGGCGATTTCAGCCGCATCTCCGTCGCCGGATTTGAGCTTGGTCCCGGCGGCGGGAGCCTCACTCGTGTCGATTTCCAGACGCCGCAGCACTCGATGGATCTGGGCGCGGCTCCGGACACGCTCCACGATCTCCTGGCCCAGATAGCATCCTTTGTTGAAGTTCACCGCCCGCAACTGGTCGGTTTCCTGAACGAGATAGCGTTCGGTAATCTCCTCGCCATAGCGCGGACGGCCATTTTCGATGCGCACGATGCGGGCGTCTTCTGCGGTCGCTTCGGGAAACCCGCCCTTGATCAATTGCGAGATCACGGTCTGTTTTTCCTCGATCGGGATGAACAGGAAGAACCCTCCCTTCCCGGTGGTGTCCACATGGGCAACCGTTCCTAACTCCCAGGACATACAAGAATACGGTGCCGCGGGTACGGGCGCGCCCACCTCTCCGAGCGCGGCGGCAGCCCTAGGCCCCTCAATGGCGATGGTCGCCATCCGGCCGGTCTGGTCTTCCAGCGTGACATCGTCGGCAATGATGTAGCGATCCAGATGCTCGTATACCTTGGTCCGGGTTTCCGGCTCGGTGTCGATCAGGAAATGATCTTCGAAGCAGAGCAAGTTTGCGTCCGCGAGGATACGGCCCTGGGCGCTCAGGAAAAAGGCGTAGCAGCCCTCGCCGGGCTTGAGCGTTTCCACCTGATTGGTGGTCATGGCGTGCAGCAACCGCGCGCGGTCTTCACCGGTGGCGCGAATCTTGCCGCGGCCGGACAGATCCATCCACGCCGCACCTTCCCGCAGAGCGGTATATCCGTCCGTACCTGTCATGGTAATCACGTCAAAAGCGTCCATCACTTGCGAAGCCAT
>Ga0207711_10002573_pt1 | contig 16140 bp, 14 predicted proteins | sample KBSS34metaG_FD_184401 | JGI IMG/M metagenome (GOLD analysis project Ga0207711, IMG submission 184401) | Switchgrass rhizosphere microbial communities from Kellogg Biological Station, Michigan, USA - KBS S3-4 metaG (SPAdes) (version 2) | ecosystem: Host-associated > Plants > Roots > Rhizosphere...
CGCGACAATGAGCCTTCATCCTGCCTCGCTCCCAAAGCCGGCGGGGCCGGCGGACCTATGGTTCCTATTTGAACTCATCGTCGTCGAGTGCTGACGATACAGTTCTGTCTTGTCAAGCGGCGGGGCTGCGCAAGCGTGGTCGCTTGCTTAGGATTGCGGCGCCTGGCCGCCGGAGCAAAGAGCTAGCGTACATTTCTGTATCGTGCACTGATGTCACGTCGGCCGGTGCCATGCTGAATGACGACGGGTCGAAGCCCCGCGACTGCCAGCGGAGACAATGGTCGGAGGAGGGTGTACCGGCATGGTGGCGATTACCGATACCGCGTCGGCGCCGGCGCAGTCCGAGCCGTTGCCGCGGGACCGCTGGTACGTCCTGTTCCTGCTGACCTGCGTTTACGCGATCAACATCGCCGACCGTTACGTCGTGTCCATCCTGATCGAACCGATCAAGACCACCTTCCACCTATCCGATGCGGCTGTGGGGATGCTGACCGGTACAGCGATGGCCATCTTCTACGTCGCTGCAGGCATGCCGCTCGGCGCGCTGGCCGATCGCACCAACCGTAAACGGATGATCGTGGCGGCCGTCGCAGGTTGGTCGGTTTTCACCATGCTGTGCGGCTTGGCGGGCAACTTCTGGCAGTTGTTCGGGGCTCGCATCGGCGTCGGCATCGGCGAGGCCGGCGGCACTCCGCCCTCGAACGCCATCCTGACTGACAAGTTTCCGCCGCGGCAGCGCGGTTTCGCGCTCTCGCTCTACGCCGTTGGCGCTGCGGCGGGCGCGGCGCTCGGCTCCAGCCTCGGCGGGCGCTTGAGCGACGCCTACGGCTGGCGCACCACACTGGTGATTTTCGGCGCATTGGGCCTGCCCATCGCGCTGGCCACACTGCTGAGTTTGCGCGAACCCCGACGTGGCGTGCTGGACGCCCATCGGGCGACGGAGGCGTCGGGCCTGCTCGGCACATTGCGGTTCATTCTGACGCAGCGCTCATTGGTCCACGTCCTCGCCGGCGCCACGCTGGTGACCTTCTGGGGCTGGGGGCTCGTCTGGTGGACGCCCGCCTTCCTGGTGCGGTCGCATGGTCTCACCGTCGGCGAAAGCGGCGCCGTCTTGGGCGCCATGCACGGCGTGGGCGGCGCCTTCGTCACCCTCGCCACGGCCTGGGCCTGCGTCGCCATGGCCGCCAAAAAACCCAGCTGGCAGGTCTGGTTCATCGCCCTCGCCACCGTCGTCCCGGTGATCCCGTCGATCCTCGCCTATCTGCTTCCCGACCTTGGCGCCGCCAAGCTGATGCTGTGGCTCTTCGTGCCGATGACCTACCTCTATATCGGGCCGACGATGGCGCTCAGCCAGAACCTGGCGCCGCCGACGATGCGAGCGCAGGTTTGCGCCCTGGTCGTGTTCACGTGCAATGTCGCCAACCTAGTCGTGGCGCCGACCCTCATCGGCGCCTTATCGGATCTCCTCGGGCCGCATCTCGCCCATCCTGCAGAGGCTCTGCGCTACGTGCTGATCGGCTGCGGATTCACCGGCCTATGGGGCGCCTTCCATTACATCGCCGCCGCGAGAACCCTCGCGCAGGATCTGGTGCGCTCGGGGGCGGAAGCCAATGCGGCCTAGGCGCGGGCTTTCATCCCGGTCGCGACGCTGTCGATCAGCGCCTTCGCCAACGGTGACATCGCCTCAGCTAGGGCGTTGGGCGTGACGATGTAGAAGCCCTCTTCGGCGAGCCGTTGCTCATCTGACAGACGCACCAGCTGGCCGGTCGCGAGATAGGATTCCACGAAGCCGGCCCAGGCGAGGGCCACGCCGCGGCCAGCGAGCGCTTCGTGCAGAACCGCCAGATGGCTGGAGAAGATCGGGCCGGCGAGCGCTTCGGGCCGACCAAGCCAGTCCGCCCAGCCGTAGGGCTTGGCGCTGCGCTCCTCAAGATGAAGCAGCGGGGCGTGGTGAAGGGCGTTACGATCGCCGCCGCGAAGATCGGGATGGCGTCGCAGGAGCGCCGGCGCGCAGACAGGAAACCAGATCCCAGGCTGCAGCAACCAAACGGTCGATCCGGGCCAATCCGTCGGTCGCCCGAAGCGGATCGACAGCTCCACGCCGGAGCGATCAAACAGCTCGTAGTCGGTGGAGGCCAGCAACTGCACCTGACGAGCGCCTGCATGGGCCTGGATCAAGGGAAACCGTGGCAATAGCCAAGACTGAGCGACCTCGTGGCTGCAGCCCACCAGGAGGGTGCGGCCGCTTGCCGTCAGTTGATCGAGGGCCTCCATGATCGAGCCAAGGCCGAAGCTGACCGCTTGGCCGAGCTTCACGCCGGCGTCTGTCGCCCGCACCTGGTTGCCCTTGCGCGCAAACAGAGTCAGGCGCGTGTGCAGCTCGAGCGTAGCAATGTGGCGGCTGACGGCCGAAGGCGCGACATTGAGTTCACTGGCGGCCGCCGTGAAGCTTCCGTGGCGGACGGCGGCTTCCAGCGCCACCAGCGCATTGAGATGGGGCAGGGCGCTCTTCACAGAGCGCGCGTACTCGATGCCTTTTTGTGATCCAGGGCGCACAAATTGATGTTTGCGATAGCCCCTGCTCCGACGCAACTCTTTGCGCGGGAATTCTGCAAGGAGACGGAGACATGGACGTGTGGAGCAGGTTTGCGGCGCAGCGACCCGGCTGGTCCCTCGAGCAACCCTTTTACACCGATCCAACAATCTTCGAGCTGGAGCGCCAGCTCTGGTTCCCGCGGCAGTGGATGCTGATGGGTCACGTGGCGGAGCTGCCCCGCAAGGGCGCCCACATCGTGCGCTCTCTGTTCAATGAAGAAGTGCTCATCGTCAGGGCGGGTGAAGACGACTTCCGCGCCTTCTTCAACGTCTGCACCCACCGAGGCTCGCGGATCTGCAAGTCTGACGGCCACGCGAACCTGCTGGTGTGCCCCTATCACGCCTGGTCATTCCGTCTGACCGGCGAGCTGCAGTCACGCGGCGAGGTCCCGGAGGGCATCGACCCGGACGCGCTCGGGCTGCACCCCGTGCCGATCCGTGTGCGTGAAGGCGTGATCTTCTGCGGACTGGACGCCGAGCGCCTGCCAGATCCGACGGCGGCGCTCGACGCCATCACGCCAGCCCTGCAGCACCACGGAATCGCGCGTACGCGAGTTCTCGAGCGCCGCAGCTACCCGACCCGCGCCAATTGGAAGCTCGTCATGGAGAACTTCCTCGAGTGCTACCATTGCCGCCCGGCGCACCCGGAATACACCTCGGTGAATGGCCACGTCGCCGTGCTGGGCGCGCGCGATCCCGATCGGGTGGCGCAATACCAACAGGAGGTCGCGGCCTGGCTGGCGAGCTGTCCCGACAAGGCCTTCAACACCAAGATCTGGGACCCAGGCGGGATCGAGGCGACGGCGTATGGCGTCAGTCGTACGCCGCTCGGCGACGGTCGCCTGACCCAATCCCAGGATGGGCGTCCCGTCGCGCCCCTGATGGGCAGCTTCGCCGAGTACGATGGCGGCGAGACGGCGATCCGCTTCGGAAGGCTGTCCTTCGTGGGCGGCCTCAACGATCATGCCATTCTGTTCCAGATCATCCCGCGGGCGGTCGATCTGACGGACACGGTGATGACCTGGCTCGTCGACGCGTCGGCGACGGACATCGACGTCGAGCGGGTTTGCTGGCTTTGGGAAGCGACCACCAGCCAGGACAAGGGCATCGTCGAGGAGAACGCCGCGGGGGTTCGCTCCGGCGCCTACCGCCCTGGTCCTTACACGGACCTCGAGCCCTGGAGCGCCTGGTTCATCGCCAACTACCTGAAGGAGATGTCGGAGCTGGCGCCGGCGGCCGTCTAGTGTCCCGATTCCGAAGTTCGCAAGCGCCCGTGGCGGGCTCCGACGAACTTCGGAATCGAGAAGGACGCTAGCCAAGTATCTGTTTCTAGTGTGCTTGCGCTCACCGAGAGAGCCAAGCTGGCATTGGCGCGGCCAGCGGGATCCTGGCGATCTTCAGCTCGGCCGAGGCGCACATGCGGCTGCGCGCGGCGTCGGCGGCGCGACCTGGTCACACGACGGCGGTTGCTGCTCGCCCGCCCTCTGCCAGGCCGATGGCGACACGCCGGTTCGGCGGCGGACGGTCGGTCCGCTAGCCAGCTCCGCCTCCGAGAAGGCGCTACGTCCGCAGGCGCACCTTCTTCTCGACTTCACCGCCCATTCGGTCGAGACGCTCCGCAAGTGGCATGTCGCCGTCTTTTCACCTGGGCGCTTGCGCAGGCGCCAACTGGGGGATCACGCGTTGCGCCACCGGTGTGCCGCGGACGAAGGCGCCGATGTCCGCATTCAGCTGCCGCATACCCTCGACCGAGCCGTACGGCATGTGCCCTGCTGGATAGTAGGTGACGGCGATACGCTCGGCCGGAACCGGCAGCCTCGCCAGCTGGGCTTCTGTCTCCCCCGCAGAGCCCGTGGTGTCGAAGAGCCCGACGGGCGCCAGGAGGCGAAGCTTGGGCTGGCTCGTCATCAGCTCGCCGAGCAGGAGATCCATGCCGTCCGCCGGAGCCTTGAAATACTGCCAGGTCTCCTCGAACCCGTAAGGGTCCGGCACGACGGTGCGGTATCGCTCCAGGCCTTTGACGCCCAGGTCGCGGACGCCGTAGGCGATCATGTTGTCGGTGACGCCGCGGAAAGCGGCTTCGAAGTCTCGGTCGCGGTCGTGCTGCGGAACAGCCGACGCTGGCGCGGTTTCGCGGCCATCGAACTGGTCGAGCACCAGGCCGCGATCTTTCAGCAGATCATGCCGCAAGTCGCCGACGCGGAGGTTGTTCTGCAGAAAATACTCGGGCGTGAGCCCGGTGAGTTCCGACAAGCGCTGCGCGACATGGCGTCGCGCTTCCGGCGTCAGGCGGTTCCCTTCAAGCATGGCGGTGGCGTACTCGCCGGCGGAGAATTCCCGCGCCTTGGCGATGGCGTCGGCCAGCGTCTGGCCCTTGTTGTCGACCTTGCCATGATACCAGCCGAGAGCGGCGGCGTCCTGGATACGGCCCACGCCCTGCAGGGCGTCCGGCAGGTGGCGGATGACCACCGCGTCGGGGCCGTTGTAGGTCAGGCCGGGCGCGATGAGGATGATGCCGTCGAACAGGACGTTCGGTGTCGCCCGCGGCAGGTCCCGGGCCAGCGCGATCGAGCGGTGGCCGCCGTAGCTTTCGCCGGCGAGGTACTTGGGCGCTTCGAGCCGCTTGTTGCGGATAAGCCAGTGCAGGATGAATTGGCCGACCCCGTAGGCGTCTGCGTCGATTCCCCGGAATGTCTTCGGATCCGCTCCGGGCAACGGACGCCCCCAGCCGGTCTCCGGCGGGTCGATGAAGACCAGGTCGGCGGCGCCGAGGACGGATGCGGTGTTCGGGACCAGGCGCGTCGTCGGATCCGCCTGGGCCGCCACGGTGAAGCTCTCCATGCGGATTGGGCCAAGGCCGCCGAGGTGCAGATAGTCCGAGGCGCCGCCCGGTCCGCCGTTGAAGACGAAGATGACCGGGCGCTGCGGCGACGCGCCGCGCCCCGTGAGAACATAGCTGGTGGTGAAAATGCTCGTGGCGGGCCGTCCGGCCGCGTCGACGAGAATGGTCTCCTCGACAGTAGCGCGATAGTCCAGGCGGCGTCCGTCGAAGACCCCCGCGTGGTCCGTCACAAAGCGCCGGGGCCCGTCGCGGGCGACGTCGCGCAGCGCAGTCCAGCTCGAGACGCTGTTGGAGGCCGACGACGCCGTCTCACCCAGGGCGAGCGCCGGAAAACCTGAGAGGAACAACGCCGCACAGATCGCGAGAGCGGAGGTCACGGTCGATCGAACAGCCGGCATAGTTCAAACCTTCCTCAGGGTCGGCGCGGCGTAACCGGGCCGCGATGCGGGCCGGATCACGCCAACCCGGCCTTCGATGTCGATCCGGGCGCCGAACGGGTCGGAGTCTCGCCGGTCATGGGTGACGAACGGTTTCGGCCGCTGGAGCACGGATGGATCACGCCGACCGCGCCCTCGATGGCGATCGAGGCGCCAAAGCCGGCTGAGAGCCCCTGCAGCGTGCGGAGAATGGCGCGGGCGCGGTCCGGACTGGCGAGGTGCGTCGTCGTCCCTCCCTGCGAGGTCGTGGCGCTGTGATCCAGCGGATAGAGGCGGATCGTCTCGAGCACGCCGTCCCGGAAGGTCGTGGCCGCGATGAAGCCGTCGTTCCAGCTCTCCGGCTGACGGAAGGCGGCGTCCTTGGGGTTGCTCGTGTCCGTCTTGGCGGCGCCGTCGGCCCCGTAATTCTCCGTCCGCTGCTCCTGGGTGAGGACGACATTCCCCCCGAACAGGAACACCCCCATGCCGTAGAAGATCGGCTTGCCCCGGTAGATCTCGATCCCGCGCAACGAATGCGGACCCCCGCCCATCACCACGTCGGCGCCTGCGTCGATCGCGCTGTGGGACAGGGCCACGAGGAAATCGGGAGGGGCGCCCGGCTTCAGGTCGTCCATGTCGTCGGCGTTTTCATGCGCGTGGATCGTGAAGACCGTCAGGTCCGCGGCCTGCTTTCCCGCACGGATCGCGTCCAGGATTGCGGCCCGATCATAGGTGTTCATCTCGTAGCTGACGCCCGACGCGGGTCCGACGCGGTAGACCTTCTCGATCGACTGCGCGAACGGCGCGCTGATCATGGTGACGAGGTCGCCGGTCTCGCCGCTGCGGCCCGCCGCCGCGCGCAGATGCGCCATCGTCGCGGGCGTGACGATGTTGATCTCACGGGTGCGGAGCCCGCTGATGCCGGGACGCGCCGGCACGCCCTCGAGCGCGTCCTGGGCCTTGGCGCCCTGCTTATAGGTCGAGGCGGTGGCGACGAGCGCGACCCTTCCCCGTGGCGTGTCCCAGAACCGTGGGCCGCGCGCTTCGCCGAGCGAAGCGCCGTCGCCGGCGTGAACGACGCCGGCCCGGTCGAGCAGGCGGTCCATCGCGATCAGGCCCTGGATCCCCCAGTCGCTGGCGTGATTGTTGGCGGTGGACACCATGTCGATCCCCATCGCCTTCAGCCCCGCCGCAAGCTCCGGTCGGCCGAGCAGGATGTAGGGGCTCCCCGGCCCGTACCCATTGAAGGTGTTCAGGTCGAAGAATATGCTCTCCTGGTTGCCGATGGCGACATCGCCGTCCTTGAGGACGTCGATCAGCCGGCGCACGGCCGGGTCCGGATCGTCGACGATCGGGCGCGCATTGATGAGGTCGCCGACACTGACGAGGGTGAAGCTGCCGCGCATGTGGCCGGCGCGGCTGGCCCCGCTCGAGGCCGCCGGCGCCGGGGCCGGCGCTGGCGTCTCGGAAGCGCGCACCAGCGGCGCGCCAGCGGACATCGCCAGCGCCGCGAGGGCCGCCGTCAAGCCTTGACAAATGAGGCGCCTCAAGGGGCCGATCCTCCAGAAATTGCGCGGAGTGCTGCTCAGCGTTGGGACGACCGACGAATGAAGTCGCGGACGTCGTCCGCCACCTTAGCCGTGGCGGCGCCCCCCACCTGCATATGCCCGCTCTTGTAGAAGTTGACGCTGGTCCGGGCCACCGGCAGCCCGGCCATCTCAGCGGCGAGGCGCGCCTGCGCCGTCGGCATCACGAGATCGAAGTAGCCGGCCACGTTCAGCACGCGCAGGTCGTCGTTCAGCACCATGGCGCTCTCGAGTTCCTGGGCCGCGAACTTGAAGTTGTCGCCCCCGAGCGCCATCGGCTTGCGCTTCGTGTTCCAGCGCATCGCGACGTTGCGGAAGTCCTGCGAGACGAACGGCCGATCCATCGAGATCGCCAGCTTGTCGTGTTCGACCAAGCGGTAGCCGCCGAGGCCGATCGGGAACTCCCGCGCAAGGGCCGCGTCGTCGCCTACGGGATCGGGCCCGCCGCCCTTCAGCGGGCTGGTGACGCGGCTGTCGTAGCTCGCGATCTTCAGCCCGCGGCTCGCGAGCAGCAGCTTCGTGAATTGGTCGACGTCGAGTGCGAGTTTCTTGTCGAAGGCCGAAGCCGGCAGTCCGGTGAACGCGACGAGTCTCGCGACGACCTGGCGCCGCTCGTCGACGGTCAGGGTTCGCGCGGCCTCCTTGCGAAGGGCTGTTGCGTAGGGGCCGACGGCGAAGCGATAGGCCTCGTCGTGGTAGGCCTCGAGCGAGCGCCCCTTCCGGTCGATCGTCTGGTGGTGCCAGGCCGCCACGGCATAGCTTGGGAGTTCGGTGGCGGCGGCCAAGACTGGCCCAAGACCCTCGTCCCCGTAGCCCGGATAGCCCAGTGTGTTGGCGATCGGGATCACCCCATTGAAGGTGATGCCGCGGATCAAGCCCGACGTGACGTCGCCGTTGAAGGCCCGCGGGTAGATCGCCGCGCGCAAGCCGCCATAGCTCTCGCCGGTCAGGAAGTGCGGCGAGTTCCAGCGGTTGTTCTTCACCAGCCACTGCTCGACGAACTGACCCGCGACGTCGATGTCCGCATCGATGCCGTAGAAATCCTCGGGCTTCCCTGATCCCACGATCCGGCTGTAGCCCGTGCCGACGGGATCGATGAAGACCAGGTCGGCGACGTCCAGCAGGCTGTTTGGGTTGTCCTCGATTTCGAACGGCGGAACGCTCCGCGGCAACCCGCCATCGCCGCCGTGCGCCATCTTCACGCGCCAGGGTCCGAACAGGCCCACGCCGACGAGCGTCGCGCCGCCAGGCCCCCCGGGCAGGACGAAGAGCACCGGCCGGCCAGGCTCTGCGCCGTCCTTCATGAAGGCGTAGGAGAACATCGTCGCGATCGGTTCGCCGCGATCGTTGAAGATGTAGATCTCCCCCGCAGTCGCGGTGAACGCCACCTCCCGGCCGCCGATCGTGACTTCGTGGTGGCTGACGAACTGCTTGGGGGCTGGCAGGCCGGCGAGCGCTTCCGACGTCCCCTGGACCTGCGCACGCGGGGACTCGCCCGCACCCGCCGAGGACGCGGCCAAGGCCAGGAACCCAGCCGCCACGACAGCGACGACCCTGCACGCCGTCATTCTCTCCCCCGGGCCCCTAACAGAACAAGACAGTTGTGTATCGCACGAACCGCGATTGAGGCAAGCAGCGCCGCCTACAGTTCGCAGTGGATGAGGTTTTCGAGCACATCGAACAACACCATCCGGGCTGTCCTTCTGTGCTCCGTGGCGAGCTCGCGCATCTCGTCGCGCAACGCCGCTGGCATGCGGCGTCTATCGGGACGGCCTTCGGCATCACCGCGACGGGTTTCATCCGCCATGCATTCACAGACTATGAGCGTCTACGCCAGACCGACGGCATGACAGACGTTGAGGCTCGCCTGGTCGCTCGCTCGCAGCTCGCAGCTCGCCGCTGCCGCCAAGCACCAACCCGTTGAATCAACGGGATAATTTCTCATAAGATATATTGGGCGTCGAACGGCTGTAGCTGGGTGGATTCCATTTCCAAGTGCGACCTGCCAAGCTTTTCAGCGGGTTGTGACGGGATGGGATCCGGGCCTTGGGAACGCGCTACGACCACCTCACCTTGGACGAGCGGAAGCTGATTTTCCAGCTGCGCGAAGCGAAGATGTCCGTGCCGCGGATCGCCGAGCGGCTCGGCCGGCATCGCTCGACCATCCACCGCGAGATCCGGCGCAACTGGCACGACGACGGCCCCTGGCTGCGTGGCTACTTCCCCCAGGCGGCCCAGTCGCGAACGGATCGGCGCCGCATCCGCCGACGCAAGTTGCATCAGAATCCGGACCTGGCGCGGCACGTCATCGCCCGTCTGCAGCAAGCCTGGTCGCCAGAACAAATCGCCGGCCGCCTTCGACGCGAGGCTGACGGCGCCCGCCGGATCAGCCACGAGACCATCTATCAGTTCGTCTACAGCGAGCACGGGCGTGAGCAGAACCTGTGCCAGCTGCTCCCGAGCCGACGACGCCGGCGACGCAAGCGCTACGCGCGCAAGCCTCGCGGTGTGACGATCCCACTAGAGAACACTTTCGCCGAGCGGCCGACCGAGATCACTGCACGCAGCTCGTTCGGTCACTGGGAGGGCGACCTGGTGATGTTCCGGCGTGCTGGCCATCGATCCGAACTATTTCCGGCTGACCGGCGGGCGCGAACGTTGGCTCTACCGGGTGGCGCGCAAGCACGCCGGCGGCAACGACGGCGCAGGCTTCACCATCTCGCTGCCGACCCTGTTCGAAAAGTCCGGGGCGGAAGGCTCCTACCGGCGGTTCAAGTTCGAGCTGAAGAAGATCGTCGACGCCGACGACCTGCCCGAATACCACCTGCTCTGGATCGATGAAAACCAGGGCAAGGAGCCGGCCCTGATGATGGTCCGCCGCGACAAGCTCACCCCCGATCACCCGGCCTATCGCCCCGCCGCCCTGCGCGACAAGCGCTTCCCACAGATGGCCATCTGAACCCGAGCGCCGGTTCGCGGCAGGGCAGGAGCCGGGAGGGCAGGGGAGGGGCGTTCCCTATAGCCCGATCGGGCGTTGCGGCCGAGCTCGCCGCTTCAGGCGGGGCGGCCTGCGGCCCCTTCTCAAGAGGGAAATCAGAGTCCCCGCTTTTACAGTGGCTTGCCGTCGACTCTGAACCCGCTCTCTCCGGTCGAAGCCGCGGCCAGGCCCGCGAAAGCGGCGGCGAGTCATCGGGCTTTCGGGAACGGCTGGGCCGGCTTCGGCGGATCGGGAACAGGACGTCGGGCGATCAGGGACGCCGGACTGGGCGATCGGGAACGAAACCGCGGGCCATCGGGAACGCGGCCACCTCGCAAGCCTCTGTTCCTATTGATGTTCCAGGTCTTGTCCACAGGCTTAACGGTCTAACCTCTCTTACGAGAGTCTTCTAAGGTTAGTAACGGTTCCTAAACCGCCGACGCCGCTCGCCGGGCTGAAGAAGGGCCCGGCGGCTCGATGGTCACGGAGAGGCGGAAAGGCGCTATTTCGGGCGATTGGGAACGCGGCGGAAGGCCCACTCGCGCCGGCAGATCCACGGAAAGCCCCCAGGTCGGGTCGTTCCTGATCCGCCGACGTAGCGGGGGCCGGCACGCTCGGGCGATTGGGAACGCCATGCTGCGGCCTGCACGTCCCGCGGCGATCCCGGCAGGGCAGGGGACCTACCCGCATGCCGTCGCCTCTTGACTCCGTCGCCGGCCGTTCCCGATCGCCCGATTCTCTCTGGAAAAGCGTTTTCGGCGACGGCCGCGGCCTTGAAGGCTCGTTGCGAGCGCCTACCTGGACTGTTGCGGACCGGGCCCCTCTGGCGGTTGATTTCAACCGTGATGTCGGACCGCGCGGGCGCCCCGGGGTCTGGAAAGCCTTCCCCCCTCAGCCGACCGGCTCCGGGCGCGCCCTCCAATCGGAGGAGCAGATGAACCTGCACATTCGTATCTGGCGTCTGAGAAACCGTCATCGCGGGCTCGAACAGCAGCTGCGCCAAGCGCTGAAGCGACCGGTCCCGGACGCCCTCGCCATCCAGCAGCTGAAGCGACGCAAGCTGCAGGTGAAGGACGAACTGATCCTGGCCGAGGCCCGGCTCGCCCCGGCGACCTGAAGCTCGGGTGGATTGGCCCGCGCCGTCGGGCGATTAGGAACGCCGGCTAATCCTCGGCGTCCTCTTCGCCTTCGCGCGGGACCGAGGCCCCGCCGCCGGTGGCCTCGTAGCGGCGCGCCGCCAGCCACTCCAGCCGCTTGGCCTGGGTCAGCAGCACCCGGCGCAGGCCGCCCTTCACCTGGCGCTCCGAGATCACCTGGGCGAGCCTGGAGATGATCAGGGCCCGCCGGGCGATGCGAAAGTCGGGGTGGGCGCGCAGCTCCTGCACCCGTTCGGAGACGATGCGGCCGCGAAACGACGGCGGCGCCTCGACCGTCAGGCCGCCAGGCGGCGGGTCCTTCTCGTTGAGGATGGCCTTGAACTGGGAGTTGGCGACCGCCTGGGCGGTGATCAACCGCTCCAGGGCGTCGAGATGCGCCCGGGCGGCCGGGGCCAGCAGCCGGTCCTTCGGTCCTACCTGCTGGAACTGCGGCAAGGGCCAGACCTCGATCTCGAACACCTCGAACGGATCCAGCACCGACATCGCCACTGCGTCGGTGCGCTGGTTGGTCAGGTGGCGGCGGATGCGGCTGCGCAGCTGCTCGTTGGTCTGGCCGACATAGATCGGCTCGCCGTCGTAGTCGAAGAAGGCGTAGACGCCCCAGCGGTAGTTGCCGACGACCGGCCGGGCGCCTGAAGGATCGTGCTGGAATGGCGTGTCGAGGAAGCGGGCCAGGGCGAGCCGCAGCTCGTTGGTCTCGAACGGCGGCTGGCGGATGAAGTCGGGATTGGCGCCGAACAGGCTCACGCCACCTCGCGCAGGGCCGCCGCCTCGCTGATGATCGGCTCGAAGATGTGGCGGGCGAGGTGGCGCACCACGTCGACCGCCACGCCGTCGCCGGTGAGGTGGTAGGCCTCGTTGTAGTTGCCGGGCAGCCGGTAGTCGTCGGCCAGGCCCATCAGCCGCGCCGTCTCGCGCGCCGAGATCAGCCGGGTCCGCACGCGCTCGCCGTCGACGACCATGATCACCTGGCGGCTGGAGCCGCCGGCCGGCGTGCGCAGGCAGCCGGAGACGTCGTCGAAGCGCACCTCGGCGCGCTGCACCTTGGCCCCGTTATGGTTCAGCCGCGTGCGGCGGTAGATCCCGCCGACCATCCGGCGGCCGGCGCGCTTGGCGGCGGCCACCTTGGCGGCGTTGATCGGCGACATCATCGCCAGCAGCTGGCGGGTCTCGGCGGCGGTGTGCCAGGCGACGCTCTGTGGGGCCTCCTCGATCACGTCGCGCAGCGACAGGGCCCGCGGCCCGGGCGGGGGCAGGCGCCACCACAGGAAGTCGTCCTGCAGCGCCTGCGGCAGCTTCTCGACGGCCCGGCGCAGGGCCTTGGTGTGGAAGGGCTCCAGCGGGCCGTCCGAGAGCAGGGCAGGGGGGATGGCCAGGTCGGCGCGCACGCCGATCACGAACAGCCGCGGCCGCGACTGCGGCAGGAACAGCTCGGCGTTGATCACCAGGGCGCCCAGCCGATAGCCGGCCCTGGCGTAGGTCCGGCAGATCACCTCGAAATCCTTGCCGCCGTGCGAGGTCAGCGCGCCGCAGACGTTTTCCAGGGCGATGATCGCCGGGCCGCGGCCGTCGGCGACCAGGCCGGTCATCACCTCCCAGAACGGATAGAAGGCGCCCGACCGCTCGGCCTTGAGGCCCGCGCCCGCGCCGGCCAGCGACAGGTCCTGGCAGGGGAAGGAGGCCCAGGCGAGGTCGGCCACGCCCGGCAGTTCGGCCGCGGCGACCTGACGCACGTCGCCGATCTTCAGCTCCGCGCCGCCGAAGTTCTCGCGGTAGACCGCGCCCTTCTTCGGATCGAAGTCGTTGGCGAAGCGGCAGGTCCAGCCGGCTCCGAGGCCAGTGCGCGCCATGCCGCCGCCGGCGAAGAATTCATAGAACTCAGGCATGCCGGCGCCGCGCGTCGGCCGGTCCGGTGCGAGGGGGCGCGGCGCCCTGGGAGGCCTCGCGGGCCAGCTTTTCCTCGATGGCTTCGGTGATCCAGGTGTTGCGCGACACCGCGCCAGGCCGGTCGCCGCGCGCCGCGTCGATCGCCTCGAAGGTCTCCCCCGGCAGCCGCAGGTTGATGCGGTCGAGCCCGCGCACCGCGGAGCTCTTCGAATCGTTTGTCATGGCGCCACGTTGGCGCCTCTGTGGCGCCGCGTCCAGCGCGGGGGTTGCTGGTTTGTTCCTTGTCGGCGTTCATGCCATCGGGCCGCTGATCACCGGCCAGCCGCCGCGGCTGCCGCCGATGACCGCCGAGGAGATGGGGCCGGAGGCGATGACCCTGGTGCGCGACATGCGGCGGGCTGTCGGCCTCGACCCCGACGCCATGACCGAGGTTCCGGACTATATGTCGACCATCCTTCGGCGCACCGAGCTCTATCGGACGTTCGGCGACTACGGGCTTCAGCTGATGAAGGGCCTCATCTCGCCGCGGCGCCGGGAGCTCGCCGTGCTTCGCACCGGGTGGCTCTGCCGCGCGCCCTTCGAATGGGCCGAGCATGTCGCCATCGGCAAACGGATCGGCCTGACGGCGGAAGAGATCGAGCGTGTCATCCGCGGCTCGTCGGATCCGGCCTGGAGCGCGGACGAGCGGGCGATCCTGCGCGCCGCCGAGGAACTGCACGCCGACGCCATGATCTCCGACGAGACCTGGGCCGAGCTGGCGAAATTTCTCGACCAGCTGCAGCTGATCGAACTGCCGTTCCTGATCGGCCACTACCACCAGGTCGCCTTCTACCAGAATGCGCTCCGGCTGCGTCCGCCGCCCGGGAACCTGGATCTCTCGGCGCGCTGAGCGGCGTCCCCCGTTCGTCACCCGCGGCAGTCATCACAGCGCAGCTATTGACTGCAACCTTTCCGATAAATCAGCGCTTTATACAATTGGGGCGAGGGGCTCGTCCGAACGTAGAGCACTGGGAGGTTTGCAGATGGCAAGATTAGCGTTCGTGACGGGCGGGACCCGGGGCATCGGCCATGAGATCGTGGCGCGGCTGAAGGCCGACGGGTTCAGGGTCGCCGCCGGCTACTCCGGCAACGAGTCCGCCGCCGAAGCCTGCGCCAAGAAGCTCGGGGTGATGGTGGTCAAGGGCAATGTCGGAGTGTTCGAGGACTGCCAGCGCGCGGTCCAGCAGGTGGAGGCCGCGCTCGGCCCGGTCGACGTGCTGGTCAACAACGCCGGCATCACCCGCGACAGCGTCTTCCACCGCATGACGCCCGAGCAGTGGGGCGAGGTCATCCGGGTCAACATGGACAGCGTCTTCAACATGACCCGACAGGTGATCGAAGGCATGCGCGAGCGCGGCTGGGGGCGGATCGTCAACATCTCCTCGATCAACGGCCAGAAGGGCCAGATCGGCCAGAGCAACTACTCCGCCGCCAAGGCCGGCATGATCGGCTTCACCAAGGCGCTGGCGCTGGAGAACGCCAAGAAGGGGGTGACGGTGAACGCCATCGCGCCGGGCTATATCGACACCGAGATGGTGCAGGCGGTGCCCGAGAAGGTGCTGCAGTCGATCATCGACCAGATCCCGGTCGGCCGGCTCGGCCGCGGCGAGGAAATCGCCGACGTGGTGTCCTTCCTGGCCGGCGAACGGGCCGGCTATGTGACCGGCGCCACCTTGACCATCAACGGCGGTCAGTTCATGGCCGGGTAACGCCGTATCCACGTCCTAAAAGCGCCCCAGTCGGACGGCATCAACGATGGAGTCATGACGGGCCACCCACGTGCGAATTGTAGGGCCATGTTCGCAGCGGCGGCGCTCATGGCCCTCGCGTGCGTCGGCTCGGCGTGGGCGGCGCCGGAAAATCTGCGCCAGGGGTTGTTCGGCCACGAGGGAATCGAATCGCGCCAGTTCGGCGCGCCGCCGGTGGCGCGCTACGTTTCCGAGGACGGCGACGGCTTCGTGCTCGACCGCACCCAGGCCGGCCGGGTGCTGCTCAAGTTCGACAACAACCCCGAGGTCTGGGCGCTGCAGGCCAAGCCGGCGCCGCGCGGCGACACCATCTACAAGAACGACCTCGGCGAGCCGGTGCTGCGCGCCACCCGGCTGGGCGGCGTCACCGTCTTCACCGACCAGCGGCCGAGCGGCTCGGCGGCGGCGCTGACCGGCGGCGGCTCGCCGCTGCGGCTGTTGCCGCTCGGGCCTCAGGCGCTGCTCGAGCGCCTGGCCCAGTCCAGCGCGCGCGCCAGCCGTGCGGCGCGGCGGCTGATCCCGTTCAACGCCGACGCCAGCCCCGCCTCGTCCGCCCTGATCGCCGACGCCGCCATCGTGACCAGCGAGGCGGTGGCGCGGATGACCCACCGTTCCGATTCCGCCCAGCTGCTGTCGCGCTTCCGCGGCGTGCGGCTGGAAGAAGGCCGCCGCCCGGACGTCCGGGTGTCCGGCGGCATGATGCAGATCACCGTCACCCCGGCCCTGGGGCTGGCCGGACGACCCTCATCCGAGCGCATCGTCGCGGCCGCCGAACAGGCGACCAGCCGCTAGCTGGCCGCAGCCCTTGAACAAGCCGGCCTCAGCCCTTGAAAACGTCCTTGGCGGCGCGCACCGCGGCGAACACCTGGGCATCGGGCTCGCCGACGGCGCCG
>Ga0207711_10002586_pt1 | contig 16099 bp, 12 predicted proteins | sample KBSS34metaG_FD_184401 | JGI IMG/M metagenome (GOLD analysis project Ga0207711, IMG submission 184401) | Switchgrass rhizosphere microbial communities from Kellogg Biological Station, Michigan, USA - KBS S3-4 metaG (SPAdes) (version 2) | ecosystem: Host-associated > Plants > Roots > Rhizosphere...
CGATCCCATCCGCCTCGCTCGACGAGATCACGCCGGTGTCGACCATGGTGCTGAGCACCACTTTGGCGCGCGTCTTGGCCGCCTCGACATCGGCGGTGGGCGAGTAGTTCGACGGCGCCTTGACCAGCCCGGCGATGATCGCGGCCTCGGCGGTGGAGAGGTGGTCGGCCGGGTGGCCGAAGAACTTGCGGCTGGCGGCGTCGATGCCGTAGGCGCCGCCGCCGAAGTAGACCTTGTTCAGGTACAGCTCGAGCAGCTGGTCCTTGTCGAACTTGCGCTCGAGCGCGAGCGCCAGCACGCCCTCGCGGATCTTGCGCCCGAACGTGCGGCTGTTGTTGAGGAAGATCGTGCGGGCCAGCTGCTGCGTGATGGTCGAGCCGCCCTGCCGCCAGCGCCCCGTTTCGTAACGCACCATGACCGAGCGGACGACCCCGATCGGGTCGACGCCCCAATGCTCGCGAAAACGCCGATCCTCGACCGAGACGATGGCGTCCTTCATGATCGGCGGGATCTGCTGTGTGTTCAGCCACTTGCCGTAGCTGGGCCCAAGCGACAGCAATTCGCTGCCGTCGCGGGCCCGCACGACGATCATCTGCCCGTTCTGGCTGCTCTGGAGCGAGGAGAACGAAGGCAGCTGGCGCTCGGTGAGGAAGACCGCGGTGCCCAGGCCGATCACGCCCAGGATCACCAATGCGCCGCCCCAGATCACGATGGCGCGCACGATGCGCCGCCACAGCGGCCTTGGCGCGGGTTCCTCGGGCGAGCGGCTGGGGCTCGCGCCGCGCCGGCCGGAATTATTGGGCATTCCTGGTTACGAACCCCCGTAGCGGACGATCACGTGGCAGTCGCCCTACACTCTGGCGCGCCGATTTGTAACCCTGGGTGAACGGCCCGGGACCGCGAGCCCGCGCCCCTCCCCTGCAAGGGAGGAGCAGGCCTGCGATCAGCCTTCCTTGGGCTTGAAGTCGAGCGAGGCGGAATTGATGCAGTAGCGCAGGCCCGTCGGCCCGGGGCCATCGGGGAAGACGTGGCCCAGGTGCCCTTCGCACTTGGCGCAGCGCACTTCGGTGCGGACCATGCCGTGCGACATGTCGCGGTGCTCATCGACCGCTTCCTCGCCCACCGGCGCGGTGTAGCTCGGCCAGCCCGAGCCCGAATTGTACTTGGTGTCGGACGAGAACAGCGGCGCACCACAGCCGGCGCAGGTGTAGAGCCCGTCCTGCTTGTTCTTCTCGTACTTGCCGGTGAAGGCGCGCTCGGTGCCGGCCTGGCGCAGGACCTGATACTGCTCGGGCGACAGCTTGGCGCGCCACTCGGCGTCGGTCAGTTCGACTTTCTCGGTGGTGTTGGGATCGGTCATCTCGGGGCTTCTCCTTGGCCAGGAATATGGCGCGGCGGCGCACCGATTTCCAGAGAGCGGTGAGAATGCACCCCGGTACTGGTCAATGCGGGTGGACTGCCATAGTCAGCCCCCTTTCACGATCGGCAGGATTGCACAGATGAATACGCGCGGCTCCATGATCTTCGCCCCGGTCCTGCTGCTGGTCCTGCCGAGCGCCTGCGGCCAGAGCCAGGACGCCGCCGATCCGGGCTCCTCCACGCAGCCGACGCAGGCCGTGGCGGACGCGCCGCCAGCGTTCGGCGTCTGCAAGTCGTGCCATGCGGTGAAGCCGGGCCAGAACCTCATCGGGCCCTCGCTCGCCGGCGTGTGGGGGCGCAAGGCCGGCAGCCTGCCGGGCTATACCTACAGTGGCCCGCTCAAGGCCTCCGGGATCACCTGGGACCGGGCGAGCCTGGACACATGGCTGCAAGGGCCGATGCAGATGGTGCCGGGAACGCGGATGGTCGTCGGCCTGTCCGATCCGGCGAGCCGCAAGCAAGTGATCGACTATCTCGAAACGCTGAAGTGAGCGCGGGACACCGCATCCGCGACGGCATGAGGCCCGCCTGACGGGTCATGAAAAAGGAGCGGCGCCCTCCCGGACACCGCTCCTTCCCGGGGACAACCCTGGAAAAAGCCTGTCGCCTGGAACACTCAGACCTTGTGGGCGGGCAGCGATGCCGCGGGCGCGGCTTCAGCCTTGACCGGAATGGCAGTGCCATCGGGCTTGGCCGCCTCGCAACCGTCCGACGCGGCCTGCGTGACCTTGGGCTGCGCGCTCGAACCGTCCGAGCTGTACGCGACCATGCGGGTGCAGCCGTTGGCATCGGTGCTCGACGAGTAATAGCTGACGTGGACGCCCGCCGGCATCGTGCCGACCATGGTCACGCCGGGCGCAGTGGCTTGCGCATCGCCGTTCGCCACGGCGTGCTGCACCGACTGCCGGGCCTGGCGCTGCAGCAGCGCCGCCTGCTGCATCATCGCCTGCATCTGCGCGTCCATGGCGGCCGAGATGCGGTCCATCTGCGCGAAAGGATCGTAGGCGGCGGTATCGTAGGCGGCGGTCGGCACGAAGGCGACCTGAGGCGCGACGTCGCCGGTGTAATGCACTTCGACGACCTGCCCGTCCGGCGCAGCGACCTTCATCGTATGCAGCTTGGCCGTGGCGGCCTCGGCGACGCCGGCCCCGAGCAGGGCCAAAGCGGCAGCGCCGACGATATACTTGGGAGCAATTCGCATGGGGGATTTCTCCTTCGACTCAAAGACCCAGTGCGATGACCGAAGCTGCTACCGCGAAGCTGAACGGCAGATGACGGATGCGGCCCGTATCGTGCGAGCCGAAACGAAAAAGGGCGGCCCCGCAAGGCCGCCCTTCTGCTTGTCTCTCGGCAGAACCGAGAAGAAGATCACTTGATCTCGACGGTGCCGCCGGCTTCCTCGATCTTCTTCTTGATCTCTTCGGCCTCGGCCTTGTTCACGCCTTCCTTGACCGCCTTGGGAGCGCCCTCGACCAGAGCCTTGGCTTCGGCGAGGCCCAGCTGCGTGATCGCGCGGACTTCCTTGATGACCTGGATCTTCTTGCCGCCGTCGCCGGTGAGGATGACGTCGAATTCGGTCTTCTCTTCGACCGGAGCGGCGGCATCGCCACCACCGGCGGGCGCAGCCACGGCCACCGCGGCGGCGGCGGAAACGCCCCACGCCTCTTCGAGGGCCTTGGCGAGGTCGGCCGCCTCGAGGACGGTCAGCTGCGACAGTTCTTCAACAAGCTTGGCAATATCGGCCATTGTATTCACTCCTGGTTTCGTGGTCCCGGTGCCTCACGGCCGCCGGGCTAAATCGCTGGAAACGTCTGGCTGAGCTTGAACTCAGGCGGCATCCTTCTCGGCGTAGGCGGCAAAGACGCGCGCCAGCTTGGCCGCCGGAGCGGTCGAGAGCTGGGCGATCTTGGTCGCCGGAGCCTGGACGAGGCCGATGAGCTTGGCGCGCATCTCGTCGAGCGAGGGCATCGAGGCGAGAGCCTTGACACCTTCGGCGTTGAGGACGTGCGCACCCAGCGAACCGCCGACGATCTCGATCTTGTCGGTCGTCTTGGCGAAGTCGACGACGGCCTTGGCGGCGGCGACGGGATCCACCGAAGTGGCGATACCCGTCGGGCCGTTCAGGAAGTCGCCGATACCGACATAGTCGGTGTCCGCGATGGCAAGCTTGGCAAGACGGTTCTTCGCAACCTTGTAGGACGCTCCGGCCTCGCGGACCTTCGTGCGCAGGGCGGTGGACTGGGCCACCGACATGCCGAGGTTGCGGGTGATGACCACCACGCCGACCTCGTTGAAGACCGCGTTGAGCGAAGCGACCGATTCGGCTTTCTGCGAACGATCCATGCCTTACTCCTTCACAATGGCCGCCCCGAAACCGAGAAACTTCGGCGCGCGGCGACCGGCTACGTGTTTCCCATGCCGCGAGTGCGACAAGGGGAAGTCCGTTTCGATGGGGAAGGAGCCGTGCCGGTAAGCACGAAAGCGGCACCGCGCCGGGAGGCGAAGGGCCGTGGATTATCTCTGTCCCCGTCTAGGCTGGAGATTAAGAGGGAAACCCTCGCCAGCTGTCTCGGACGGATGACTCGGCAAGCCGAAGCTGCCGGTCGGGGCAGGCCTTTGGCGGAAGTCGGGTGCGGAGTCAAGGTTGATGGCTTGGTGGGAAGCGTTGAACCGCTGCTAGCGTCCGCTGGCGATCATAGCCGATCGTGGCATATTGCGTCCATGAACGACCTACACGACCGAGTAACCCACTCTAGCATGCCTCGGCGCGCCGGCCTGCTGTTGATGCTCGTTGGTTCCGGATGTTCATCGATTTGGGGGACTACGCCCCTAGCGGGGTTGTCAGTCGTTGGAGGGCTTCTTGCAGTCGTCGGTACGTTTCGACGATCAAAAGCGAAGGTCCGCTGACGCCTCAAAAACTGGGCTATAGACGCGGTAGCTAAAGGCACTTAACCGGCGGCTAAGAACCGCGGTCTAATCACAACCGATGTCTACCGATCGGCGATCTCGAAGTATTTTCTCAGGAACCGTCAGCGGCCTAGCGACAGCTTGTGTCCACTATCTGAGCGGCGGGAGCCGTGTAACCTCCGGCTCGATTTTCCTTGGGATCATCATGATCTTGAGCGGATGGACCGTGCTGTTCAATCTGCTCGCAATTTGGGTTGGCCGTCCGAACGAAGTCCACTGCGCTGAATACGATATTGAAGGCGCACACGCTGCTCGCATGATGTCGCCTCGACTCACCAACATCGTTTGTGCGGCATTCTGGTTGAACAGTTGCCTAATGATGATGGTCGAATTGAACACCTAGCGCCCCCTTCCCACCCAATCTCAGACGTAGCGGCGAGCCGGCCGTCTCCGCTGACCAGCAGTTGATCTGGTCCAGAGATTGGTCCATTTCGTGCACTGACTGGAGGAACGCACATGGACATCTCGGTTACCGACGCCAAGAGTCAGCTGACCGAGCTGGTCCGCCGCGCGCAGGCGGGGGAGGAGATCGTGCTGACGCGGCACGGCCATCCCGCCGCACGGATCACACCGATAATTGCGAAAGTCAGCGCCGCGAAGCGTCGGGCCCTTCTTCGAGAGGTGCGAGCCAGGGCAGCGGCAAAGGTGTTGGAAGGTCCTGCCGCTGAGCAGAGCCAGGACTTCCTCTACGACGAGGATGGGCTGCCGCGTTGATCGTCGTCGACACGTCCGCGATCATGGCCATTCTCCTGGACGAAGCCGAAGCGGATGCCTGCGTGGCCGAGCTCGAAACCCATGATGAGCTTGCGATCTCGGCGGCCACGGTTGCCGAGATACTGATCGTCGCCGATCGGCGCGGGGTCGGCGAAGAGGCAAGGATGTTGCTGGATGGCCTCGGGATCGATGTCGTCCCGGTCACAGCCGCGTCACCGCCCCGGATCGCCTCGATCTACCGGCGCTGGGGCAAGGGCAACCATCCAGCAGGCCTGAACTTCGGGGATTGCTTCGCTTACGATCTCGCGAGCGAGCGTGGCTGCCCCCTGCTCTTCGTGGGCAACGACTTCACGCAGACCAACATAGCCGGCGTCCTGCAGGTAGGCCCCTAACCCTCCCCCTCGTACCCCAGCAAATCGCCCGGCTGGCAGTCCAGCTCGCGGCAGATTGCTTCCAGCGTCGAGAAGCGGATCGCCTTGGCCTTGCCGGTCTTGAGGATCGAGAGGTTGGCAAGGGTGATGCCGATGCGCTCGGACAAGTCGGTGAGCGTCATGCGGCGCTGGTAGAGCATGTCGTCGAGCTTCACCACGATGCGGGTTCCTTCGGTTTCGCCGTCTTCGGTGTCGATCTTGGCCTTGGGCGCCATCACACGGTGCCTTCCAGTTCGGCGCGCATCGCGGCGCCCTGGCGGAACACACGGGCCAGGATGAAGAGGATCAGCATCAGCAGCAGGCCGTTCATGGAGATACCGTCGTCGACCTGGATTTGCCCACGGATGTGCGGCGCGTCTCCGGCGACATGGTCGAGCCAGGTGGCGATGCCGCCGATCGCCACGGAAACGACCTGAACGGCGAGCGTGAGCCAGGCCATCTGCGTCAGGCGAGTGGCGTTGAGCGGCACGAACGGGTCGCCCTCGCCCACCGTGTCGACGATCCGCTTGAGCAGTTGGAAGAGGCGGAACAGGATCAGCAGCAGCGCGATCGCGCAGAGGATGAGCCCGGTCACGATCCCGAAAAAGGTCGTCATCGAGAGGCTGGGCGCCGCCTTGCCGAGTTCCACGGCGATATCATGCTGGAAGAAATGCAGCAGCGGGACCGCCACGACGCAGGCGGCAGCGCCGAGCAGCATGACGCCCATGAGGAACCAGAGCAGGGCCTTGGCGATGGCGAGCAGCGGATCGCGGGTGATCGAGGTCATGGGAGGTCTCCTGCCTGTCCGCTTACATCAGCACGATGGAAGCGGGCGTCGCGACCACGAAGGGTGCGTCCGCCGGGGCCTGGGCCGCCTGGGCCTGGAAAGGAGCGCCCGAAAGCGTGGGCAGCCACAGCGACAGCATGAGCCCCAGTGCGAGCAGGGAAGCCGTGGAGCGTTGCGAGGAAGTGATCGTCATGTTCGTTCTCCGATATGCTTGATATCGAAATTCAATAATCTCGATTCGGCATATCGTCAATCGATATTATCGAAAAACAATGCATCGCTTATCGGAAGGCGAAAAGACGCTGTTGGGGCGAGCGCACGAAAAAAGGGGCGGCCCCCATTATGGGAGCCGCCCCAGTGAGCCCGTAGCGACGGGCTTGCGTTCAGGCCGTGACCAGCGGGGGGCTTGCAGGTTCGGTGGGCTCGGTCGTCGGCCTGTAGGTGCGCCAGTCGAACGGGGCATTCGAGTTCTGGCGCTGTTCGTGTTCCATCCTCTGCAGGATCAGGCGGGCGCGCTTGCGGCGGGCGGGGCGCGCGGTGAAGGGATTGGCCTCGTCCGGCTCGGCTTCGACCATCTCGTCGATCAGGCGGGTGCGCTCCTCGGCGCTCATGTCGCCGATGGAGCCGGCAAGAGGAGCGGGCGCCTTGCGGTTCGGCGCGGCAGCGGGCGCGACCGGCGTGGCGAGGACCATCGGCTCGCGTTCCAGCAGTTCGCCATCGGCGGGCGCTTGGGCGGAGCTTCGGGCAAAGCCGTACTGGACCTGGCGATCGCCGGCGATGCCCGGTGCGCCGAAGACCGGAGCGGTCCGGGGCGCGGGCTCGGCCACGTCGGACAGTGCTTCCGGCGCGAACGCGGGCGGCTCGGCGGCAACGGGCTCGATAGCGGTGTCGTACGCGACCTCGTCCTCGTCACGCCGGCGGCGCGAGCGCATCACGCCGTAGCCGATCGCACCCAGGCCCAGGGCCGCGAGCAAGCCGGCGATGGCCTCACCCGGCAAACCGTCCCCACCACGATCCTGGGCCGGAGCCGGCGCCGCCGCGGGTCGGGCGGTGTTGCCAGCAGGCGCGACCGGATCGGCGGCGAGGATGTTGTGCGACGAGGCGGGCGCCGCCTCGGCCTGCGAAGGCGCGGCTGTGGGGGCCGAAGCGCGTGACGGAGCCCGCGGGCTGGCGGGAGCGGCGGCGACCCGCGTTGCGGAGCGCTGCACGGTCCGCTCGGGGACGGTACGCTCGGCGCGCGGCTCGACCGGGGCGCTCACGGACTTCGGTGCACTGGCAGTCGGCTCGCTGGGCGCCGCCGACACTTCCGGCAGCACGATCGCCGGCGCCGCCACCGGGGCAGCAACCGAAGGCGCGACAGTCGCGGTCGGACTGGTCGAAGTAACCGGCGCCGCCGATGAAGTCGCCGCAGGCGGCGGCAACTGGATCGCGAGCGCCGCGTCCTGCGCGAACACCGGAGTGGAACCGAGCGCGAGCACGGCCGAGATGGCGGCGGTGGCGCTGAGCGAGCGGGTGAATGCGTGTGTCATGCCAGTCAAAATGCAGCTTGCGGCGAGAAGTTACAGGGCGATTTGCCGAATACTGGATGAAGTGAAGCCTTCCCCGCGACGAAACGAGTATTACTTACGAAGGTCAGGTTTTCGGAACAGCCATAACCACGTCTCATAGGCGATGCGCATCTGCTCGAAGACGCGCAGGTTCATCTGGCGTTCACTTATTTTTCCGTGATCGCAACCATCTTGCGGTGTATGGAAGCGCTTGGGCGATGCGAGAGGCCGGCAGTGTTCCTCGATGCCGCAAGCCGCCCACAGGGTTTGACTTCGCGAAGGCCGCTGCCTATATGCCGCTCTGCTCGGCGCTTCGAGCAAGGCGGGTCCAGCGCGGGGACTCATCCACGAAGGAAGCGGCAACCGGGTTTCCATCTGACGCAAGAGGCTGCGAACGGCAGGTTGATCCTCAGGGATTGGCGTGCGTCCGCGGCCCTTCTCGTGTTTCCAGATGGCGCGCCGCTCCGGCGGCGACTCGCGAGAGATTCGAATGACCCGGCCGGCGTCTGCCCGGCCGCCCGAGAAGCGAAGAGGCACAAGACCCTTTATGGCGACCAAGCCCGTCAACTCCGACGTCCAGCCCAAGCAGGACCTGCGCTCCGCCAGGAAGCGCATCCGCAAGATCTTCGGCAACATCCACGAAGTCGTGCAGATGCCGAACCTGATCGAGGTCCAGCGCGAGAGCTACGAGCAGTTCCTGCGCTCCGATCCCTCGACCGGCTATGTCTCGGGCCTGGAGAAGACCCTGCGCTCGGTGTTCCCGATCCGCGACTTCGCCGGCACCAGCGAGCTGGACTTCGTCCACTACGAGCTGGAAGACCCCAAGTACGACCAGACCGAGTGCCGCCAGCGCGGCATCACTTATGCGGCGCCGATGAAGGTGACGCTGCGCCTGATCGTGTTCGAGGTGGACGCCGAGACCGAGACCCGCTCCGTGCTCGATATCAAGGAGCAGGACGTCTACATGGGCGACATGCCGCTCATGACCGAGAACGGCACCTTCATCGTCAACGGCACCGAGCGCGTCATCGTCTCGCAGATGCACCGTTCGCCGGGCGTGCTGTTCGACCACGATCGCGGCAAGACCCACTCCTCGGGCAAGTTCCTGTTCGCCGCGCGCGTGATCCCCTATCGTGGCTCGTGGCTGGACTTCGAATTCGACGCCAAGGACATCGTCAACGTCCGCATCGACCGCAAGCGCAAGCTGCCGGTCACCGCCCTGCTCTACGCGCTGGGCCTCGATAGCGAGCAGATCCTCGACTACTTCTACGAGACCGTGACCTGGAAGCGCGGCGAAGGCGGCTGGCGCCTGCCCTACACGCCCGACGCGTGGCGCGGCGCCAAGCCGGCGTTCGACATCGTCGACGCCAAGTCCGGCGAAGTCGTGTTCCCGGCCGGCACCAAGATCTCCCCGCGTGCCGCCAACAAGGCGCAGAAGGACGGCCTGGAAGAGCTGCTGATCCCGACCGAGGAAATCTTCGGCCGCTATTCGGCCAAGGACCTGATCGACGAGACCACCGGCCGCATCTACATCGAGGCGGGCGACGAAGTCTCGCCGGAGAACCTCGACGCGCTCGACGCTGCCGGCATCGACCAGATCGAGCTGCTCGACATCGACGACATCAACACCGGTCCCTGGATTCGCAACACGCTCAAGGCCGACAAGGCCGAGAACCGCGACATGGGCCTGGAGGCGATCTACAAGGTCATGCGTCCCGGCGAGCCGCCGACGAAGGAGACTGCCGAGGCGCTGTTCGACGGCCTGTTCTTCGATGGCGATCGCTACGACTTGTCGGCCGTGGGCCGCGTCAAGCTCAACATGCGCCTGGGCCTCGATGCCGAGGACACCGTGACGACGCTGCGCACCGAGGACATCCTCGCCGTGGTCAAGGAGCTGGTGAACCTCAAGGACGGCAAGGGCGAGATCGACGACATCGACAATCTCGGCAACCGCCGCGTGCGTTCGGTGGGCGAGCTGCTGGAGAACCAGTACCGCGTCGGCCTGCTGCGCATGGAACGTGCGGTCAAGGAGCGCATGTCGAGCGTCGACGTCTCGACGGTGATGCCGAACGACCTCATCAACGCCAAGCCCGCCGTGGCCGCGGTGCGTGAGTTCTTCGGCTCCAGCCAGCTCTCGCAGTTCATGGACCAGACCAACCCGCTGTCGGAAGTGACGCACAAGCGCCGCGTCTCGGCGCTCGGGCCGGGCGGTCTCACCCGCGAGCGCGCCGGCTTCGAAGTGCGCGACGTCCACCCGACGCACTACGGCCGCATCTGCCCGATCGAGACGCCGGAAGGCCCGAACATCGGTCTGATCAACTCGCTGTCGACGTTCGCCCGCGTCAACAAGTACGGCTTCATCGAGACGCCGTACCGCAAGGTGATCGAAGGCAAGGTGACCGGCGAGGTCGTCTACCTCTCCGCCATGGAGGAGCAGAAGCACACCGTCGCGCAGGCCTCGGCCGAGCTGACGGAAGATGGCACCTTCGTCGAGGACCTGATCTCGGCGCGGCAGAACGGCGAGTTCATCATGTCGCCGTCCGAGCAGGTCACGCTGATGGACGTCAGCCCCAAGCAGCTCGTCTCGATCACAACCTCGCTGATCCCGTTCCTGGAGAACGACGACGCGAACCGCGCGCTGATGGGCTCGAACATGCAGCGCCAGGCGGTGCCGCTGGTCAAGGCCGACGCGCCGTTCGTGGGCACCGGCATGGAAGAGACCGTGGCGCGCGATTCGGGCGCGGCGATCTCGGCGCTGCGCGGCGGCGTGGTCGACCAGGTCGACGCCACCCGTATCGTCATCCGCGTGTCGGGCGACATCGAGCCGGGCAAGTCGGGCGTGGACATCTACACGCTGCAGAAGTTCCAGCGCTCCAACCAGAACACCTGCATCAACCAGCGTCCGCTGGTGAAGGTGGGCGACGTCGTCGCCGCCGGCGACACCATCGCCGACGGTCCCTCGACCGAGCTGGGTGAGCTGGCGCTCGGCCGCAACAGCCTCGTCGCGTTCATGCCGTGGAACGGCTACAACTACGAGGACTCGATCCTGATCTCCGAGCGGATCGTGAAGGACGACGTCTTCACCTCGATCCACATCGAGGAGTTCGAGGTCATGGCCCGCGACACCAAGCTCGGGCCCGAGGACATCACCCGCGACATCCCGAACGTCGGCGAGGAAGCGCTGCGCAACCTCGACGAGGCGGGCATCGTCTACATCGGCGCCGAAGTGCACCCGGGCGACATCCTCGTCGGCAAGATCACCCCGAAGGGTGAATCGCCGATGACGCCCGAGGAGAAGCTGCTGCGCGCGATCTTCGGCGAAAAGGCCAGCGACGTGCGCGACACCTCGCTGCGCCTGCCGCCGGGCGTCTCGGGCACGATCGTCGAGGTCCGCGTCTTCAACCGCCACGGCATCGAGATCGACGACCGTACCCGCGCGATCCAGAACGAGGAAATCGAACGCCTCGCCAAGGACCGCGAGGACGAACGCGCGATCCTCAACCGCGCGACCTACAACCGCCTCAAGGACATGCTGCTGGGCCAGACCGCCACGGCGGCGCCCAAGGGCGTGAAGAAGGGCGGCGAGATCAACGAGGAGCTCCTCGGCGAGGTCGAGCGTCACGAGTGGTGGAAGTTCGCGGTCGCCGACGACCACGTGCAGTCGCAGCTCGAAGCGGTGAAGTCGCAGTACGACGAGACCGTCAAGGCGATCCTGGAGAAGTTCGAGGACCGCAAGGAGAAGCTGGAGCGCGGCGACGAGCTGGCCCCCGGCGTGCTCAAGATGGTCAAGGTCTTCGTCGCGGTGAAGCGCAAGCTGCAGCCGGGCGACAAGATGGCCGGCCGTCACGGCAACAAGGGCGTCATCAGCCGCATCCTGCCGGTCGAGGACATGCCGTTCCTGGCGGACGGCACGCCCGTAGACCTCGTGCTCAACCCGCTGGGCGTGCCTTCGCGCATGAACGTCGGGCAGATCTTCGAGACCCACCTGGGCTGGGCCGCGCGCGGCCTGGGCCAGCAGGTCAAGGCGGCGCTGGAGGACTGGCGCCGGGCGAACCCGAACCCCGAAGCGGGCGCTCCGCCCGAGGCGGTGCGCGATCGCCTCAAGACGATCTACGGGCCGCAGTACCACGGCGACATCGACGGGCGCGACACCGCCTCGCTGATCGAGCTCGCGGGCAACCTGACGGGCGGCGTGCCGATGGGCACTCCAGTGTTCGACGGCGCGGTGGAAGCCGATGTCGCCGACATGCTGGAGCTGGCCGGGCTCGATCGCTCGGGCCAGTCGGACCTCTACGACGGACGCACCGGCGACAAGTTCGACCGCAAGGTGACCGTGGGCATCATCTACATGCTCAAGCTGCACCACCTCGTGGACGACAAGATCCACGCGCGTTCGATCGGGCCCTACTCGCTCGTCACCCAGCAGCCGCTGGGCGGCAAGGCGCAGTTCGGCGGCCAGCGCTTCGGCGAAATGGAGGTCTGGGCCTTGCAGGCCTACGGCGCCGCCTACACCTTGCAGGAAATGCTGACGGTGAAGTCCGACGACGTGGTCGGCCGCACCAAAGTCTACGAGGCGATCGTCAAGGGCGACGACACCTTCGAGGCCGGCATTCCCGAGAGCTTCAACGTGCTCGTCAAGGAAATGCGCTCGCTGGGCCTGAACGTCGAGCTGAACTCGGTCATCGACCACGACGATGCCGACGACGAGGCGATCAACAACGGCCGGCTGGCGGCGGAGTGAACTCGGCGCCGCTCCGTTTGCCTTTCGACCATTTAGTCGATGATGGTGGGTGGAGCGTCGTCAACCACTGGAGCTCAGCGGTTCATTCGCACCTGATACTACAAAGGGAAAACGTTAAGTTTGATTATCAAGCTAGCCGAGACGGGATTTCCTACGATGTCATTTTAGATGACATCTACAAATTTCCTGCCGATTTGCTGGCCGAGTTTTTTGGCTTAACACTTTCTCGAGACGAGCGCGCAATCGAAGCAATTAGTGGCAATTTCGAATATGTTAGAGGTGAGCTTTCAGTTCCCGAAGTTAGGGGGAAGTTTCGAAAGTGGCGCATTGAAAGGGAGAGGGTTGAGGAAAGCTCGAGCTTTTTAAAACAACATTCCTCTTTCGATCTGCTGGATCACCTCACGCAATTTGTTGTTACGCTCCTGCCTTGGAGACAGAAATGAACGACCTGACCAAGTTCACCAACCAGATGGCGAAGCCCGAGACCTTCGATCAGATCCAGATCGGTCTCGCCAGCCCTGAGCGCATCCGCTCCTGGTCCTTCGGCGAGATCAAGAAGCCGGAGACGATCAACTACCGCACGTTCAAGCCCGAGCGTGACGGCCTGTTCTGCGCGCGCATCTTCGGTCCGGTGAAGGACTACGAGTGCCTGTGCGGCAAGTACAAGCGCATGAAGTACAAGGGCGTCGTCTGCGAGAAGTGCGGCGTCGAAGTGACCGTCACCAAGGTGCGCCGCGAGCGCATGGGCCACATCGAGCTGGCCGCGCCGGTCGCGCACATCTGGTTCCTCAAGTCGCTGCCCTCGCGCATCGGCCTGCTGCTCGACATGCAGCTCAAGCAGCTCGAGCGCATCCTCTACTTCGAGAGCTACGTGGTGATCGAGCCGGGCCTGACCCCGCTCGAGAAGTACCAGTTGCTGACCGAGGACGAACTGCTCGACGCGCAGGACGAGTACGGCGAGGACAGCTTCTCGGCCGGCATCGGCGCCGAGGCGGTCAAGCACATGCTCATGAGCCTGGACCTCGAGCAGGAGCGTGACGACCTGATGGAAGAGCTGCGGACCACCAAGTCCGAGCTCAAGCCCAAGAAGATCATCAAGCGCCTCAAGGTCGTGGAATCGTTCATCGATTCGGGCAACCGCCCCGAGTGGATGATCCTCGACGTCGTGCCGGTCATCCCGCCCGAGCTGCGCCCGCTGGTGCCGCTGGACGGCGGCCGCTTCGCGACCTCGGACCTCAACGACCTCTATCGCCGCGTCATCAACCGCAACAATCGCCTGAAGCGCCTGATCGAGCTGCGCGCGCCCGACATCATCGTGCGCAACGAAAAGCGCATGCTGCAAGAAGCGGTCGACGCGCTGTTCGACAACGGCCGCCGCGGCCGGATCATCACCGGTGCGAACAAGCGGCCCTTGAAGTCGCTGTCCGACATGCTCAAGGGCAAGCAGGGCCGCTTCCGCCAGAACCTGCTCGGCAAGCGCGTCGACTACTCGGGCCGTTCGGTGATCGTGACGGGGCCGGAGCTGAAACTGCACCAGTGCGGCCTGCCCAAGAAGATGGCGCTCGAGCTGTTCAAGCCGTTCATCTACGCCCGCCTCGATGCCAAGGGTCTGTCGATGACCCTCAAGCAGGCGAAGAAGTGGGTCGAGAAGGAGCGCAAGGAAGTCTGGGACATCCTGGACGAGGTGATCCGCGAGCACCCGGTGCTGCTGAACCGCGCGCCGACGCTCCACCGCCTCGGCATCCAGGCGTTCGAGCCCGTCCTCATCGAGGGCAAGGCGATCCAGCTGCACCCGCTCGTCTGCTCGGCCTTCAACGCCGACTTCGACGGTGACCAGATGGCCGTCCACGTGCCGCTCTCGCTGGAAGCCCAGCTCGAAGCGCGCGTGCTGATGATGTCGACCAACAACATCCTCTCGCCCGCGAACGGCAAGCCGATCATCGTGCCCTCGCAGGACATGGTGCTGGGCCTGTACTACCTCTCGATGGACCGCGAAGGCGAGCCGGGCGAAGGCATGATGCTGTCCGACATCGCCGAGGTGCACCAGGCGCTTCACGTGGGCGCGGTGACGCTCCACTCGAAGATCCACACGCGCATCCCGCAGACCGACGAGCAGGGCAACCAGTACATGCTGCGCGTCGAGACGACGCCGGGCCGCATGCTCATCGGCGAGTGCCTGCCCAAGAGTCACACGGTGCCCTTCGAAGTCGTCAACCGCCTCCTCACCAAGAAGGAGATCGGCGACGTCATCGACCAGGTCTATCGTCATACCGGCCAGAAGGACACGGTGCTGTTCGCCGACGCGATCATGTCGCTCGGCTTCCGCAACGCGTTCAAGGCGGGCATCTCGTTCGGCAAGGATGACATGATCATCCCCGACAGCAAGGTGGCGCTGGTCAACGAGACCAAGGAACTGGTGGCCGACTACGAGCAGCAGTACCAGGACGGCCTCATCACCCAGCAGGAGAAGTACAACAAGGTGATCGACGCCTGGAGCCGCTGCGGCGACCAGGTGGCGAACGCCATGATGGACGAGATCCGCGCGATGCCGATCGACCCGGAGACGGGCCGCCAGAAGCCGATCAACTCGATCTACATGATGAGCCACTCGGGTGCGCGCGGTTCGCCGGCGCAGATGAAGCAGCTCGCCGGCATGCGCGGCCTGATGGCCAAGCCTTCGGGCGAGATCATCGAGACGCCGATCATCTCGAACTTCAAGGAAGGCCTGACCGTCCTTGAGTACTTCAACTCGACCCACGGCGCCCGCAAGGGTCTGGCCGACACCGCGCTCAAGACGGCGAACTCGGGCTACCTGACCCGCCGTCTGGTCGACGTGTCGCAGGACTGCGTCGTCGTGATCGACGACTGCGGCACCGAGCGGGCGCTGGAAATGCGCTCGATCGTGCAGGGCGGCGCGACGATCGCCTCGCTCGCCGAGCGTATCCTGGGCCGTACCCTGGCCGAGGACATCGTCGACAAGGCGGGCAACGTGGTGGCTTCGGTCGGCACGCTGCTCGACGAGGCCGCGGTGGCGAAGATCGAGGCGACGGGCTTGCAGGCGGCGCGCATCCGTTCGCCGCTGGTCTGCGAGGCGACCCAGGGCGTGTGCGGCAAGTGCTACGGGCGTGACCTCGCCCGCGGTACGCCGGTCAACATCGGCGAGGCGGTCGGCGTGATCGCGGCGCAGTCGATCGGCGAGCCGGGCACCCAGCTCACCATGCGCACCTTCCACATCGGCGGCGCGGCGCAGCTCAACGAGACCAGCCACCTGGAATCGATCTGCGACGGCACCGTCGAGTACCGCGACGTGCCCACGATCATGGACAAGCGCGGCCGGCGCCTCAGCCTCGCCCGCAACGGCGAGATCGTGGTGCTCGACAGCGAGGGTCGCGAGCGCGCCATGCACCGCGTGCCCTACGGCACCGTGCTGCTCCATGAGAATGGCGGCCCGGTGAAGGAAGGCGAGCGCCTGGCCGAGTGGGACCCGTTCACCCTGCCGATCATCACCGAGACG
>Ga0207711_10002589_pt1 | contig 16092 bp, 15 predicted proteins | sample KBSS34metaG_FD_184401 | JGI IMG/M metagenome (GOLD analysis project Ga0207711, IMG submission 184401) | Switchgrass rhizosphere microbial communities from Kellogg Biological Station, Michigan, USA - KBS S3-4 metaG (SPAdes) (version 2) | ecosystem: Host-associated > Plants > Roots > Rhizosphere...
ATAAAGCTCCTCGAGTGTTGGGGCCGTCGCAGGGACTGCGACCTTGGTAGCCAGATATCCCGGCCGATAGTGTACTTCCAAGGGCTGTTTATCAGGAGCTTTTCCATGGATTTTGACCGTGATCTGGTGATACTTCCCGTCCAGCATGTCGGCAGACGCGTAGTATCCGAGAACATAAGCCGTGTGCGAATCCTCCTCCGCAGCCTCGACGGCGTAGGTGAGATCCCGGGCGTCGAAGAAGGCCCGGCCCCCCGTGGCGGCGGCCAGAGCTTTGGCGCCGAAATTCCCGGGCAGCAGAGGTCCCCCCACCACACGGACTGTACGCACCAGTACGGGATATAGAGCAATGTTCGCTCGCTGCACCATCGCCATCACCGCGGGCGGCACGTTATTGGGGTCATCCATCAGCCAAACCAGGTTCTTACGTCCGGGCACTCCGGAGAGATGCTGTGTGATCAGGTTCAAGGCGTTCACGGTCATCCGAGTATGGACCTGGGCCGCGATGCCGGCGACCTCATCCTGATCCAGGGTCAGTAGATCCCCGTAGTCTCGAAGGGCGCTCTTGAGGTCGGCCGGAAGAGAGCCATGTGGTTGCCCCAATTTTGCGGCGATCTCTACCAGCCTTTGCGAATCGTTCGTGAAGTCGTGCAACATGTGCAGATTCTCGCCCAGCGTGTACAGAGCGATGTTGCTGTCGATCTGAGCGAGAGAGCGTAAGAGATTGGTCAGCCCGACGCGCTGGTAGCCCGTGTAGTCGAATCCGGTGTTCAGGAAATCCACCAAGACCGCGGTCGCGTTATTCACCGGCTGGCCGCGGCTGTCCTGGCGGTTGGAGACGGCGCCGGGAGGCAGCGTGATGGGTTTAACCTCGCCGATGGCACCGGTGCGAAAAACCGCGATGGATTGCGGCTTGCCTTGATCCAGCAGCGTGAAATCGTCCTTTGTCAGACTCTTGACCAGAGTCCCGGCAGGCCCGAACGGCGGCCCTGAATCAAGATAATAAGCCAGCGACGCCTCGAGTCCTGGCGGCCGAACCCGCTGGTCGCGGACCACCACTTCCACTTCGACCAGACGCGTTTCAGAATGAAAGACCGCTGGCTCCGGTGGATTCTGCGCAAACGCGAGCGGAAGGAGAGCGAATATACCCAGCCTTGACGCTCTCCACCAAAACATGGCCAAAGTCTATCAAAAGCATGCGGGCCCCGGCTCGCGCTAAGATCAGGCCATGGCCGCGCTTTTCGACCGGTACCCCAACCCGCTGGTGGACCTGCGCGATGTCACCTCCGCTCAACTGGAATCCCTGCTTCACGAAGAGATCGAAGAGTGGCGCACCGAGCTGAACTGGGATTACCGCCCCTCGGCCGACTTGGTCCGGCGTTTCGTGGATATGCGCGCGCTCACCGGTTTCACTTTGCCGGGCGAGAAGGAAGTGGCCGGGTACGGATACTACGTATGTGAAGAGGGCAAGGGCCTGATCGGCGGCCTATACGTCGGACACCGGTACCGCACCGTCGAAAACGAGAATATACTGCTGAACGCCATCCTGGATTCTATGTGGCGCACACCGGGCACGCGCCGCGTGGAAGCGCAGCTGATGATGCTCAGTTCCCCTCTCACCCGCAGCATGCCGAATCCGCGCTGGTTCCGGGCGTTCCCGCGTAAGTTCTTCGAAGTGTCCGTGGATGCGATCCGTTCCCTGCCCCCGCGCGAGCCCAAGGTCACCATCGCGCCTTGGGCCGAAGGCCGCCAGGAAGATGCCGCGCGGCTGATTGCAGCCGCCTACGCCGGCCACGTCGATAGCTACATCAACGATCAATACCGCTCCGCCAGCGGCGCACGCCGTTTTCTGACCAATATCGTTCAGTACCCCGGCTGCGGAACGTTCTTCCCACCCGCCGCCTGTGTCGCGATTCCAGCCACCGGCCGCGGTCTCTACGGCGTCTGCCTCACCAGCATGGTGGCGCACGATGTCGGCCACATTACTCAGGTCTGCGTCTCGCCCGCGTTTCGCGGTACCGGGCTCGGCTACGAACTGCTTCGCCGCAGCCTGGTGGCGCTTGCCGACCACGGCTGCCGGACGGTAAGTCTAACCGTGACTACGTCCAACGCTTCCGCCATTCAGCTCTACGAGCGCATGGGATTCGTGAATCGCCGGGATTTCGCGGCTTATGTTTGGGAGATGAAGTAGGGCTTTAACCCCTCGCCTGCTACGCTAGAAGCTGTATCGTATGGCGTGGTTCACTCGTGAAAAAACCGGCATGGACGAAGGTCCGGGCGACGGCGAAAAGCACCTCCGCACCGAGGGTCTGTGGCTGAAGTGCGAAAGCTGCGGCCAGATCATCTGGAAAAAAGCTCTGGATGAGAACCTCCAGTGCTGCCCCAAGTGCGAGTTTCATTTTCGGATCGACGCCCGCACCCGCCTGGGCATCCTGTTCGACGGCGAATTCGAAGAGTTCGATACCGGGATGACGTCCTGCGATCCGCTGCGCCTGGATGAAGCCTATCGCGCCAAGCTGGCCACCGCCCAGGAAGCCACCCAGTCATCCGACGCAGTGTTAACGGCGGCAGGTTCCTTGGACGGCCGGCGCGTCAATATCTGCGCCATGGAGTGGAAGTTCATGGGCGGCAGCATGGGCGCCGTGGTGGGTGAAAAGATCACCCGTGCCGTCGAAAGGTCAGTCGAAGGCCGCATGCCCCTGGTCATCATTTCCGCCTCGGGTGGCGCGCGCATGCAGGAAGGCACCATCAGCCTGATGCAACTCGCCAAGATTTCGGCGGCGCTGATGCGTTTGGATGAAGCGGGCGTCCCTTACATCAGCGTGCTGACTGATCCGACCTCGGGCGGCGTCACCGCCAGCTTCGCCATGCTGGGCGACTTGAACATCGGTGAGCCGGGCGCGCTGATCGGCTTCGCCGGCCCGCGCGTGATCGAGCAGACCATCCGTCAGAAACTTCCCGAAGGTTTTCAGCGCAGCGAGTTCCTGCTGGAGCACGGGTTTCTCGACGCCGTGGTTAAACGTTCGGACATGAAGGCATACATCGCCCGCTCGCTCCGATTCTTCTGCGATTAAATGATTCAACTGCAAGGCGCCGGAAAGCGTTTCGGCCACAAACTCCTGTTCGAAGACTGCGACTGGCTCATCACGCCCAAAGAGCGCACGGGCCTGGTCGGCGCGAACGGAACCGGCAAGTCCACGCTGCTGAAAATCCTCTGCGGCATGGAATCGCTGGATTACGGAAACATCAGCTTCGCCAAGGGAATCAGCCAAGGCTATCTCCCGCAGGATGGCTTGTCACTCACCGGCCGCACGGTCTTCGCCGAGTGCATGAGCGTGTTTGCGGACCTGCGTGAGATGGAGCAGGAGATGGAATCCCTGCACGTCAAACTGGCTGAAATGGACCCGGCCGGAGCCGAGTACGCCGCCGCGTCCGATCGCCTGCATCACATCGATTCCGAATTCCGCAATCGCGATGGCTATGCGATAGAAGCGCAGGTCGGCACCGTGCTCAATGGCCTGGGCTTTCGCAAGGAAGACTGGTCGCGCCGCACCGAGGAGTTCTCCGGCGGCTGGCAGATGCGCCTCGCGCTGGCCAAGCTACTGCTCGAAAAACCGAATCTGCTGCTTCTCGACGAACCAACCAATCACCTGGATCTGGAAGCGCGTAACTGGCTGGAATCATATCTCGCGAGCTTTCCCAACGCCTGCATCCTGATTTCGCACGATCGCTACTTCCTGGACGTGACCGTGAACCGCACGGTTGAGATCTGGAATAAGAAGGTCAATTTCTACAGCGGCAACTACGAGAAATATCTAAATCAGAAAGCCGAGCGCAAAGCCCAGCTTGAGGCCGCCTACCGCAACCAGCGCGAGCGCATCGAGCAACTGGAAGCCTTCATCAATCGCTTCCGTTATCAGGCCACCAAAGCGAAGCAGGTGCAAAGTCGTATTAAGGAACTCGACAAGATCGAGCGCATTGAAATCCCGCCCGACGAGCAGACCATCCACTTCACATTTCCGCAGCCCAAGCCCAGTGGACGAATCGTGGCCGAGTTCAAGGATGTCTCCAAAAGCTACGGACCGAAGCACGTCTTCAGCGACGCGAGCTTCATCATTGAACGCGGCGACCGCATTGCCCTCGTAGGTGTTAACGGAGCCGGCAAATCGACACTGATCAAACTGCTCGCGGGAACCGAACCGCTGACCTCGGGCAGCTACACGCTGGGCCACAACGCGACCCCGGACTATTTCGCGCAGGATCAGTACAAAGAGCTGGATGTTGACGCGCGGCTCATCGACGATCTTAGTTCCGCCGCCAAGAGCTCGACCCAGACCGAGCTTCGATCCTTGCTCGGTTCATTCCTGTTCAGCGATGACGACGCGTTCAAGCGCATCGGCGTCCTCTCCGGCGGCGAGCGCAATCGCTATGCGCTGGCTCGCATGCTGCTGGCGCCCTCGAATTTTCTTCTGCTCGACGAACCGACCAATCACCTGGACATGCGCGCCAAGGATGTCCTGCTCGACGCCCTGAGCAAGTACAACGGAACCGTGGTGCTGGTTTCACACGACCGCTACTTCATCGACAACCTGGCTACGCGTATCTTCGAAATCGAAGACGGCCACGTCCACGTGTTTCCGGGCAATTACGAAGACTATCTGTGGCGCAAGCAGGGCGGCCCGGAGACTATCGTTTCCACCGTCGTAAACCAAACCCTTCCGAGTCGCGACAGTAATGGAGCGGGCTCCGGCAAACGTGTCAATCCGATGAAGCTGCAGAAGCTTCGCGACCGGCTGTCCGCGGTCGAGAAGCAGGTTGCGGCTCTCGAGTCTGAGATCGCAGGGCATGAAGCCGCCCTGGCCGATTTCAAGAGCGTGGAAGAAACCGTGCGGCTCAATGAGCTCGCGACCGCGCGCCGCAAGGAACTGGAAACTCGTGTGGCCGAGTGGGAAAGCCTATCCGCCGAACTCGAAGCCAGCGTCTAGATGAACTGGTCAGTTCTTGACGTCTACCCCGCCAAAAATGGCTGCCCCATTGAGAATCAGAGTCTTCGTATCGGGACCTACCTCAGGGCGCCGCCTATGATCGCTGATACCGCCGAAGATTACCGTACCGCGGTTCACAACCTCCCAATCTTCCGGGACCCGGATTTCGACGCCTCCAAAGATCGCGTATGTTTCCACCACGGCTTCACGGCCCTGGATGTGGGCGTCGCGCAGGTCGATTTTGCATCCTCCAAAAACCGCGGTGCATTGTGCGCCATGAAAATCCAAGGTTGAGACGCGGCGATCGACTCCGCTGAACACCGCTGTTTCACCCTTCCCGACGTGATCCACCAGATAAATGAAAGCCACCAAGGCGAGAATACCGAGGATGCCAGGACCGGCGGAAAACCCGGGCCTGGGGGCGGACGGTGGCCTGGGAGCAGTGGGCGGGGTTGGTTGCATAACGATCCTCCCCATAGAATGTATCGCAAGAATCGGGCGGGTGCCGCCGGAATTTCGGCGGATGGCGTTGTGCCGCCGGTAAATGACGCCCTATAACTCCTTAGCGTGTTCCGTTGAATGACCGCTCGACGGTGTCATGCGGGTCGGTCGAAACGCCGTGGTCGCGCCACAGCCAGCGCATCATCTCGGGAAAAACGGTCTGCAGCATCTTCTGACCATGCCGCTGGATGCCCCATGAATAGTTCACGTCGTAGCCTTTTTCCGTGAGCGCCTGCTGCATGCGAACGTTCTGATAGAACCAGTCGCGGTCCTGATCGTACTTTCCGTCGGCCGCGAGCGCACGATTGTCATTGCGCCCGTCCACCAGGAAAACCCTTAAGGGTTTCTTTTCGCTGCTACGGATAATATCCGGATACTTATTTCCGCCGCGAATATTCGTAAAGCTCCCCACGTTGCTCAGGATTTTGCTGAACTGGTCGGGCCGCTGCCAGGCGACCGTGAACGCGGCAATCGCTCCTGAGCTCGATCCACCGATCCCGTGACGCTCGCGGTCTTTCGATATGTTGTAGTCCTTATACAGCACAGGCAGCAGCTCATCCACAACGACCCGGGCGTACTTGTCGTCGAGACTGTTGTACTCCGTCGGCCGATTCGTATCGCGGTCTCCCCAATTAGCAGGGGTCGGCTCGGGTTGATCGGGACGGCGGCCCGGATTGATGAAGACTCCGATCATGATCGGGATTTCGCGGCGATAGATCAGGTTGTCCATGACGAATTGCGCGCGAATATCGCCCTCGGGAGCCATGAATGCCTGGCCGTCCTGGTAGATCATCAGACTCGCTGGAATGGCGGGATCGTATTGAGCCGGTACATAAACCCAATACGTATGCTGCGTACCGGGATACGCATTGCTAGGGAGCACGAAGGGACCTTTGATCTGTCCCTTCGGAACTCCTTCTTGAGGCATCGCATCGGGCGCCAGCCTATAGTAAAGCTCCATGTTCGGGGTGGCTGGTGCAGCCGCGGGCGGCGTCTGCGAAAAGGCCGCGGCTGCAAGAAATACGGATGCGGCGAGAGTGATTTTCATAGGCTCGGCAGCCAAAATATCACACTCAGGGGCATCAAGCGCCGCTTAGTTTGCTTCGCGCCGGCATGACGGCCTTCGTTCGCAGCAGCATGCGAAACACCAAGCCGTGCGTTATAAGAAGAAGAGGCACGTAGGCAGTCAGGATAAAGTAACCAGCGCCTAACAAGCCTGGTGTATCTGGAAGTGATATGCGGCTTCCCTGGTAAAAGGCGAAGAGCAGGTCCACAGTTCCGAAGGCATTGAAAATCCAAGTCATCATTGTCCCGGCACGGGTTTCCAAGGTAGCCAGAGCGAGCAAAGCCAGAATGGCGGTTATAAGATCACCGTAAGCTACCGGTTGAGCAAATGCGGGAGGCAGCTCTGGCGACACAACGCCTGGCACCATAAACGCCAAGCCGAGGAACCTGAACGCATGCAGCAGTAGGATGGGTTTGAGACTCTCGGGGCTGGCGGGCTCCCTTAGCGCTGGCCAAATATAGAGCAACGCCACTGTTCCCCAAACAGCCAAGCCGAAGGCTACACTGATTCCGAACAAAGCTGGAAATGGCATAATCGATCCTTTCTACTGCTGCGCCGGTCCACCGCCAACCAAGCTAGCTAGCGGAAGAAGCGGACCAACGGGAATGTACTCGTGGTCCATCAGGTTCTCTTTTGACAGCGGCAGCGTCTCCATAACCGCGTGGGCTTCGTCAACAGTTGTCACGTTAAGAAAAAGAACCACCCCCCGGCCGTCGCCCCTTGAATACCACTGGCGAATCTTGCCATCCAGATATAGCTTCACTGTCGCCCGGATCTCGGCCGGTATGACGTTCATGATCTGCTGACGGGTCACTCCCTGTTTGGCGGTCAGAATGACCATCACTTCAGTGGTTTTGGGTGACGGCGCGCCCGAAGGGGGCTGGGGTGACGCCCGGGTTTGCGCCAGCACAGATGCCGCCGGAAGAACAGTCATAAGGAAGGGGAAAAGTAGTCTCATAATTTACCTCGATTCAGTTTGGTTGTCGGTCCTGTAAAAGGGCTCGATACACTGGATGTAGTCTAGATAGTCGCGGCTGAATGGAGCTTGAACGCATCGTTCAGGTGAGGTTCAGCTCGGAGTGCTCTAATAAATTGGTTGAGCAGGATGCGAATACTTGTCGTTGAGGACGAGGCGTCCCTCGCGAAGCAGCTCACATCGTCGATCGCGGAGGCCGGGTATGCCGTGGATCACGCCGCCGACGGCGAGCGCGCTGATTTCCTGGCGCAAACGGAACTGTATGACGCGATGGTCCTCGATCTGGGACTGCCCAAGATCGACGGTCTAACGCTGTTGCGGAACTGGCGTGAGGCTGGCCTCGCAACACCGGTACTGGTGCTGACGGCTCGCGGTAGTTGGCATGACAAAGTGCGGGGCATCGACGGCGGCGCCGACGACTACGTGTCCAAACCCTTTCGCGTCGAAGAAGTGCTCGCGCGCTTGCGTGCATTAATACGACGGGCAAGCGGCCATCTCACGGCGGAGCTTCGCGCGGGCAGCGTGGCGCTGGATCCGCGGCAAACGCGGGTCACGCTGGACGGCGCGCCAGTGAAGCTCACGGGCCACGAGTTCCGCGTCCTCTCTTACTTGATGCACCATCGGGGACGCGTCGTCTCGCAAGCGGAGCTCACGGAGCACATTTACGCGCAGGATTTCGATCGCGACTCGAACACGGTTGAGGTATTCATCGCGCGTCTGCGCCGCAAGCTTGGCGTATCGTTCATTGAAACCGTTCGCGGTCTCGGCTACCGAATCGAATGAAGCTAGTCTCGCTCAAAGCGCGCATCCTTTCCGGTGCAACCCTCTGGACCATCGGCCACTTCGTGATCGCCGTGATGATCGCCGTGGTCTTCCTCAACCTCAAGCCCGAAAGCAGCCAATGGATGCTTCATCTGCGGCTGGCAACTCCAGCCGGAGCCGCAACGGCCGTAATCGCGGGGCTGTGCATGTACGTCGGATTTCTACAAGTCCGTCGAGGTATCTCGCCGATCAATCAGCTGCGCAACCGCCTCACGGCGGTGCACAAGGGACTTGACGCGCGCGTCGGTGGCGCTTATCCGGCAGAGGTGCAGCCGGTGGTCGACGAGCTGAACGCGTTGCTGGACGATCGTGAGCGGCGCGTGGCGCGCGCAATGGCAAAGGCCGGCGATCTTGCGCACGGCCTGAAAACCCCGCTGGCGGTGCTGGCGCACGAGGCGCAGCAAGCGCAAGCGGCAGGACATGAGCAGCTTGCCGCGGAGATAGACCAGCAAATCGATCGCATGCGGCGGCAGATCGACTATCACCTGGCGCGCGCGCGATCCATGGCCTCCTCCGCGTCGCCTGGGGCACACGCCTCGATTGCCGCCTCTGCCGAAGGAATTGCCCGCGTGCTCCAGCGCTTGCACTCCGAGCGCGGCATGCTGATCGAGATTGATGCCCCCGCTTCGCACGCCTTCTCGGGACAGCGAGAAGATCTCGATGAGATGCTCGGGAACCTGCTCGATAATGCTTGCAAATGGGCTCGCACCCGGGTAAAACTGACCTGCTCGAAAGTTGACCAACAGGTTGTGATCCTGGTTGATGACGATGGCCCTGGCATCGAGCCTTCGATGCGAGAGGCGATCATGCAGCGCGGCGTTCGGGCAGACGAAGCCGCACCGGGCTCTGGACTCGGCCTGGCGATTGTTCGCGATATCGCCGAGATCTACAGAGGATCGATTTCGCTTGCAGGATCGCCGATGGGAGGCGCGCGCGCGTGCCTGAGCCTGCCCGGACAGGACCTAGTCTGACGGTGGTCCTCAAAGAGAGATCTTACGGCACGAGAACAGGGTCGCGGTTCACAATCTGCGGCTCGTAGGAGAACACCTCGCGGCTCGAGGGATCCACGTTCACCTTAAGCCAATTTACATCGCCGAGGGTAGGTTGGTGGTCACCGAAGGTTTCGACGCGCGTGAAGTTGGTAACGCGCTTCCCGGTGCTGTCCAACAGCGGCTTATCCACCCGGAAGTAATGCGAGTCGCCATGAACGTAGGCAACGGGTTTGCCGAACGCGATCACCTGGGCACGGAGCGCTACCAGAAAATCATGGAAGCCGTCCGTCAGCTTCTGCGCATCGTCTTCCACCAAGGTATTCGCGTTGCGCGTCGGTGCGCGGGTAGCGTCCGTATCGTCAAAGCCCGGATCGGCCTGCGTGATGAACATCACAGCCACGCAATTCTGTGCGAGGGCGGTCGCGAAGGTGTCCTTCATCCATTGGATGCCCGCCGCATTGCGGGCGGCGTATTCCACGGGATCCGGGTAATCGTCACAGAGGTTGTTGCAGGAGCCCTGAATGTCGATCGTCGCGTACATCACCGTGCCAACAATCCAGCGGCGGTTCTCCACGCAAGGAACATCGGTGTAGGTGGCGGTCTGCGTCAGTTTGACGTCGCTGCTGGGGCCCGAATTGCTGTTGGCAGTGCCGAAACCCTTGCATAGCGGTGTTGCCTGAACTTCCTGGAGGAATTGGGTCTGGCCCAGCGTGTGAGGCGTGGCAAAGAAGAATGCACGCTCGTTGGTTAGCTCCTGGAGGGAGTTTCTTGCGTCCGCGCCAAGGCTCTTACGATCGCAATCGGTCCAGTCGTTATCACCGGGCGTGAAGATAACGGGAGCATGGAGGCTGCCGAAGTACATGGCCGCGTTCGTATAGATTTTGCCATCCGCGCAGTTCGGCGATCCGCTGCCTTGCCGCAAATCGCCGTCATGGGCCGTGAAGGCGAGATTCTGCGAGTTCATATCGGCGATCAGGTTGGGGATAACGGCGGCCTGCTCGGCGGAATACGGCAGGTCACCCCACAGGCCGATGGAGTAGGCGCGGCTGCTCTGCTGGTTGACGCCATAGGGATAGTCTTTGTTCTTGCCGTTGGCGTTGCCCTGTCCGTTGTCCCCATGAAGGGTAACCGGCACGGTGAAAGCCAGGGTCAGCGCGAGTACGGTGGCCGACGCCATGACAAGCTTGCGCGACTGTTGGAGCGCGCTCGAAAACTGATTCATTCGTTCGTTCCTCTCTGAGTGAAACTCTTCATACATTCCGGGATTTTACCGGGTACCCATGTCTAGAAAGTGAACGGACGGTTACAACACAACCACTACCCAAGTGGCGGTTCTGGAACTACATCAAAGATTTCGCATTTCCATCCGCTACTTATCGTTACCATCTCCGTGGCTTTTCGCCTGTCCAGAGACGCAGTAACCTGAACGAGTGGCCATGACGCTCGGTAATCCTTTCGTCTTGGGTTCGTTTTGTACTGAGGATTTCCGAAGCTGGAAGACGCTCCCGTGACGACCTTGATCGCCAACTCATTCACATCCGGCAGCTTCTGGTATGCTCTCCAGAAGGTTGCTATGCGCGCCCTGAGTCTCCTCGCATCCGCGCTACTCGCCGTTCCGGCCTTCGGCCAAGCCTACTTAGCCGGAAACTGGACTCCTTTGCGTCACGAGGACCAGGCCGAACGCGGGCAAGGTCCCGAGCTGGGCGATTATCTGGGCCTTCCCATCAACGACGCCGCGCGCCTCCGCGCCGATAGCTGGAGCGCGTCCCGCATGACACTGCCCGAGCAGCAGTGCCGCGTTCATAGCGTCACCTATATTTATCGCGGCCCGAACCACCTGCGAATCTGGGAGGAGAAAGATCCCAAGACGCAGCAAGTGGTCGCCATCAAGAATTACATCAGCACCTACGAGCAGACCCGGACCATCTGGATGGACGGCCGCGCGCATCCTTCCGAATACGCTGCGCACACCTTCATGGGGTTCTCCACCGGCGAGTGGCAGGGAGACATCCTCACCGTCAAGACCACCCACATCAAGCAGGGCTTCGTCCGTCGCAACGGGCTAGTGCAGAGCGATCTGGCGACGATGGTCGAGCACTTCATCCGGCACGGCAACATCCTCACTCACGTGAGCGTAGTCACCGACCCGGTCTACACGACCGAGCCTCTGATCAAGTCCGAGGACTTTCAGCTGGACGAGCTCGACCAGGGATCCTGGCTGTGGCCCTGTGAGCCGGTGGAAGAGATCGTAAATCGCAAGAAGACCGACGTGCCGAACTATTTGCCCGGCGCGAATCCATATCTGACCGAGTTCTCGGATCACTTCCAGGTTTCTAAACAAGCGGTCCGCGGTGGGGCGGAGACCATGTATCCGGAATACCAAGGTAAGCTGAAAGCGCCCGGCGGTCCACCGGCACCTGCGAGCGGCGATCGAGCAGGTCCCGTACGCACGCCAGAGACTCCGGAAATCGAAGTCCTTCCCGTGCAGGGCAACATTTACCTGATCGCGACGCGGAGCGGCAATATCGTGGTCCAAACGGGTCCAACCGGAGTGCTGGTGGTGGATACAGGAACCGCGGCTCTGGCAGAAAAGGTTCTAGCGGCGGTTCGCAAGCTTTCCGATAAACCGCTGCGCTACATCATCAACACCGACCTTCATCCCGAACACACGGGAGGCAACGAAGCGCTGGCTCGTTTCGGCGGCGCCGAAGATGAGCGCAACATCCGCAACACGCCGGGCGATCTGGAGGGTCAGATCGTGAAGATCCTGGCGCACGATAACGTGCTCCAGCGCATGGTCAATCCACAGCCAGGGCAGCCCGAGGTTCCCTTCATCTCGCAACCCGGGGATACATACTTCGGCGGAAACAAGGACTTGTTTTTCAATGGCGAGTCTGTCCAACTGCTGCATCAGCCCGCCGCGCACACCGACGGCGACACGATGGTCTACTTCCGCCGTTCGGATGTAATCAGCGCGGGTGATATTTACGTCACCGACAGTTACCCTGCGGTCGACCTCGCAAACGGCGGCAGTCTGCAGGGAGTGATCGATGGACTGAACCGGCTGCTGGACCTGGCCATTCCCGAGCACCACGAGGAAGGCGGGACTTATATCATCCCGGGGCGTGGACGGATTTCGGACGAGTTCGACGTGCTCGAGTACCGCGACATGGTGACCATCATTCGCGACCGTATCCAGGACATGATCCGCAAGGGCATGACACTCGCGCAGGTGAAAGCGGCTCGCCCTACTCGCGATTACGATCCGCAATATGGCGCGAACGCGGACGCGTTCGTCGAAGCCGCGTACAAGAGTTTAACTAAATAGTCTTCGTAGCCCCGGCATCCATGTCGACGAGCGCGCCGTGGAACATCTTGCCCTCAGGACCAACCATTAGCTCGACCATCGCGGCGATCTCTTCCGGCTCCCCGATGCGGGTGATGGAGCCGTTCTTGACATACTCGCGCTCGGCGGCGACCGGATCGAGCCCGCGCTCTTTCGTCAGCGCGTTTAGGCGTCCCGTATAACGGGCCGTCCGGATCGTACCCGGATTGATGGCGTTGACTTGCACGCCATCGCGCAAGCCCAGATCAGCCAGGGCTTTCGTAAGTGACAGCAGCGCCGCGTTGACCGATCCGCCGATGGTGAACTGCGCACCGGGCGTCCTGCCGCCCGCCCCGGAGATGAATACAACCGATCCGGACGCGGTTTTGAGGTGTGTCCAACAAGCCCGCGTCAGCCGCACGGATCCGAAGTATTTGAGTGCAAAGCCATCGGCAAAATCGTCGTCGGTCAGGTCCAGAAACTCACCGCGCTTGGTGGCTCCCGCATTGTTCACCAGGATATCGAGACGCCCGAATTTGGCAATCGCAAACTCGACAACGCGCTGGCCGGCATCGGACGCACGCAGGTCCAATGCGATGGACTCCGCAGTGCCGCCTGCGCTCCGGATCTCCGCTGCGGCGGTATCGAGCAGTTGCTGATCGCGGGCGGTCAGAACCACGCTCGAACCCGCGGCCGCCAGGCGCAGCGCGATACTCCGCCCGATCCCGCGGCTCGCGCCGGTGACGATCGAGATCTTGCCGTGCAGCGACTGAGACATAGTCATTCCATTGTAAAGTTGACACTCCACCGCGTGGCGTCCGACAGTAGAAGTAGATGAGAGTTTTTGCGTTCCTGAGTCTGATCCTTCTGCTTTCCGCCTGTTCCGAGACGCCTACCGAAACCAAGACTAAAGAGCCCGAAAAACCGTCGGCTCCCATTACGGCGCAGCAGGCCTTCCGGTACACGTATCCGGCCTCCCGAGCATGGGCGGGCGATTCCCTGCCCCTGCGCATTCGCAGCATCCACCTGACCGATGTTCCGGCGGAGCCCGGAAAGGCAGGGGCGTGGGAGATCATCTACGTGTCGCAATCCCAGCAACAAGCCAAGATTTACACCTGGTCGGCCATAGAAGCCTCCGAGACCTTGCATAAAGATGTGTTCGCCGGGAAGGCGCAAGCGTGGACCGGAGCCAACGGCCAGGAAAAGCCGTTTGAGGCCAGCGCATTCCACATCGATTCGCCGGCGGCGGTCGAAACCGCAAATGCCAACAGTAAAGCTTACTTGGATAAGCCTGGGACCAAACCGCCCATCAATTTTATGGTGGAGTTTACGCCGCGGTTTCCGGAGCCTGTTTTTCGGGTGATGTGGGGCGAAACGGCCGGATCAGCCGAGTACACGGCGATCATCGGCGCGTCCACCGGGCAAATGCTCGGAAAGATCTAGAGGGTTTTCTTCGGACGCCGGACCTGAATCACCGGGATCAGCGAATTCGAAGGCTGCGATGTCGACGCGCCCGAGCGAGTGCGCTGGGACATTTCCGTGTTCAGACTGGACACGAAAGCTTCGATCTGCCGTTGCATCTCGGACATCTTCTCACGCATGTTCAGGATGATCTCGACACCCGCCAGGTTCACGCCCAGGTCGCGCGTCAGCTTGAGGATCACTTCCAGGCGTTCCAAATCGTCGGACGTATAGAGCCGCGTGTTGCCGTCGCTGCGAGAGGGCTTGAGTAGCCCTTCGCGCTCGTACAGTCGCAGCGTCTGCGGATGCAACTGGTACTGCTCGGCCACAGCCGAGATCATGAAGGCAGCTTTTTTTGACTCGCGCTTCATACCTTGCTCCAAATCTCAGCCCGTGGATCGTCCGGATGGAGACCCGCGTATTCACGGAGAAGTTCCTTGGTGCGCTCGTCCTGGACCACGGGAGCCTCGACGGTGACTTCGACGATCTGATCGCCCCGGGTTCCAGTGCGCGCGTTGAGTACGCCCTTCTCACGCAGCCGGAATTTCTGGCCGTTCTTGGTCCCCTGAGGAATCTTGAGCAGCGCCCGCCCGTCGATGGTCGGAACTTCAATCTTGGTTCCTAGGCCGGCTTCGTCGATGCGGACAGGCACCGCAATTTCGATATCGTCACCATCGCGGCGGAAGAATGGATGAGGTTCTACCCTCACGGTGATGTAAAGATCGCCCGCGGGAGCCCCGAAGGTTCCTGCATTGCCTTTGCCTGCGACGCGTAAACGAGATCCCTGCTGGGCGCCCGGAGGGATGCGGACCTCCACAATCTCGGTTTTCGAAATGCGCCCGTCGCCATGGCAATCCGCACAGCGATTCCCCAGCCGTCCGGAACCCTCGCAGCGGGGGCACGTGAGACTGAAACGCATCGCTCCAGCCACCTGGGTCACGTTGCCACTGCCGTTGCATTCGGGACAAACGGCGTTGGCTCCGGCGCGCGCTCCGGTACCGTTGCATGCGGCGCAGGCTTCCTGGCGAACCACGCTGAGCTTAACCTGGGTGCCGCGAATGGCCTGCCAGAAATCGATATTCAATCCGTACTCGAGATCGGTGCCTTTTTGCGGCGTCTTCTGGGGAGCGCCCTCATTCCGGCTGAACCACTGGTTGAAAATATCCTGGAAATTTCCCGCGCCGCCAGCGGAACCGGAGGGAGGCGCTCCGCCAGGAGGACGCGTACCCGCGCGTGAGAAAACATCCGAGAAATCGAAACCGCCGAAACCCATATTCGGACCGCTGCCGGCTCCGGCTCCAGCCCCTCCGCTGGGCATTCCGTTTTCCGAATAGTAGCCGACCTGATCGTACATCTGCTTCTTCTTCGGATCGCTGAGGACGTCGTAAGCTTCCTGCACCTTCTTGAAACGATCCTCGGCCGTCTTGTCTCCGGGATTGAGATCGGGGTGATGCTTGCGCGCGAGCTTGCGGTAGGCCTTGCGGATATCGTCCGTAGCGGCGTCGCGCTTCACCCCGAGAGTTTCGTAAAAGTCCATAAAAAAGGGTCGGCGGCCTGGGCCGCCAACCAGGGGCCAGCGGCCAGGCGCCAGTAAGTCAGTTATTTCTTGTCGTCGACGTCGACGAATTCAGCGTCGACTACGTTGTCCTTGGGTTTTTCTTCCGACGGTTTGGCGCCGTCTCCCCCAGGCCCCTGGCCCCCGGCCCCTGGACCCTGCGGAGTCGCGCTGGACGCCTTGTACATCGCCTCGGCCAGTTTGTGGCTGGCCTGGGTCAGCGCGTCGACCGCCTTATTGATCTCGTCGACGCTGCCCTCGGCGATTTTCTTGCGCGTATTCTCGAGCGCTTCTTCTACCGTCTTCGCGTCGGCGTCGCTGATCTTGTCGCGATGGTCCTTGAGCAGCTTCTCGACTTGATACAGAGTCGAATCGGCCTTGTTACGAGCGTCGATCTCGTCCTTGCGCTTCT
>Ga0207711_10002598_pt1 | contig 16052 bp, 32 predicted proteins | sample KBSS34metaG_FD_184401 | JGI IMG/M metagenome (GOLD analysis project Ga0207711, IMG submission 184401) | Switchgrass rhizosphere microbial communities from Kellogg Biological Station, Michigan, USA - KBS S3-4 metaG (SPAdes) (version 2) | ecosystem: Host-associated > Plants > Roots > Rhizosphere...
CCACCGGCTATCAGGGCGCGGCATCCGCCACCGGCACTAACGGCGCGGCATCCGCCACCGGCACTAACGGCGCGGCCATGTCTTCAGGTTTTGAAGGCAAGGTGAGTGGGGTTGAAGGCAATGCCCTCTTCCTCGTCGAGCGCCACGAATGGAATGGACCTGTTGTCGCCGTATGGGCTGGGATAGCCGGCAAGGACGGTATCAAGCCGAACACCTTCTACACGCTTCGCGACGGCAAGCCTGTCGAGGTGGTGTCATGACCTTCATCCTCGCGGAAATAACGATCGGCATTCTCTCCGGTCTAACCAGCTTGTCTTACCTGTATTGGAGCCGGTCATGATCAACTGTCACCTCAGAGGCAGCGAATGTATGTGCCAGCCAACTGAATGCCGAGCCGCCCCTCCGAAGCGTATCGACCTCACCCAGACCCCGGTTACCCCGTGGACGGCAAGAGATCAGTTCCTCGTATTCATCCTTGTGGTGGCCCTTCTATCCTCGTGTCTTTACCCAGCGGTAGCGAGGGCTATCCGGGTCGATCATCAGCAGTTTCTAGCCGAACAGGAGAGCCGTCATGGCTGAGCAGTCTATTGGCGCGCTTGCGTCGAAAATTATAAATGTCTGGGAATGGTATCAGAAGGCTCTCGCCAATCCATCGGCGATCGGCGGCAAGGAATTGCCGGTTCATGAGGCTCATCCAAAGCCTGGTTATTTTCGCGTTCGGCGGAAGGATGGCCACTGGGAACCCGTGGCAATTTATTATCCTGAAGATTCAGCCACACTGGTCGCATATCGGGATGGGCGAGAAGTCCGCGATATCAACTCCCTATGGGTTTGGTGCTGCCGCAACCCAGTCGAGTTCGATGCCTATGAGGCTGCCATGGATGGCCAGGGATGGGCAGACGAGCCGGAAGCAGCGCCAGGCATTGGCGACAACTCCAGCGAGGCCGATCCATTCGACGCCCTTCGTATCGAATATCTGGGCGAGAAGGAACAGGCCGAAGCCTTCATGAAGGAAACGGTCACTACGCAAGCACAGGCCGATAAAGTTGGCATCTGGGCGAAACGGTTGACGGCCATCAAGACAAAAGCCGAAGGCCTTCACAAGGTCGAGAAACAGCCGCATCTCGACGCCGGCCGCGCGGTCGATGACAAATGGCGCGATCTCAAGACCGAGCCAGACGATCTTGCCAAGAAGCTGAAGGCTCATATCCAGCCGTTCCTTTCCGCAAAGCTACGCGCTGAGCAGGAACGCGCCCGCAAGGCTGCTGAAGAATCTGATCGCCTTCGTCGCGAAGCCCATGCCGCCGCCGAGGCTGCGCGATCCAAGGCAAACGAACAGAGCGTGGAAGAGTTCAACCAAGCGCAGCAAGAACGCGCGGATCTACTCCTTCGTGCCCAACAGGCCGATCAGGCATCCGAGGTCCGCAATGCCACCGCCGGCCGCACGGGCTCAAAGGTTGGTATCCGCGTCGAGAAGCGGGCCAAAATCATCGATTTTCAAGCCTGCCTTATGGCGCTCAAAGACCGCCCCGAAATCATTGAACTGGTCACGTCTCTCGCCAATCGCGCCGTCAAGTCAGGGTTTCCGCTTCCGGGTGTTGAAGTCGAACAATTTGAAAAGGTGGTCTGATGAACACGCAAACCCAGACACGCCAGCAATCGCCTCAGGTTGACCAGAGAGCGCCATCTAACAACGTCCCGGCCCTTGCGCCGTCTCGCCTTCCTATCTCTCCAGCGGTCGCCAAGGAGTTCGAGATAGGCCCAACTGAATGGCGGGTTCTGGTAGACCAGATTTTCCCGGCCGCCAAGTCGGTCGAGGCCGTCATGATGGCTCTCGCTTATTGCCGGAAGCGCAATCTCGATATCTTCAAGAAGCCGGTTCATATCGTCCCGATGTGGTCGAGCGCCAAGCGCGCCATGGTCGAAACTGTTTGGCCTGGAATAGCCGAGATCCGCACCACAGCGGCGCGCACAGGCCAATATGCCGGCATTGATGCGGTCGAGTTCGGCCCTATGGTCGAGCGCACGTTCTCTGGACAGACAGGCGGAAACAATACCGAAATAGTCACTAAGAAGGTGAACTACCCTGAATGGGCTAGTGTTGTCGTCTATCGCATCACGGCCGGCGTGAAATGCGCCTATCATGCCAAGGTCTATTGGGAAGAGACCTATGCCACCATGGGTAAATCTGATGTCCCAAATGAAATGTGGGGCAAGCGTCCACGCGGGCAGCTCGACAAGTGCGTTGAAGCAGCTGCCCTCCGCAAGGCCTTTCCTGAAGAGCTTGGAAATGTCTATGCGGCTGAGGAAATGGAGGGTCGCGAGATCGTTGAAGGCGTGACGATCGAGCATGAAGTTGTGAAGACGAAGCCGCAAGCTCCGCGGCCACCGGCACCGGTAAACCATCAGCAAGCCAAGTCTGAAGTAAAGGCTCCCGTTGTCATTGAGGAAGCTGGAGAGCCGGTTGACGAGCGGTCGCCAGACGAAGGCGATGAGACAGTAGACGACAATGTCTATTTTGAAGAGCTGGACGAAGCCATGGCCGTCGTCAGCGATATGGAGTCTTTGGAAGAGGTCTGGGCCGATTTCGATCCGCTCGCCCGCTTCGCTGACAAGCCGCAAGGAGAGGTCAACCAGGGTATCGCATTGGCGATCCGCAAGCGCGCTGAGAAGCGCATCGGAGGTGCGGCATGACCAAATCCGAATATCCCGCACTCCGCATGAAGATCGAGCGCGGTCACCTCGTCCCAGCTGGCCCATTCGACGCCGAACGCCTAGACAGCTATCGCAATGGCGCGATTGTCATGTGCCGCTTCACCGAAGAGCGCGACCGCGTTTTGGTGAAAAAGTGGTTTGCGATAATTGGTCTCGTATTGAAGACTTGCGACACGCCTTGGAAAAATAAGGATGAGGCGCACGAAGCGATCAAGCTCGCACTTGGTATCGTCAACTTATCTAAGACCGTTGGCGGTCAATACATGCAATATCCAAAATCTCTTAGCGATCTCGATGATCCAGAGATGACCGAGGCGCTGGAGAACATGACCGCGCTACTCAGCCACATGACCGGCGTCGACGTTGAAACGCTTCGCAAGGAAACCGCGCACGTCGACGAGGAGCACGCTGATCCAGAGACCGGCGAAATCATTGAACACGAAACAACCGAATCCGGCCCTTCCGCCCCCGAAGAGCCGGTATCAGCGGAAGACGGTGCCCCTACCGTCTCCGCAGCGTCCGACGATGCTGCCCCCTCTCCGTCGTCGGACGCATCCCATTACGAATGGCTGCTTAACATCACCAAGATGCTCTGGGGTGCCACGAACCCCGGCGGTGAGTTGTCCGTTCTGGTCAACCAGAAGAAAGCGGCGCTGGCCTCACACCCAACGCCCGCCGATCTTCCGAACCTCGTCAGAGGCAAAGCAGAGGCTGTTTACGGCTATGCCAAGCAAATAATCACCAGAGACATAGACCAGCAAGACGGTCTGGCGCTCATCGCTGGCGTCGTTGGGGTTGATCAAGACAACATTGGGAGGGTGGCATGAAGCGTTCAACTCCATCACAGCTTCAGGCGCAATGCGATGCCTTCAACTTGCGCTATCCGGTCGGCCAAAAGGTATCGGTCCGCAAGGATGACGGCTCCGGTGTTATCACCGTCACGCGCTCGAAAGCCGAAGTCTTGTCCGGTCACTCGGCCGTCATTTGGCTGGAAGGGATATCCGGCTGCTACCTGCTCAACCGAGTGACACCTATCGTGGAGGCAACCCATGACAATGAGGCGTGAGTTCCGAACCGCCATCCAGATCGACGCCGACAAGCTGGACCTTCAGGTTTTCAACCTTATCGGTGCCTTGGATAGCTTCGCCGAAAAATACGGTGCGGACGCAGTTAAGGAGATGTCAGCATCCATTTATGGCATGCGCCATCGGGTCCGCCGTTTCATGCATTCCAAGGATTTGGAGGCAACTTCATGATAGCCACCATCATCATTTATATCCTGACCGGAATCCTCTTTTTCTTCGGGGCTTTCTATTTCTTCCCCCTTCCCTTCGGCGGGATGAATGAGAAGGACAATAAAGACCGTGGCGTTAGGTTTCTGGCCTGCGTCATGCTCCTCTTGGCTGCGTATTTTGCGGCTCGGTTGGGAGGGATATGATGCCGATCCGCGCTGAACGCAAAGCCCTATACCTCGGCGGCGGTACCCATTCTAAGGAATGGAAGGCCTTCCGCGCCTCTCTCCTTGATCGCGCCGGCAATCGCTGCGAAGGCACGCCGATGCATCCGGATTGCCGAGCCGAGAACGGCAAGCCTCATCCGGTGACCGGAAGCAAGGTCGTTTTGACCATAGCGCACATGGATCACGATGAGAGCCACGGCGATCCGGAGCGCTGCCGCGCACTTTGCCAAAAATGTCATTTGTCGTGGGATGCCAAGCATCATGCGTCCAATGCAGCCCTCACCCGTCGCCGGAAATCTCCGCAGCTTGATATGGAGGATATGCTCTGATGCAAATCGCTCTCTTCATAAAAGACGGCCTTGAACAGATCGTCCTCACACCTGAAACCGATACGGAGAAGGCGATCCTAGGCAAGATGCACGACGGCACGCGCGAGATGAGCATCCACCATGGCTCATTCTACGAATGCCGTGGCGGCTATGTTCGAGAGTCCAAGAACGACGAAAGCACGATCATTGCGCTTCGGACCATGGAGAAAAAACCATGAGCCGCACTGTCTCCGAGTGGATCGGAAAGTCCGACGACCACCGCGCGCCCGGCAGTGTCCGCGACCGCATCATGGATCGAGAAGGAAACCGCTGCCACCTTTGCGGCTGCGAGATAGATGGCAAGAAGTGGGATCTCGATCACGTCATAGCCCTGATCAACGGCGGCGAGAACCGGGAATCGAACCTCAAGCCTGCACACCGCAAGTGCCATATCGCCAAGACAGCTCAGGACGTCGCAGAGAAGGCGAAGATCGCAGCGGTCCGGAAGAAGCATCTCGGAATCACTCGGCCAACCGGCAAGATCAAGTCAGCCGGCTTCCCGAAGGCCTCTAAACCCGAGCGCCAGACCTCCAAGCAAAACCTACCGCCGCGCGCGCTCTACACCAGCGAGCCCATCAACCAAGGCTTGGCTCTTGCCGGCCGTCTTAGAGAGAGGATCGAGCAGTGAGCTGGAAACTCAAACGCGTTCGGCAATGCGACAAATGCCCATGGAAAGTTTCGACAGATCCTCACGAGATTCCAGACGGATACAGCGAGGAGCGTCATCGCGCACTTGCTTGCACAATCGCAGAGCCAGGATCGTTTCGCGGCACTGCGCATGTCATGTCGTGCCACGAGCATAGCACGGAGGACGGAGCATATTGCGTCGGCTGGCTATCTCACCAACTCGGCCCAGGAAACAATCTAGGGCTGCGGATGCGAATGCTCGATTGTGAAAACGTAGGCGCTCTTCGCCTTGATGGCGAGCAACACCAGACCTTCGAGGATACTTTGCCATGATCTCGACACCAGAGATGATCGAAGCCGCCATGTCGAAGCTTCATAAAGGAGCAGCGATAACTGAGGCAGAAATGGGAAATGCCCTCACTGCAGCCCTTGCGATGCTACCGAGCGAGCCGATCGGAGAGGCGGGGCCGATGCCGGGCAGTAACGGCGGCTTCACTATGGCCGCGTTCAAGGCGACTGACGTTCCGGTCGGTACGAAGCTCTACACCTCCCCCACTCCCCACCCCTCTTTAGATAGAGAGGGGCTGCTGGAAGAAGCACGCGAGGTGCTGAGCAAGATCGCGTACATCACCGAATTGAAGCCTCCAAAGGGACATTGGAGAGATGCGGTTCGGGAAAGCGTCTACGACAAGGCTTCCGCCTTCCTCTCCAAACTGGAGGGCTCTTCCAAATGAGCAACAGATATCGCGCCGAACAAGTCGTCTGCATATCCGGCTGGGAATGCGGAACCGAGATTGAAATGAAGATGGTCGTGAGCTTCACGGTCCATCCCGGTTCCCAGGCTACCGAGATCGATCCACCGGAAGAGCCGAGTGCTGAAGTCGACAGCGTCCGCTTCTTCGACGGCAAAGACGAGCTGACGCTTCCATGGTCGATCAGTGACCGCTTCACCAGCGCCGATGGCTTCAAGTCCTGGCTGATGTCGGAAGCGGCGGAACAGCATCAGGTAGCCGTAGAGGATGCCGCCGACTCCCGTCGTGAGATGATGCGGGAGGAACGGTCATGAATCTGTCCGAGCTGATCGCAAAATACGGCGACGACAAGGTTCAGTTTCAGAACCTCGATCAGTGTGCCGAGACGCTGAACATGAACAAGGGCGTCACGAAGATCACCTTTGGTACCGAGCAGCCCCTCGGCCTTGATGGAACGCAAAAGCTCGGCATCGTCGTCTGGATGGATCGGGAGCGCGTCGCCAAAATCATCGCTGATTCCAAACTGGAGGCCTCTTCCAATGCAAAAGCTTGAAGAGCTGATTGCAGCGCTGGAGAAAGCCGATGGGCCGAGGCGGGATCTGGATGCGGATATTCTGGAAGCTACCGGCGGATGCGCCCATCGCGAGACGGAATATTACTGCATCGAGGATGGCAACGATGTCGACAGCGGGTTCACCTGTAAGCGATGCCACAAAGATACCTACGGTGAGCGCGTCCCAACCTTCACCGCATCCATGGATGCTGCCCTCGCTCTGCTAGCGATCGTAAAACCCGGCTGGTTTTGGCGTGGCGGCTATGTTCCTGCCGGAAAATATGAACGTGGCGAATATCAGCACGGCTGGGGCCATATTTCCAGAACCGACGCCAGCAATTGCGACCGAGACGACGAGTTTACCGGCTGGGCTGCCACTCCAGCGCTCGCCATTCTCATCGCCACCCTCCGCGCCAAGCTCTCTCAGGAGAATAACAATGCCGATAAGTGAAGAGATGCGCCAAGCATTTTATAGTAAAGCGGAGGTACAGAAGACGGGCGCTATCCGCTATCTTGATGAAGCGCTCGAAGCTGCTATCGCCGCCTCCCCCTCCGATGCTGAACGGCATGAGAGGTCGGAACCTATCGGTTACAAGCGGCCTGTCGACAAGGACGGAACTGCATTCTGGTGCAGCCATACCCAAAATTGCTATTATTCCCAGCCAGTCTACGCCGCCCCATCCCCACCCGCAGCAGTGCAAGAGCCGGTGGCCGTGAAGGGTGAGACCCCCTCACCCCAAACAAGTCTGAGTGGTTGGCAACCGATGGAAACCGCGCCAAAGGACGGCAAGCACAGCATCCTTGCTATCCCTGCCGGTGGAGGCTTCATTTACTCAATCCAAGGCTCATTTATGCGGGGCAAGTGGATGAACGCGGCGGATATCAACGCCGAGCCGCTGGCTTGGATGCCAAACATTCTGCTGCCCGATGAATTCTGCCCGTGGACGGATGAGTTCAAGTCCCGCGCGGCGCTATCCGCCACAGCGACGGAGGTCGCTCTCTCCACCTCCCAAAGCGAACCCGCACCCACAACAAGTTCGGGGGTGACCTACACCCAAGCCGAATGCGATGAAATGTGCGAGATTGCGGAGCGTGACGGCTATGAAAAGGCCGTGCAAGAGATCGACCAGAAGACCGGCGGTGATGGAGAATACCGATATTGCCTTGGCATGGAAGACAGCGATTGGCACACGCCAGACGCACCGGCCATGATCCAGCGCATCGTCGATCGTTTCGAAGTCCTCAACCTTTTTGACGAGGCGACGAAGACTGGAAGTGATCAGCCGGACGACTTTCCCGCACCCGAGATAGCCGCGATTAGGGAGGTTCTGCCACCAGAACTCCTGAAACTGACGTTCGCCATCCAACACAATCCCAATTGCCCATCACCTTGGCTCGTTCGCCTTCCGGGTAAAAGTGGCGCTATCGACATGAAGCCATATGGCGATCCTCTTGGCCTCGTTCGCCATCAGACAGGCGATATTCTCGGCTTCGGCAAGACGCTTGAAGAAGCTGCCCGCGCCGCCCTCACCCCTGAGCAAGGGGAGGCGAAGTGATGAACAGTTTATTCGGGCCCGATTTCATCACGCAGAAATATTTGCGCCAGTATCCGAACAGTGAGCGCGCCAGATCTTGGGTCGGCGTTATGGTTCACATCGAGACAGAGAACGGCGTTTGGCGCACTGGAGGAAATGGCTACACTTGGGCTGGAAAACCTAACGCCTGGATCATCCCGTTCGAAGACGCAGTGAGGAAAATAGATCATTGCGGCCCTGAGAAGTGTGGAAAATTCCTTCGCGCCGCCCTCTCTGATGCACAGGAGGGGCGTGGGTGACGAGACCAGACCACCATCCGGAAATCACATCGCACATGGCGTCTTTCATCCGGGACCGCCGCAAGGCCCTCGGATTGTCGCTCGATGATGTCGCCAATCGCATGGATTCTTCCAAAGCCCACATATGGAAATTGGAAAACGGCTGCTCGAAGAACCCGACCCTTTGGATGATCCTCGGCCTTTGCGAGGCGCTCCAATGCTCGCTCAATGCCCTGATCGGCAAGGACGTCTCTCAACCGCTCTTCACTGAACCCGAGATGGCGCTGATCGATGCGCACCGGAAGATTTTCGGAGGTCCCTCCCAATGACTACACCACCCGATAAGGCTCTGGAAGCCTACAAGGATCTGCGCGATAAGATTGCAGAGAATCTTTCCGATAGCCTGGATGATGGCTTGAACTGGATGGAGTACCGCGAACAGGCAGAGACATGCTTGGAGGCGATAGCCGATTTCGGCGGCGTGGTGTGCCATCGCGAGCCAGTAGCCTACGCCTGTAGCACTCGCCCGAACCATCTTTGGAGCGCAGCACAGTTCAACAACGCCGATCCGAAGAACAGGACAGATTGCGATATTCCGCTCCACGCCCCTCTCCCTATAGCTGGCAAAGGCGATGAGTGGGAACCTAAGCTAGAGAAGCTGCCGGTGGCGTTCGAAGTTCTCGACACCGAAAACGGCGTTTATCTAACGCGGTCGGAGCAGGCCGCGATCAATACCGGCTTTGAATACAATGGTCTCTACCGCCGTTCTGCTTTCCCCGCTCCTCCGTCTATCCGCTCTGACGATAGGGAGGGTGGGAACCATGACTGAGATCAAAATTGGACAGATTTGGCAGGAAGTGGATCCGCGCTTTGAAGAGCTTCCCCACAAAGTCGTGATCGGATTTGAAGACGGGAAAGTCGTCATCAGCCCCATTGGAATATTCGCCCGCAAGACGAAAGCAAAGCCGGAGCGCTTTAATGGAAAACGTGGCGGATACCGGCTGATCAAAGATTCGGAGGATGGGAGATGACTGACGCGTTGGAAGACCTGAAGGTCATCGGCCTTCACATTCACACCACGAGCAAAGCCTTGAATAGGGCTATCCGCGAGATCGAACGCCTTCGGGCGCGTGAAGCGAGCGTTCGGGAAGAGGCTTTGGAAGAGGCTGCTAAGATCGCCGAACACCTCGGCAGTCACCTTATCCGCGGCGAAAGAGGCCCTGAGTATGTCGGCGGCAATTTGGACGTAGCTGCAGCCATCCGCGCTCTTGCTAAGGCAAAGGAGGCGGAATGACAGCCTCCGCCCTGTTCCAGCCAGCCAAAAGAGTCCGCGCCTCGGAGCGCGCCTTGCGCATAGCTTTGAAGGTCATGCAAGATTCTGGGCTGGCTGTGGAAAAGGTGTGCGTAACCGGTGGACAAATCGAAATCCATTGCGGCCATGTTGAAGGCCAAGAGCCGTCACCAGATCATGAAGGTCCCGAAGATTGGTGACCTCATCCATGAAAATAGAATTCCCCGGCCTGATCCGGCAAGAATTGCCGTCTGGCAGCGTGATCTATCGCGTTCGGCCCAAAGGGCAGCACAATAGCCGGATCCAGATTTACGCTGCGCCGGGTGACGACGATTTCAGCCGCCAGTATCATCTTGCTCGCCGCGGCATTAAGCCGGATAAATTGAAAAAGCCATCCGAACAGGCGACGCCGCAAACAATCGGCTGGCTGGTTCATTCCTACTTCGAATATCTGGAAGAGCGCGTCAAAGCCAAAACGACCAGCCACAAGACGCTTAAGAAGAAGCGTAATCTTCTCAATAGGTTGCTCAAAACTCCTGAGAAGAAGATGCAGATCCCGCGCGAAAAGCTAATTGAGATGCAGGATGGCATGGGATCCACGCCAGCCCAGGCTGATGCGTTCATCGAGGCGGTCGGCGTCATGTTCGATTGGGCGGTTGAGCGGAAATATCTCAAAGAAAATACCGCACGCGGAATCAAATCTGTCTATCGAAAAGGGGATGGTGCCACGCCATGGAAGGCCGCGGACGTGAAGGCGTTTTTCGCCAAGCACAAGGCTGGGTCAACGCCTCACGTGGCGATGTCGGTCCTGTTGTGGACTGGTTGCCGCATCGAAGATCTAACCATGCTCGGCCCCGCACATGAAACCGTGATTGACGGCGTGGATGCTCTTCGCTGGGATCCGATGAAGAAAGGGTCGACAGAAGTCTGCATCCCTTTCCTAGAGCCTTTGCGCACGGCTGTGCGGGCACCTAAAGTTTTGGGCACGACTTATGTCGTTCGACGGGGAGGAAAGGCATATGCCAGCGGCGATGCCATGTCGGCGATGTTCAAGCGGTGGTGTGTGGACGCTAAGATTGGGCATCTATCGGCCCATGGGGTCCGGAAAGGACTTGCCGAGGTCTTGGCGGAGCTAGGATGTAGCCAATACGAGATCATGGCGATTCTCGGACACTCCGAGGCGAAGACGAGCGAGGTCTATACGCGCCGTGTCGAACGCTGGAACTTGGCGAGGACTGCTCTTGCAAAGGTGGGGAAGTTTGTCTCATGGGGATGACGTTGGTCCAATGCTTTCAAAACGTTGGACCGTTATCACGCCAGAATGCCTGCATTGCAGGCTCTCCAAAAAGGAGAATGGTGCGGTCGAGAAGCACCGCACTATCGCTGAAAAGTCTTATTGGCAAAGGCTTTCGCGGTCCAACGTGCCCCGTTCTCTGGCACAAAGAATCAACACGATAGCTTTAAATGGTCCAATGAAAGTTCTTGTTTTGGTCTGCCTGTGGACGGGAAAATCCACTGATTTCTGAGCCTGTGGATAAGCTCGCATTGACTCTTCCGCATCCCAGAACATAATCAGAACCATCAGGGCGGCTTTCACCAGGGAAACCTACGGAGGCCATGACGATGAAATTCAACCAAATCCCGAACTGGACGCCGGGATATCTCCATGTCTGCCCGCACCATATCCATATCCGAGTAAGGTGCGAGGCTTGCGGCATAGAGAAGGATTTCGACCGGGATGCGTTACCGGGCCGATTCCACCACGCCCTGATCGAGAAGATCGAGGAGCGGCTAAAATGCGAATGTGGGGAGAAGAGGGCTAGATTGCTGTTTGGGCATCTAGCCGCCGAAGCCTAGAGGCGGGGAAAGCTAGGCGCTATGCCTTTATGCGCTTGTGACGGAGATGCGGCACGAACGTCCCTGCCGTACTCGTATAGAACTGCACGACTTCCGCCGGTAGCATGCCCCACGTTTGCATCTCGCGAAGGCTGTTCAGATAATTCTCGATGACGGCGTTTTTAATCCCGGCTTCCGCGGCCTTGGCTTCCCGATCCTTCTCGGCCTGGCGGCGATCGACTTCCATCTGGAATTCGGCCATACGGCGCTCAAGTTCCTTGTCGGATAGCTCTTTAAGGTCTGGACGCAGTTTCGTTACATCGGTGATATCTGCCATGATTAATTCTCCCTGTTTTTCAGGGTTCAATCATGGCTAGGTATGCGTGTCAATGTTGGGGGATTTTACGAAGCCGGAAGGCGGGGCGATTGGTTAATCGCGGGGCTTCGGAGCAATTATCCATTTTTCAGCGGGTAACTGATCACCTGGGGATAATGCGGGCGATTCTATGGGCTTGCCATGATCGCAGGTGATGAACCTATATCGGTCCACGTCAGGAAGGCGGATTAGCCCCGAGCCGTGGCATCGGAGGCAGTCTGAATCGCATCTCATCGGAACCGCAACGAACTCATGAACTGCATGGCTGTTTCAAGTATCCAGAGAAAGGAAACTCGCCCATGGCAAGTCTCACCTATCCAAAGTTCGTGAACGGGGAGACCGCCTTCCATCGTGACTTTAACTCGCACGTCTGGGCCGACCATTCCTTTGAGCTCCATCGTTTTACTCAAGCCAAAACCATGTTCGGAGATTGTGAATATCCCCAATGGTTATGAAATTGACGCCGTACATATCGCCTATTTCTCGCTGGGTCATCTTTCCTTTCAAACAACGGATTGCTCTAACTTGGTCTTCCGTTAGCTTTGCACTTCCGCATCGCTCGCCTCGATTTGTCGTGCCGTGGATCACTTTGTCAGCTTGGTTTTCGACTGTAGTTGCCCAGCGGAGATGGGTCGGATTCACACAGCCGTTAGAACCTTGCCCGCATGAATGAGCAGCCTCATGATCGGGAGTTGGTGGTTCGCCATGAACCTCAACGCATGCCATTCGATGGATGGCTTTGGCGCGTCCACCAACGTTCATGACTGCGTATCCCGCATTCGTGGCATATGGCCATATCAGGCAATCATCCTGGGTGCATGGAATGACGACTTCGCGATAGAACCGTTCCGCCTCTCCATTCGGGGCTCTCCCGCCGAATGGATCTCCGTGCCAAAGGACGCGCCTGTAATGATGGCGGCACATTCCCCTGGACCCCTTAAAGGTCCAATGGGCATTTCCATTGCAATCCGGAATAGAACATGGTTTGAACTTGTCAGCCATTCGATCCTCATATGATCGTTTTGGTTAGAGCCTCGTCGCTGTTACCAGCAGCTTCGGGGCTCGATTTTTAATAGCAGAATCTGACATTTACAGCAAATACTTAGCGCCTTAACCACGCCAAATATTGACTGCCTTCTTCCACATCACCGAAGCACTGAACCTTCCCAGTATCAGGGAAGATGATGGCAAGGACCGCCGAACCATGGTTAGATTCAGCGAAGCCATTCACAAGGGCATACTGATCATTTCTCTTGTAGCCTGAAATCTGAGCGAGCCATGTCCTTGTCTTTTTCTCGGGAAATTCGATATCAAAAAGACCGTAGGAATGGATGTGACCTGTGACCCATAGCTGCGCTTCCTCGCCAAATTTGGCATCACGCAAAGTGCCGTGAGTTGGGTTGTAAATAGATGTTCCCTTACGACCATGTGACATATCCACGCGAGTTTGAGATCCGTTCTTGTGGATAAGCGTGAAGCGAGCCCGCCAGTCAATGACAGGAACGTTGTACGCTCCGATCATCTTGTAGAATTCGGTTCCACCATTCCATGCATCGTGATTTCCTAATAGGAACACTAACCAGCGGATGCCGGCCTCCATCATGAACCATGTTGCCAAGCGCCGTTCGGTCTGGCTTGATATGTCCTTCTCTGCCCATAGGCGAGCCAAACGCCCACCCCACGGGAAATTGTCAGTCGTATCACCGATGTTGCCACAATATACGCCGGGTTGGCGCGCGACAGCCATATGGCGTTCAAGGAGAGGCCAATCTGTTTCCACCCCAAGGTGCGGATCGCCAAAAATAAGGAACCCATATGGCTTCTCTTCCGCGATTTTAATCGGAAACCAATTTCTGGCCTCAGCAGCCTTTTGTTTAAGCGCTTGGGCTTTTTTCATGCGCCCAAGGATTTCTTCAATGTCTTCCTCTTCGTCGCCTTCTACGACGAATGCAGGGAAGTCAACCATCTGCCGCATTTCAGCAGTGAGCTTGCGCCGCTCTGCCTCTTTCACCCGGCGCTGTATCCAGTGCCATTCCTTCCCGGATGCTGCAGAAGCCGCCGCAATTGTAGCGTATTGATTTCTGAGCTTGAGGCCTTCTAGGCATTCTTCATCTGTCAATGGAGGTGTGGGCATTGCTTCGCCTCAATCCTGGGAATTGCGAGGGCGGCGTGCCGCGGGAATGCTTTGAAAGAGGCTGTCTATCCTGCCACCCAATCCCTCGATAGCTCGAAGGATCTGGTCCGTCGTCTCGCGATGGCCGGCTTTGCTGATGTAATGCTCAGCCATATGAATCTTGGTATCCGCCAGTTCTTTTCTGACGGCATCTGTTTCGCTGGCTGCCTCTTTTTCAACGGTCCTGATCTTGGCGTCCAGTTTCCACCAGATCCCGAAGCAGATCATTACGACCGTTGTTATGGCTCCTATGAGCCAAGACAGGGTTTCCCACGTCACAGGACCGTTCATGCGCAGCGCCCCTCAAAGTGATACATTATTTCGCCCTATGAAACAGAATGCCATGCAAGCAGGATGAGAGCTGCGAGCATGGCGAAAGACACAAAGAACATCAGAAGGTAGCGGATCACTTCCGCGCCCAAGCACCGATCAATCGGCCGGCGACATCGGAGATGGTCTTTGATCCGAAGTAGAACCCAACAATAGCGAGCACGAGGCCGCTGACCTGAGCGCCGGGGTTCGGAGTGACGCCGAGCTGCAGAACCGTGTCGTAGACCACGATCTTTGCCACGTAGATGACCGCACAGAAGCCCATCAGCGATCGAGGGCTCCACCACCGGTCAGACTGTGCGGCTTGCGTCGCAAGGTTGATCTGGTCCTGGAAAAAGGCGATCTGCTTATCGGCCTCGATGCGATCGGCATCGTTCTGAGCTTGCAACTTGGCCTTATAGGCGGCGTTCAGGCCGTCAATGATCTTGCCGAGCGGATTGATGAGACTGAGTAGCCATCCCATTAGAAGACACTCCAGAGCCAGTGCGTGATTTCGTGCCAATAGGCGTACAGCCCACCAGCAGCGACGACGGCAGTAGGAACGGCAACCTTTGCCACAGAGGAAGCCGTGGACGCGCTTGCAGGCTTTGGCGCGGCCGGTTGCGTGGCCTCGACTGGCGGCTTCTGTGCGGGCTGTGTATTGCCCTTCCCGCGCAGCGCAATCAGGAGGGCCGCGGCTCCAAGTTGCTGATCAACGAAGTTCGGATCAAACTTCCCATCGGCAACATACTTGCCGCTGGTGTATTGATCTGTGCCGGCCCAGAGATACGGCGATGGTAGCCCCCGCTTGCGATAGCCGAGCCCATTGTAGCCCTCCAAGAGGTCCAGCATGCTGCCAAGAGACCAATCGGTGTTCTTGCCGGCATATGGAGCGCAATTCATCAGCGCATCGAATGCTGCATCTTCCCATGTCGCGAACGGGCCGCGCCCTTTTGGGACCAGCGTTGTTTTCCGCCCGGTGCCAATAATCCTTTCGCCGTTATGGAGAACACCCGCAAAGCTGCACGACGATTCCCTATAATGAATGACCGCGATTACGTCCCACGGAACTCCTGTCTTTGCGGAAACAGCCTCGTAGCGCGATTGGTTGGCCCTGATCTGCGCCGCCTGCTTTTCGATTTGTGACGACCGCGTGAAGTCGGCCTTGTTCCATCTGTCGAGGTTGTCCATGGCTATCACTACTTATTCAGCGTGCGGCGCCGGGCAAACTCGGCGAGCACTAGGATTGCCAACGGGATAAACGGAACAAGCGCTGGGTTGATTGCGGAGAGTGCCGACTGCAGGGCATTGGCGATGTTCGGGTCTCCGAGATAGGAGGAGATCGCGACAACTGCCGCGATAATGGCACTTCCAAGCGAACCGATCCGGGCGAGCGCGACCGTTGCCGAACTGTGGAAGGCCGTCATCAGCGCCGTACCCGGCGTCGAGCGATAGACGCGGATTGCGTCGAAAACGATGAACACGACAATAAGTACCGCGACGATAGCGATGTAGATCATGTTTGTAGGCTCCAATAGAAAAGGGCCGCCGAAGCGACCCTGTGGATTTGACGATTTGAGTTTTAGATTATTGCGGCGCTAGAAGCTGCACTCACATCTAACGGTGGTCATAGCCCAATTCATAGACTTCGGAACTTTCAGCATTCCAATTCACTTTGGCTTCCCCAACCTTTTCGATCAGACAAGCGCTAAGCAGATAGTTTGGAGCGAAATCGAGGCCCTGCATATGACCACCTTCGGAATAGGCTGGGACGATAAGG
>Ga0207711_10002602_pt1 | contig 16034 bp, 18 predicted proteins | sample KBSS34metaG_FD_184401 | JGI IMG/M metagenome (GOLD analysis project Ga0207711, IMG submission 184401) | Switchgrass rhizosphere microbial communities from Kellogg Biological Station, Michigan, USA - KBS S3-4 metaG (SPAdes) (version 2) | ecosystem: Host-associated > Plants > Roots > Rhizosphere...
CGAGCATTGTGGTTAACCGTATAGGGTGGCCCAAAGCTTTGGACCAGCCCTCTTGCCGCTTTGCGCAACTGAGTGCAGTCCCCAGGCCGACTTGCGTACCGGTCTCCATCGGCTAAGGTGGCAAAAACCCCGTGGGGACGGCGTTTTATAATGCGCTTGTTTGGGCCGACGGCCACCTTTGCGCTTTTGCTCGGCGTCGCAGTTGCGGTGGCGCAGGAGTCACCGGAGATTCAGCCGGCACCGGCGCGACCAGACGTGAAAGCGAAGTCCGCGCACGCGGCCAAGACTACGAAACCGGTTGCACCTAAAATTTCCGCGCCGGCGACGGTCGCACCAAAAACGGCCGCCATGACGTCCGAAACCATCAAACTTGAATCATCTGTCGATCCGGTACTTTCTGCGAGCGATCGCCTGAAGATCCAGTCCGCACTGCTGTGGTCGGGCGACTACACCGGCTCGGTCAACGGAGATGATCCACTCATCTCTGCAATCAGGAACTATCAGAAGCGTGCGCGGTCTCGGATCACCGGAGTTCTGTCGCCAGTCGAGCGCCCGAATTTGCTTGCCGCCGCCCAGTTGCATGAAGACGAATTTGGATGGACCGTCGTCGTCGATCCGGCGACCGGCGTTCGCATCGGCCTGCCGATGAAATTGGTGCCACAAGCGCGCGATACGCCGCGCGGAACACGCTGGTCGGCGAAGCACGGAGAAGTGCAGGTCGAAACGTTCCGTATCAAGAGTGCCGAGATCAAACTTGCCGCCTTGTTCGAGCAGCAAAAGAAGGAGCCCTCGACGCGCAAGATCGAACAGAGCGCGCTGCGCGATGACAGTTTTGTTATCACCGGCATGCAAGGCCTGAAGAAATTTTCAGTGCGCGCCTATGCCCGCGATGGCGAGATCCGCGGCGTTACCGTACTTTTTGATCAGATGATGGAGACAATTGTTGCGCCGGTGACAGCAGCAATGGTGAGTGCATTCTCGCCGTTTCCCGAACGCGCTCTGCCGTTCGCGGCTCCGACAAAATCGGTCGAATACGGGACTGGCCTGGTCGTGAGCGCGCGGGGTCACATAGTTACCGACCGCAAGCTCGCGGCGGGATGTCAGGTTATTGTGGCAGATGGTCTCGGCGATGCCGATCGCGTGGCCGAGGATCGGGACCACGGTCTGGCTCTTTTGCGCGTTTATGGCCCGCGCAAGCTGTTCCCGCTTGCGCTTGCGGCGGATACCGCCCGGAAAGGCGATCTGACACTGGTCGGCATCCCTGATCCGAAAGAGCAGAACGGCGCCAAAAGGCTTACCGAAATCAAGGCGCGCCTTGCAGAGAACAACGCCATCGAGCTGCGACAGCCGGTGCCGATGGCCGGTTTTTCAGGTGCGGCTGCCCTCGACGCACAGGGTCAGGTCCTCGGGATGATGGAGATGCGAAATTTCGTGCTTGCCAGCACCGAGCCCGCCGCGCCGCCAGTGCGGTTGATCACGGCGGAAACGATTCGCACGTTTCTCAGCGGGCACAACGTGCCGCCCGTCTCGACAGGCGGCGACGCCAAGTCGGCGATCGTACGAATTATCTGCGTTCGCAAATAATTATTTGTTTTTCCACTTCGGCGCGCGTTTTTCGACGAAGGCTTTCATGCCTTCTTTCTGATCTTCCGTCGCAAACAGCGAGTGGAAAATACGGCGCTCGAAAGCCATGCCTTCCGAAAGGCCGCTCTCGAAGGCCCGATTGACTGCTTCCTTGCCCGCCAGCACCGACGGCAGCGACATGTTCGCGATGGTGTCGGCAATTTTCATCGCTTCCTCCATCAGGCTTGCCGCCGGCACGACACGCGTCACCAGCCCCGATTTTTCCGCTTCAGCCGCATCCATCATGCGTCCGGTCAGAATCAGGTCCATGGCTTTCGCTTTGCCAACCGCATGCGTCAGGCGCTGCGTGCCGCCGATGCCGGGAATAACTCCAAGCTTGATCTCCGGTTGGCCGAACTTGGCGGTATCGGCAGCGATCACGACATCGCACTGCATGGCGAGTTCGCACCCGCCGCCAAGCGCAAAGCCGGCCACAGCCGCGACAATCGGCTTGCGCGCCTTTGCCGCGGCATTCCAGTTCGAGACGAAATCGCCGAGATAGGCCTCGACGAACGGCTTGTCCGCCATTTCCTTGATGTCGGCCCCGGCGGCGAAGGCTTTGTCGCTACCCGTGATCAGCATGCAACCGATCTTGTCGTCACAATCGAAGGCCTCGATCGCCTGCGTCAACTCGGCAATCAGCGCCTTGTTGAGCGCATTGAGGGCCGGCGGGCGGTTGAGGCGGATAATTCCGACACGGCCCTTTGTTTCAACGACGATGTTCTCGTAGGTCATGACTGATCCTGATTCAGTCGAGCTTGGCGCCCGAGCGTTTCACCACATCCGCCCATTTGGCGGAGTCGGCCTTGATTGTCGCTGCGAACTCCTCGGGAGTGCCGCCACCCGGTTCATCGCCGAATTTGGAGAATTTATCGAGGAAGGCCTCCGACTTGAGCGCCCTGTTGATCGCCGCGTTCAGTTTGTCGACGATCGGGCGCGGCACGCCGGCCGGCGCGATGACGCCGGTCCAGGTGGCGGCCACATAGCCGGGCACGCCCGCTTCCGCGACGGTCGGCAAATCCGGAAACGAAGGGGAGCGATGGTCGCCTGTAACCGCCAATGCACGAACCTTGCCGTCACGACCAAATGGCGCGATGGATTGCAGACTTTCAAACATTAAGTCGACGTGTCCCGCAATGAGATCGTTGATCGCCAGCGAGCCGCCGCGGTAGGGCACATGAACGATTTTCGTTTCGGTCATGTACTTGAAAAGCTCGGCACCGACATGGCCCGGCGAGCCATTACTGGATGAAGCATTGGTAAGCTTCCCGGGGTTCTGCCTGGCGTAGTCGATCAATTCCTTGACCGAGCTCACAGGTAGCTTCGGCGAGACCGCGAGCAACATTTGTCCGCGCGTGATGAGGGCAATGGGCTGAAAGTCACGCTCGATGTCGTAAGGCAACTTCGAAACCATGTGGCGCGTAATTGCGAGCGCGCCGATCGGTCCCATGCCGATGGTGTAGCCGTCCGGCGGAGACTTAGCGACCAGATCAAGCCCGATCGTCAGCGCGCCGCCGGGACGATTGTCAACAATGATCTGTTGTCCCAGCTCCTGGCTCAGCACCGCACCGATAAGCCGCGCAGCGTTGTCGGTGGCACTGCCGGGCGCCTGCGGCACGATCAATCGAATTGGATGATCCGGATAGTCCGCAGCCGGCGCAACGGTCAACGTAACAACAAGGAAAATAGATGTGACCAAGAACGTCCGCATTGCAATCTCCGGCGGTTCGGCGTCCACACTCTGCTATTGCAGGCTCTGGCCCCGCAATCCACGACATGACAGCCGAAGAAGTTACTTCTGGCAACTTGGGCAATAGAAGGTCGACCGCCCGACCTGCACGATGCGTTTGATCTTGCCCTTGCAGCCGGGGCACGGCTCGCCCTCGCGGTCATAAACCCTGAAATTGTGCTGGAAATCTCCGAGCGAGCCGTCCGCGCGCCGATGATCGCGCAGCGAGGATCCTCCGGCCTCGATCGCATCCCTGAGCACCGCCTTGATGGCTTCGACCAGCCTATCGGCTCGCTCGTTCGGCCTGCCATTTCTGTCAGCGATAGTCGAGGCCTGACGCTTGGGCGAGAGCCGCGCGCGAAACAAGGCTTCGCAGACATAGATATTGCCGAGGCCTGCCACGACGCGCTGATCGCTCAGGGCCGCTTTCAGCGACGTCTTTTTGCCGGCGCATGCTTTCGCCAGCATCGCCGGATCGAATTCATTTCCCAACGGCTCCGGCCCGAGCGCGCGCAGCAGTGGCTCCTGCTCAAGCCTGGCACGCGGCACAAGCTTCATCGAGCCAAAACGCCGCGGATCGTTGAAGGTCACCGTCTTACCGTTCGACATATGAAAGACAATGTGATCGTGCGCGGTGCTTTTGGAACGCTCGTGATAATAGGTGCCAGGCGTGCTGTTCTTGCCAACACGGAACGATCCGGACATGCCGAGATGCATCAGCAGCACGTCGCCGGACGAAAGATCGGCGAGCAGGTATTTTGCGCGGCGTCCCAACCCCTCTACGAGCTTGCCGTGCAACTTTTGCGCAAAGCCCCTTGGCAGCGGCCAACGGAGGTCGCCGCGCCGCACCTCGACTTTGTCGAAGCGCTCGCCTTCCATGGCTGGCGCCAAACCGCGCCGAACCGTCTCGACCTCTGGTAATTCGGGCATGATTAACCGCTCCCGGGTTGACACATAGCGCCCCCTGAGCGCGCGCGCTATGGTCTTGCCCGCAAAGGACTATCGGCTATGACCACGGGCGGCGAGCAGACTCATTTCGGCTATCAGAGCGTGCCGCTCGAGGACAAGCAGGGGCGCGTCGACGACGTCTTTCGTTCGGTCGCCCGCCGCTACGACCTGATGAATGACCTGATGTCGGGCGGCCTGCACCGCGCGTGGAAAGACGCCCTGGTGACAGCAGTCAATCCACCCAAAAGCGAGCGGCATTTCCATGCGCTCGATCTTGCCGGCGGCACCGGTGATGTTGCCTTTCGCATCGTCGATGCGGGTGGCCACGGCGTTCGCTCAACCGTCTGTGACATCAATGCCAATATGCTCGAGGTGGGGCGCGAACGCGCCGCGGCCCGTGGGCTCGACGGTGTCGTCACGTTCGAGCAAGGCAATGCCGAAGAACTGGCCTATCCCGACCGCAGCTTCGACTGCGTCACAATCGCTTTCGGCATCCGCAATGTTCCCCGCGTTGAACGGACGCTTGACGAGGCGTATCGCGTGCTGAAGATCGGCGGACGGTTTCTGTGCCTCGAATTTTCCTCGGTCGACGTGCCCGGGATCGATGCCTTGTATGAACTCTATTCCTTCCAGGTGATCCCGCGTATGGGCGAGGTTGTGACCGGAGATCGCGACGCCTATCAATATCTCGTCGAATCGATCAATAAATTTCCCAAGCCGAAGGTATTTGCGCGGATGATCGAAGCCGCAGGCTTCCGCCGTGTATCGTTTAGGCCGATGACCGGTGGCGTCGTGGCGCTGCACTCAGGCTGGCGATTGTGATTTCTGCGCTTTATCACCTGCTGCGTCTGGCGCGCGCCGGTTTCGTATTCGCGCGAGAGGGTGTCTTTGCCCTGGTCGATACGCGACCTCTGCCACTGCCTGCCAAGACCGCCGTCGCGCTTGCCCGCCTGATCGAGCGACCGTCTGCGAAAAGCGGTGAAAATCGCCTCGCCGCTGCGTTGACGAGGCTCGGGCCGACCTATGTCAAGCTCGGCCAGTTTCTCGCCACGCGGCCGGATGTCGTCGGCACGGCGATCGCACGCGACCTCGAAAGTCTCCAGGACAAGATGGCGCCGTTTCCGCAAAGCGAAGCCGAAGCGGCGGTCGCTGCCGCGTTCGATAAGCCGCTATCTGCACTTTACGCGAGCTTCGGACCTGCCGTCGCCGCCGCATCGATCGCACAAGTTCACCGCGCAGAGATTGATGCGAACGGCAGTCGCAAGACGGTTGCGGTCAAAGTCCTCCGTCCCGGTATCGAGCGGCGCTTCAAGTCGGATCTCGATGCCTTTTTCTTCGCGGCGCGCAACGCTGAAGCGCTGTCGACGGAGGCGCGCCGCCTTCGCTTGATCGAGGTCGTGTCTACTTTGGCGCGCTCAGTCGCCATCGAAATGGATTTTCGGCTGGAGGCGGCGGCGGCGTCCGAAATGGCGGCGAACACGCGTGAAGATGCCGACTTTCGTGTCCCCGCCATTGACTGGGACCGCACCGCACGTGAAGTCCTCACCCTGGAGTGGATTGACGGGATTCGCCTCAGCGACCACCGCGCGCTCGAAGCCAAAGGTTTCGATCTGCCGCAGCTTGGGCACAAAGTGATCCAGAGCTTTCTTCGCCACGCGTTGCGCGACGGCTTCTTTCATGCCGACATGCATCCAGGCAATTTGTTCGTGGACGATGACGGACGACTGGTCGCCGTTGATTTCGGCATCATGGGACGGCTGGGGCCGAAGGAACGCCGTTTTCTTGCCGAAATCCTGCTCGGCTTCATCACTCGCGACTACCATCGCACGGCCCAAGTGCATTTTGATGCTGGGTATGTGCCAAGGCATCATTCTGTCGAGAGCTTTGCGCAAGCCATTCGCGCCATCGGCGAGCCGATCCACAACCGCACGGCCGAAGACATTTCGATGGCCAAACTGCTGATGCTGCTGTTCGAGGTTACTGGTCTGTTCGATATGCGGACCAGGCCGGAGTTGCTGCTGCTGCAAAAAACCATGGTGGTCGTCGAAGGGGTCGCACGCTCTCTCGATCCAAAGCTCGACATGTGGAGCACCGCCGAGCCGGTGGTGCGCGAATGGATTGCGCGCAATCTCGGCCCGGTCGGCCGACTGGAAGACGCGGTCGAAGGCGCCGGCGAAATAGGCCGATTTTTCGGGGAAGTCCCGGGTTTATTGACCCGCGCAGGGACTTTGGTCGATCAGTTCGACGATATCACGCGTGACGGCCTGGTGCTTTCAGCTGAGACTGTGTCGGCGATCGGTGCTGCGGAAGCGCGCCGTAACCGTTGGACCGCGCTCGCACTGTGGGTAATCGCGATCCTGCTGGCCTTCATTATCTGGCGGCTGATCTGAGGAACAGTTCCGCCAGCTTGTCGATGCTCTGATTCCATCCCGCTTCCATTCCGGCAAGCATTTGTGGAGCAATCGGAACGAGACCGATGGCGTGAGTCTGTAGTGTCAGCGTCGTTTTCCCTTCGCTCTCGCTGAGAATGACGGTGGTCTCGCCTTCGAGCAGATGCTTGCCATCCTTGTCGATGGCGATATTGGTAAATACGAGCCGCTCTGGTGGCGTAACCTCGAGAAACTCACCTTTCATCGGGTACTCGTTGCCGTCCGGCCCACGCATGACGATGCGCAGGCTGCCGCCGACGCGCACGTCGAGCTCGCCGACGGTACTCGTGAAGCCACGCGGCCCGAACCACTGCGCCATCATCGTCGGGTCGGTCCAGGCTTTCCACACCAAGGTGCGCGGCGCATCGAAGATGCGGGTCAGGGTAACGCTTGCCTGTCCGTAAGTTGCAGTATTTGCAGCGGCTGTCATTGGATTACCCCGCGTAGGCCCGTTCGATGCTTCATCTTGTTTCCTTTCGTACGCCTATTGACTATGCGCTGACCATCGTTTTGAAACCGCCAAAGATCATGCGCCTGCCGTCGAACGGAACCTTTTTTGATTTCATCATCGCGTCGATGCGCTTGTCCTTCATGACTTTCGCCATGACACGATCACGGTCGGCGCGTGACTGGTAGACAATGTATGAGAACACAACGATCTCGCTGCGCTTGAGCTTGACGCTGCGCGGAAATGACGTGCGTTTTCCGTGCGGAACGTCGTCGGCAATACACTCGTGGAATTCCAGGGCACCGTGCTGACGCCAGACCTTGCCGGCCTGCCTGGCCATGCTGCGGTATGTCGCCAGTTGTCTTTTTTTCACTGGAAGAACAAAACCATCGACATAGGTCATTGACCCCTCCTCTGTTCTCGTCCGCGCTAGGCGGCTTTCGCCAGGTACGCGTCGAGCTGCTCGAAAGTTCCGCTCCAGCCTTGCGTCATGCTGTTGCGGTTCGAGTCGAAGGTCGCCACCTCCGCCTCCGTCGCATTGTAGGGGGCCCATCGGACTGTGAACTTCGTCTTGCCGCCGGGCAGATCCTCGAAGGTGAATGTTGAAAGCATCTGCAAAGGCCAGCTTTCGTGTCCCGGATGACGCGTCGTGCCGCCCTTTTCGTCCGAAAACGAGTTGATAAGCACCAACTTTTCCGGCGGGACGATTTCGCGATAGGCGAACTTGCCCCACATGGGTTGTCCGTTGGGAGATTGCAGGCCGTAATGATAGCTGCCGCCAGGCCGCAGATCCATTTTCGACGCAATGACTTTGAAGCCTTTTGGGCCCCACCATTGTTTCATGCGCTCCGGATCGGTAAAGCATTTCCAGACCAAGTCACGCGGCGCGTCGAACGTGCGCGAGATCACAAAATCTTCGGTCATTGTGTCGTCCCCTTATGCCTGCGGGCGGCAGGTCCAGTTCACTTAGGCTCGACGATGATCATCCAGTTTACGCCGAACTTGTCGGCCAGCGTGCCAAAGCGCGGCGAAAAGAAGGTCTTGGTCATCGGCATCGTGACTTTTCCGCCGGACGACAGAGCATTGAACAGACGATCGGCGTCGGCTTCATCCTTGGCATCGAGTGAAAGTGCGAAACCCTTGAAATCCGGACGGCCTTTATTTTCGCCATCGGACGCCATAACCCGCGTATTTCCGATCGTGAGAGAAGCGTGCATCACCTTGTTCTCGTTGTTCGGCGTGCACATCGACTTTTCCGGACTGTCCTTCCAGCGCATCAGCATGCCAACTTCGGCGCCAACAGCCTTCTTGTAGAAATCGATCGCCTCTTCGGCACGGCCGTCAAAGAACAGGTAGGGCTGAACTTGCATGACTCGATCCTCCTCATTTGCGGCCGATTTTGCGGCCTTTTCCGAAACCGGGGGACAACGGTATTGAGGTCCTTCCGGACATTGACAAATACGTTGATATCAACATAATGATCTCGTGTCAAACTCCGGCGCAAAAAATAATGAGTTGCCGCTCGCGGCCACGCACCTGGTGCGCGACAATTGCTTGTGCCTGCATGTCCACCGGGCGGCGCGTGCATTGGCGCGCCGCTTCGACGATGTGCTGCGGCCACTTGATCTCACCAGCGGTCAATTTTCCCTGCTGATGTCGCTTAACCGGCCCGAACCGCCGACGCTCGGCAGCGTTGCGTCCCTTCTCGCCATGGACCGAACAACGCTCACGGCCAATCTCAAGCCTCTCGAACGGCGACGGCTTCTGAAGGTTTCGGTCGATAAGGAAGACCGCCGTAGCCGGCGTCTTGCTCTGACGCCAGCCGGTCGCGCGCTGCTGATCAGGGCGTATCCGATCTGGAAAGATACGCATGGGCAAATCGAACGACAGGTCGGCGGCGCAGGCGACCTGCGCGAAGCCTTGCGTGCGCTGTCGTGATCGCGCGGACATCTATGTGATCTTCTCTGATGCCATCGTCGCGACGTAGTCGACGAGCCGTGCCATGGTCTGCGACAGACCTTTGTCGGCGTTGTAAGTTTTGATTACACGGGCGCGCTCTTCCGCTGATGGGAATCGTCCGTGCCATGTAAGTCGCGTGCGGTCGCGTCCGAGAGCCTCAAACGTCAAGGTCTGGGTGAATTGCACCGGCTCTACATCCGTTCCGCCACCATGACGGTAGACGAGGCGTTCGGGCCGTATGATTTCTTCGTACGTAATACGGTTCTGGTAGTCGCGTCCGTCCGGACCATGCATCACGAAGCGCCATACGCCGCCTGGTCGAAACTCGAAGCTGTGCGTCGTCGTCGTGAAACCGTCGGGCCCCCACCATTGCGCCAGGTGCTTGGGATCGGTGAAGGCCGAGAACACCAGCTGGCGCGGCGCATTGAGTAGCCGGCTGCCGATGATCGAGCACGGATCCGAATCCAGATCAATGCTATTTTTTTCGCCCATGCTTCTTTTCCTCCGCCTGCAGGGTTTTGAGATAATTCTCGAGACGATCGAGGCGCGCCTCCCACAGGCGGCGATAGCTTTCGAGCCAATCGTCAACGCCTTTCAGTGCGGCAGGTTCGAGCCGGCACGGGCGCCATTGCGCCGCGCGGCCGCGCGCTATCAGGCCCGCGTGTTCCAATACCTTCAGGTGCTTGGATACGGCGGGCCCGCTCATCTTGAACGGTTTTGCAAGCTAGCTAACCGTGGTTTCGCCCAGCGCGAGGCGCGCGAGAATTGCGCGACGCGTCGGGTCCGCGAGCGCGGAAAAGGTGGCACTCAGGCGATCGGTCGGCATTTGATCTTGGCCTTATATAACCACATGGTTATTTAACTGATCGGCTAACTACAGAAGCAGTGGCGTAACGTCAAGGCGGTCAAAATGGCGTCGATTGATTGCAATGATTTCATTGCAATCAATGCCTACCTAAGATATTTATATTTAGAGGGTTTTATGGCTTCGCTCACGGTCCGCCAGCTCGACGAGAAGCTCAAAAAGCGGCTGCGTCTGCGCGCCGCGAAAAGCGGTCGCTCGGTCGAAGACGAAGTGCGGACAATTCTGCGCGAGGCGGCCGGGCAGACCGACGACGAAACGCGCACTGCCGTCGACCTTACGGCAGCATCCAAATCAAGTGCGCGAACCGCGCGACCACCGCTGCCGGACGGCGCCAAAAAGGTGCTGCTCATCATCGGTGGAGGCATTGCAGCCTACAAGTCGCTCGATCTCATCCGCCGGCTAAAGGAGCGTAGGTTCGCCGTTCGCTGCATCATGACCAAAGCCGCGGAGCATTTCGTGACGCCGCTCTCAGCGGGCGCGCTCGTCGGCGAACGGGTGTTCACCGATCTTTTCGATCCGGCCAGTGAATTCGATGTCGGACATATTCGCTTGGCGCGCGAAACCGATTTGATCGTAGTCGCGCCCGCGACCGCCGACCTGATGGCGAAGCTTGCCGGCGGCCACGCCGACGATCTGGCCACCGCCGTGCTGCTGGCAACATCGGCAAAAATACTTCTGGCGCCTGCAATGAACCCGTGCATGTGGGCAAACGTGGCGACACAACGCAATCTGTCGCAATTAAGTGCGGACGGCTTCGCGCTCGTTGGTCCGAACGAAGGCGAGATGGCAGAAGCGCACGAGCAAGGGCGGGGCCGCATGGCTGAGCCGCTGGAGATCACGGCGGCCGTTGAAAAGTTGCTGGCGACACACACCACCGGCCTGCTGGCGGGACGAAGCGTGCTCGTGACATCGGGCCCGACGCACGAGCCGATTGACCCGGTGCGCTATATCGCTAACCGCTCGTCGGGCAAGCAAGGTCATGCAATCGCCGCCGCAGCTGCTGCCGCCGGCGCCGGCGTCACGTTGATAAGCGGACCTGTGCAAGTGGCTGATCCACACGGAGTCAAGATAGTCAAAGTTGAAAGCGCCCGTGAAATGCTTGATGCGGTCGAGCGTGCGCTGCCTGCCGACGTCGCGATCTTCGCTGCCGCGGTCGCAGACTGGCGTGTGGCCAATGCCGCCCAACAAAAGCTCAAGAAACAGCCCGGCAAATCAACGCCTGAGCTGCCATTGGTCGAGAATCCGGACATCCTTGCAACGATCGCCAAGAGAAAATCTCAGCGGCCCAACCTGGTGATCGGATTTGCCGCTGAAACCGAGAATATTGCGGCGAATGCCAAGGCGAAGCTCGCCAAGAAAGGTTGCGACTGGATTCTCGCAAACGACGTCTCACCGCAGTCCGGTGTCATGGGTGGCGATCGCAACATGATCACGCTTGTCCAAGCTTCGGGGATAGAAACCTGGCCGCCGCAGAGCAAGGAGGAGGTAGCATCCCGGCTCGTCGCACGTATTTCGCAGGCACTCGGTGGAGAGTCATCGTGAGCGGTATTGATATTCGTTTGATGCGTCTCGCTCATGGCAAGGACCTGCCATTGCCAACGTACCAAAGCGAGCATGCGGCGGGGCTCGACTTGCTTGCAGCGGTATCTTCCACCGGCCCCGTCACAATCGCGCCTGGCGCCCGCGCTCTCGTTCCGACAGGATTGGCGATCGCGCTCCCCGAAGGTTATGAAGCGCAGGTGCGGCCGCGTTCGGGCCTCGCTGCCCGAGATGGTCTCACCATCCTCAACTCGCCCGGTACGATCGATGCGGACTATCGGGGCGAGATTCAGGTGCTGTTGGTCAATCTCGGCAGCGAATCGGTCGTTGTTTCCCGCGGCATGCGGATCGCACAGTTGGTTATCGCGCCAGTTGTACGCGCTCATATTGTAGAAGCTGCATCTCTCGACAAAACCTCACGCGGAAGCGGAGGATTCGGCTCGACTGGAAGTTGACGCACAAAAGCGCAAGCTCCGATTTGGACGCGTCGATGGAGTATCCCGCGGCCGTGAAAGCCGGCAACGAGCCGCCGTTGCCTGGCTCAGCCCTGGTCAGCGACGTCGTCCGACTGGCACTGGCCGAGATCGAACGAACTTTTCCGCCGCGCCGGGTCGGATCGTCATCAGCGACATGGTCAAGCTCGCCGAAGCTCTGAAATAACGCCTAAGACACTGAATTCAGGCCCTTTCATAAAGCATGTTCACGGTCTGGACTCTTTCGGCGCGATTCGCCTTAGGGGTAAAGTCGAATGATTCGCGGCGCGGCGTGGCGGACGCCGCCTGCATCTCTGGGGCAAGCCTGAATGCCGGAGTCAATCCGGGCGGCGAACGAGAGGCTGCGTTCTCGTCCGTGGCGAGGCGGATTCCTCGCCGCCTTCGTCCTCGCAAGTCTTTTGAACCTGTGCAGCGCGCCGGTCCGCGCCGAGACAAGGCTCGGCGCGACGCTGGTGGGCACCATGCATCGCGCGCTGGCGACCCTCCGGGAACAGGAGATCACGGCGTTGACGCTCGTCCTCGCCCTGCTCGGCTTTACATTGCTTACAATCGTGGTCGTGTTTCGCATACGCCGAAGCGCAGACCGTGCCGAGATCGATGCCCGCGATGAAGTCGCATCGTTGCGCGCTGATGTCGATCGGCTCAAAGCGCTGCTGCTGTCGGAGCCGCAGGTCCTTGTGACTTGGCCTGCCGCTTCCGAACATCCGGAGATCATCGGTGATACCGCAATGCTCGTGCCTGCGGCCACGCGTGAGCGCGTGCTCGCGTTCGGGACCTGGCTGGAGGCTTCGGCAGCGCAGCGTATGGAACAGGCCGTTGATACGCTGCGTAGCGACGGCCGCGGATTTGCGATGACTGTGACCAGCCGCACCGGCCGCCCCGTCGAAGCCGAAGGACGCGTCATTGCTGGCCGCGCCATCCTCCGACTGCGAGACGTCAGCGGAATCGAGCAGGAGCTGCTGGATCTTGCCGCGCGTCACGACGAGCTGCTGGGCGATGTCGAAATTATGCGATCGCTTCTCGATACGCTGTCGGCGCCGGTCTGGGCTCGCGATGCGGCCGGACGGCTAATCTTCGTCAATTCTGCCTATGCCCGCGCGGTCGAAGCTGAAAATCCCACCGATGCCGTCGCCCGCGAGTTGGAGCTCCTTGATCAAAGCGCACGAACAGAAGTCTCTCTCGCGCGCGCCACCGGTGCGACATACGTTGGGCGCGTTCCAGCGGTCGCGGCAGGCCTGCGCCGCGTGTTTGACGTGATCGATGCCTCGAGTGGGGCGGGCAGCGCGGGTATAGCCATCGACCGCACCGAGGCAGAAACCCTGCGCGGCGAGCTTGTTCGTATGACCGAAGCGCATCGTCGTGTGCTCGATCAACTCGCGACCGGTGTCGCCGTATTCAATATCGACCGCAAGCTGACATTCTATAACACCGCCTTCCGCTCATTGTTCGAACTCGATGCGGGCTTCCTCGATCAGGCCCCGACCGACGCGGCCCTACTCGACATCCTCCGTGACAAGAGAAAATTGCCGGAGGAACAGAATTTCCGCCAATGGCGGCAGGAGCTGTACGAGGCCTATCGCGCAGTCGAGCCGAAAGAACATACCTGGCATTTGCCGGATGGACGAACCCTGCGCGTTATCACCACGCCGAATCCGGAAGGTGGCGTGACTTATCTCTATGACGACGTGACCGAGCGACTCGACATGCATCGTCGCTACGATGCGCTCATAAAGGTTCAGAGCGAGACACTCGATCATCTGGCAGAGGCAGTGGCAGTTTTTGGAAGCGATGGTCGGGTCCGGCTGCACAATCCGGCGTTCCAACGCATGTGGAAGCTTTCGCACGATGCGCTCGAGCAACATCCCCACGTCGAAGCTATCACGGCCTGGTGCCAGGCGCTCCACGACGACAATGTCATTTGGCGAAATCTCCGTGCCGCGGTGACCGCGATCGACAATCGTGAGCCGATCGCAGCTCGCATTGAGCGGCGCGACGGCGCGATGATCGAGCTCGCCACCGTTCCGCTCCCCGACGGTGCGACGCTGGTTGCGTTCCAGGACATGACTGACACGGTGAACGTCGAGCGTGCATTACGCGAACGCAACGAAGCGCTAGAAACCGCCGACTCAATCAAGATCGACTTCGTGCATCACGTCTCCTACGAGCTGCGCTCGCCGCTCACGAACATCATCGGTTTCGCAAACCTGCTCGGTGATCCTGCCTTCGGGCACCTTAACGCAAAGCAGGCGGACTATCTCGGCTACATCACCACCTCGACCAATGCATTGCTGGCGCTCATCAACAACATCCTGGATCTTGCGACGATCGACGCCGGCGCGATGACGCTCAATCTCGCCGACGTTGATATCTGCGCCAGCATGGAAGCCGCGGCAGAAGGCGTACAGGACCGATTGGCCAAGAACCGGATCACGCTCGATATTCGCGCGCCGGCGGATATAGGCAGTTTCGTCGCCGACGAGCGCCGGCTACGGCAGATCCTGTTTAATCTGCTTTCAAATGCGGTCGGTTTCTCGCCTTCGGCCGATACCGTCACCCTGGTCGCGGAACGACGCGCGGGTTCGGTCGTATTCACCGTGACCGATCATGGCCCTGGTATCGGGCCTGAAGCCAAGGATCGCGTATTCGACTGGTTCGAAACGGACTCCCGAGGGTCCCAGCATCGCGGGCCAGGACTTGGGCTTTCTCTGGTTCGCTCATTCGTCGAACTGCATGACGGTACAGTCTCGATCGAATCTGCGCCCGGCCAGGGAACGACAGTCACTTGCGTATTTCCGGTAAAGCACACGGCAAAGCGAACCGCAGCATGACCGCAATCGCATCCGCGCGCTGGCGCGGGTGAAATTGCTCCACTAACATTTGCCGATCGATGAACCGGATACCGGCTCGGGGAGGATCCTATGAAAATCGATTGTGCCGGGATCGTGCGCATCGCAGCGTGCGCCTGTGCGGCCCTCGTGCTCACCGGCGCTGTTCTCAAATCGAGCGTTGCGCGTGCCGCTTGGCCCGACCATACCATCACGATCATCGTTCCATTTCCGCCGGGCGGGCCAAACGATCTGCTCGGCAGGCTGCTGGCGGCCGAGCTGGCGCCAAAGCTCGGGCAGAACGTCATCGTCGAAAATCGGGCTGGCGCCGTTGGCAACATCGGTCTTGCGGCAGGTGCAAGGGCAGCGCCCGACGGACACACACTGGTAGTTGTGACCGGCGTTGTGTTGATCAATCCGAGCGTCACTAAAGTTGCTTACGACCCGATCAAGGATTTTGCGCCGATCGCGTACCTTGGCGCGGCGCCCAATGCCATCATCACTCGGCCCGCTTCGGGCATCACCAGCATTGCGGATCTCATTGCAAAAGCAAAAGCCAATCCAGGCAAGATTACTTATGCGACCGCCGGACTCGGCAGCGTTTCACAGCTCACCGTTGAATTGTTGAAGCTGCGCGCCGGCATCGACATGACACATGTGCCCTATAGCGGGGCGGCGCCTTCACTTCAGGCGTCCCTGCAAGGGACAACCGATGTCGCCTCAGTCAGTATAGCGGGGCTGATCGGCCACATCAGTTCCGGCACGCTCAAGGCGCTTGCGCAGACTGGTGCCGAGCACTGGGTCGACCTGCCCGATGTTCCGACGCTGCAGGAGGCGGGAGTCCCGAATGCGGTGGTTGAAACTTCACAGATGTTTCTCGCGCCGGCCGGCACGCCGCCGGATATCATCAAGCGGCTGAGCGAAGAGACACGTGTGATCCTGCAGAAGCCGGATGTGAGGGAGAAAATGCTCAAAGCCGGCTTCCTCGTGAAATATGAGGGGCCGGATGAGCTGCACGCACGTATGGTCCGAGAAATGCCGGTCTGGAAGGAAATCGTTGAGCGCGCCGGCCTTGCGAAACAGTAAGCCACTCATTGCATTGAACGCGATTCTGGCGTGAGAAAGCGACATCCGCTATCGGATGATCCGATGTTTCCCACCGCACCCACCAACTA
>Ga0207711_10002608_pt1 | contig 16012 bp, 16 predicted proteins | sample KBSS34metaG_FD_184401 | JGI IMG/M metagenome (GOLD analysis project Ga0207711, IMG submission 184401) | Switchgrass rhizosphere microbial communities from Kellogg Biological Station, Michigan, USA - KBS S3-4 metaG (SPAdes) (version 2) | ecosystem: Host-associated > Plants > Roots > Rhizosphere...
CGATACGCTCGGAGATCTGCGCTTGGCATTGAAACCCTATAAATCCGCGTGACGATCGCCGTCGGGGGTGCCACGGCCGACTTGTTTGGCTTAGTCGGCTCCTTCAATCGAGTACGGCGCTTGGCTGCTCGCCAAGTTAGCGCTCTAATCAGCGTCGCGACGCTGCCCTTTCCAGGCGGATGACAACCCAATCATCTACGTGTCTCGGTCCGTTGGTTGTTCTGCGAGCAAGTGTGGCCCAGCGAGCCACCGAAACCGTAAGGGCGGCGCGCAAGCGCATGCCGTCTTCGCGCCGCCCTCGATCGGTCATTCGACCGTAACGCCCTGCATGTTACCTTCGTCCCGCCATGCTTCAAGCATTCCCCAGAACTTGCGCGCGCCGCCACCGTAAGAGTCGGCAAAATAACCGATCTTCTTTTTGACGTCGCCCTCGTTGTTGTAGAACCCCGGGGTACACTCGGCCCAGAAGCGCTCCGCATTCCGCGCATTGGCACGGAAATCTTCCAGGAACGCTTCCACCGCCTCGCTTGTGGGCTCGAGCGATTTCGCGCCCTTTTGCGCGGCTTGCGTGAGGATATAGGAGATGTGGTTGATCTGGTGGGTAATGCCAAACATGAGGTTGAGCGACGCGCCGGCCTGAGTGCGGCCGACTAGGAAGCAATTCGGGAAGCCGTCGATCATCACGCCTTGGAAGGTACGCAATCCTTCCGACCAATAATCGGATAGCTTGCGCCCGTTGCGACCGACAATGTCGTAACCCGCGCGGTCCACATAGGTGTTTTCGGACTCAAAACCCGTAGCGAAGATCAGGCAGTCGAGCTTGTACTCCTGCCCGGCGGCAACGACACCGTCAGCCGTCAGCCGCTCCACGCCAGCCCCATCGGTGTCCACCAGGTGGACGCCCGGCCGATTGTAGGCCTCAAGATACGATTCATGGAACGTCGGACGTTTGCAGAATTGACGATACCAAGGCTTGAGCGCCTCGGCGGTCTTCTGATCCTTGACGATTTCAGAGATCTGGGCGCGGATCCGGTTCATGTTCTTGTAGTCGTAGATCTCTAGGAGCTGGCTGCGCTCCTTTCCGGTCAGTGGCCGACCAGCCTTGATAGCCGCCCGCTTGAGCGCCGGTCCCATTGCCATCCGGTACAGCTTCGTCCAACCATCGTTGACGAGATCGTCCTCGACATCCTCGGCACCCTCAAGCACCGCGTTGAAGTTGGTCATCCTGTCCCACTGCCAGCCGGGCTCGAGCGAAGCGGCCCATTCCGGATCGGTCGGCGTATTATAGCGCAGATCGACGCAGCATGGCGTGCGTTGGAACACATAAAGTTCCTTAGACCACTTCGCGAGATGAGGGATGCATTGCACCGATGTTGCGCCGGTGCCGATGATGCCAACCCGCTTGTCCTGCAAGCCGACCAGTCCCCCAGTGGTATCCCCACCGGTATAGTCGTAATCCCAACGGCACGTGTGGAAGGTGTGGCCCTTGAAATCCTTGATTCCGGGAATCTTGGGCAGCTTCGGCCGATTGAGCGGGCCATTGGCCATGATCACATACTTGGCGCGGAACCGGTCACCGCGGTCGGTCACGATTTCCCACTTCTTCACGGACTCGTCCCAGGTCATGCCGGTCACAGCTGTCTGGAACAGCGCATTCTTGCGCAGCTCGTACTTGTCTGCAATGCGGTTCGCTTGGGCGAGAATTTCCGGCTGATAAGCATATTTGCTCGTCAGCATCGTGCCCGTATCTTCAAGCATGGGCACATAGACGTACCCTTCGGTGTCGCACGCCGCGCCGGGATAACGGTTCCAATACCACGTGCCGCCAACATCGCTAGCGCTGTCGATGATGCGCAGGTCCTGGAAGCCCGCTTGGCGCAGCTGCGCGCCCATCACTAGGGATCCAAACCCTGCTCCAACCAGCAGGATCTCGACTTCGTCAAACACTGGCTCGCGGTTGAACTCCGCCTCGGCATGCGGATCTTCGACATATTGGGCGAAATCATCCTTCATCCGGATGTACGTGCGGTCGCCGACTTCAAGGCGCTTGTCGCGCTCAGCGAGATATTTAGCATGCAACGCTTCGGGGTCGAAATCGATCGGCCCGACGATTTCAGCCACCACAGGAAGAAGTGTCATTAACCCAAACCCTTTACGAGAGCGAGACAACAAAGAAGACCTGGCGACAAGCCAAGATTGGGCCGTAAGGCGGTCCGACGAGACGCATTTCGCCCAAATCCATCATCCTCCCAGGCCAGGCAGATCGTACCTACCAGCCCTGTCGCGCCAGCAATCCAAAGTCCAACCACGCTCCTCGATCACGACTTTAGAAACTGGGGACGACCGCAGGTGTACTGTTTTGACGGTATTGTCAAGTTTCAACAGCGTTGCTGGACCACGATGGGATTGGCGATCACGAAAGACCCGAGGCCGCGCCCGCACGTTCAAGCTGAGGAGCCCCACTGCGATAACCCGGCCACCTGTCCGGCCGATGCCCACCTTGAATCGGGTCGGCATTCGCGATAGGCCGTTGATTCGAAAAATATGACGCCAGCGTCACCGGCTTAGCGCCTGAACGCTGAACATTCTAGCGCGAGGATGCACACGATGAATGAGCGTGAACGGGCTGTCGACCCCGTGGAAGGTCGCAGGATCATCGTCACAGGTGCAGCTGGCGGCATCGGATCGGGCGTACTGGCCGGATTGGCGAGCAGGGGGGCAAAGCTGGGCGCGATTTACAATCGCACTCCGCCGGCAGAGGACTTGCGCGCCCTGGCGACGTGGCGGCAATGTGAGCTCGATAACAAAGCGAAGGTCGAGGCGTGCTTCACTTCAATAGCCGACGAACTCGGCGGTCTGGATGCGCTGATCAACGTGGCCGGGCTGTGGCGCGGCGGGCCAGCCGATACGGCTGACGACGAACAGATCGATTTTTTGATTTCGGCCAACCTTAAAACCGTGGTGTTCACCAACCAGGCTGCCTTCGCCCTTATGAAAGACAAGGGAGGGCGCATCGTCAATTTTGGCTCGGTTGAAGGGATCGAAGGCAATGTCGAATCGCCTATTTACGCCGCCGCCAAGGCAGCGGTTCACGGGTGGACCCGGTCGGCGGCACTCAGCTGGGGGTCCGCTGGGGTAACGGTGAACGCGGTGGCGCCGGTCATGCATACCCCGGTCTATTCGCGCATCCGCACGCTAATGAGCGCGGAGGAATTGCATGAGCATGACAAAGAAATGGCGCGGCGCATCGTGATCGGCGGAAAACTGGGCGACGCCGAAAAGGACTGCACTCCGTTGCTGGCCTTTCTCGCCAGCGACGGCTCGCGCTTCGTCACCGGACAATTGCTCGCAGTGGACGGCGGTCTCCACATGATGGGCGCCTGAAGCTAGCGCCTCAATCAGACCCCACCACGTAAAACTTGACACATCCGTCAAATCATGAAAAGAGATGGCGCATTCATCTAGAAGACCGATTTCGAGGGATTAGACATGAACGATCACATTGCGTTGGAGCGGGCTGCGCAGTCGAACAGTGAGCGGTTCACGTTTCAAGGTGACGGTTTTGCGATTTCGCCTGGCCCGTTTTTCGATCCGTCGGAGCTTGAGATGATTGCCGAGCATGCTCGGCGCGTGCTGAACGGTCAATATGAGACCGGGATCGCGCCGCGCACGAACAGCGGCGGCCCCGAGGTGGACAAGCATCCGTCATACATCGAAGCGTCAATGGCGCACGATGCGGATGATGTTTTGGCCAAGGCGATCCGCAATCCGCGGATCGCGGAATGGGCCGCGCAGGTTAGCGGGGCGAAGCGGCTCAAGATCTGGGGCGCCTCGATCATGCAAAAGTATCCTGGCGGGGAGACCAAGACGATCGTAGGCTGGCACCAGGATCAGTTCTACCTTAATCGGATCATCTCGGGCCCCTCGATCAACATCTGGGTCGCGCTGAGCGACGTCTATTCCGAAAGCGGTCCGGTGCGGTTCGTGCCCCGATCGCATCTGTGGGGCCGCAAGTACGAAACCCGGTTCTTCGATCCTGACGTTGAGAAGCAGAAGAGCGTGATCGAGGTTCCCGAAGGGGAAACCTGGGAAGAGATCGAGGCTGTTCTCCCGGCCGGCTGGGCGTCCGCGCACCATGCCGAGGTCCTCCACGGGAGCAGTGCGAACTCCAGCGACAAGCCCCGCCTCAACCTGCTCATCAATGCCGGAATCGACGATTTCGCCGTCCTGCCCGAAAGCTACTTTGCCACACGGGTCGACGACGATCGCGCCACGCCGGTCATCTATCCCGTCGCCGCCTGATCTATTGGCTTGAGCCAGAGCGGAGCCATCGGCTCGCTCTGGCATGTGATCCCGCCTGGATCGGAACGCTGCGTACAATCGCAGCATCTATCGGGATGCTCAAGGAGAAGGCCGAAAAATGGGGCGGAACGAGCGATCCGAACACCAGGAGAGTCGAACACCTTCTTCTCGGCCAGCGGATAATCCAGAGACGTTCGTCGAGCGCATGCACGCCTTCGTCCGCGGCCGGCTTGGCGGCGAGTTGGATGAAGGATCACTGGAGCGCCTGACGGGCGGGGCCAGTCAGGAAACCTGGGCGTTCGCGATGCACTCGCCGTCGCGCGGTACGCTAAGGCTGATTTTGCGCCGGGTGCCAACAGGAGTTGCGCTTGCCGACGTGGGCATCGGTCCGGAGCGCGAAGCCTGGCTGATGCAGCGTGCCGGCGCCGGGGGGGTCCCGGTGCCAGAAGTCATCCATGTTCTGGAGCCCGCCGATCAACTGGGGAGAGGGTTTATCTCCGCTCGCGTCGATGGCGAGACGCTAGCGATCCGTATCAACCGGGATGAGCAATTCGCCGCAGTCAGGCCGCATCTGGCGAAGCAGTGCGGCACGGTCCTTGCCGGCATTCACGCGATCGACCTGAGCGACGCCCCGGACTTGCCGTACCGCCCGGCCAAAGTCCAGCTACTAGATCTTCAGCAGTTGCACCGCAACGCTCCGGTGCGCAGCCCAACCTTCGAACTCGCCTTACGCTGGTTGTCGCTCAACCTACCCAGAGACAGCGACGCGCGCTGCCTTGTGCATGGCGATTTTCGCAACGGCAACCTGATCATCGGCACCGATGGCGTGCGTGCGGTGCTAGATTGGGAGTTGGCGCATATTGGCGACCCGGTCGAAGATATCGCCTATATTACCCTGAACAGTTGGCGGTTTGGGACGATCGACAAGCCGGTCGGCGGGTTTGGCGAGTACGAACAATTGCTAGATGGCTACGTCGCGACGGGACTGCCCTGCCCTTCTCATGCAGAAATCCGCTTCTGGCAGATCATGGGTTCATTGCGTTGGGGCCTGGTCTGCTGGGAAATGGCACGACCGCCTGAGCCCGGCGCGGCGATCACCGTCGAACGCGCCATGATCGGTCGGCGCGCCTCCGAGGTTGAACTGGATTTGCTCGATCTGCTCACGGAGGACGCGCTTGTATGAGGGCTTATCCTGAATCCGCAGTCATGGTGGACGCCGTGGTCCGATATCTCCGCGCCGATGGCGCCTCGGCAGCCGGCGGCGACTTCAACATGCGGGTCAGTGTCAACATCCTTGAGTTGGTCGCGCGCGAGTTGCGTCAGCAGGATGGCGCGACAGCGCGTGAGCATCAACGCCTGATCAAGCTCCTCGGCCCAGGAAAACTGGACGCCTTGAGGGACATGTTGGGCGCCCAGATCGCAGACGGCACGCTCAAGATGAACGATCCGCAGATGCTTGAGCACCTCCGATTGACCACCCTCGACCGTGTCTCAATCGATCAACCCCGATATTCGGCTTATCGCCAGGCTATCGAACGGCAGAATACTTCTGAAATTCAGAAAAGGTCCTAAATATGACTTCAAGCAATGGGATGAACTTCGACCTTCCAGACGATCTGACGTCGTACTTGCGCGAGATGGATCAGTTCATCGAAGAGAAAATTCGTCCGCTCGAGCAGCAGGACGATAATATCCGCTTTTTCGATCATCGCCGCGAGTGGGCTCGGACGGACTTCGAGAATGATGGATTGCCTCGCCCAGAATGGGAAGCCCTCCTCAAGCAGGCGCAGCGACTGGCGGATGAAGCCGGGTACTGGCGCTTTGGACTACCTTCGGAATTTGGCGGCAAGGATGGCTCGAACTTATGGATGGCGGTGATCCGCGAACACCTTGCGGCTAAGGGATTGGGCCTCCACAACGATTTACAAAATGAACATTCGATCGTGGCGAATTTGGCGCAGATTATCATGCTGCGCGAATTCGGGACGGACGAGCAGAAGAACAAATTCATTCCCGGCATGATCGTCGGAGAACTGTTCCTAGCCTTCGGGCTGACTGAGCCGGAACACGGCTCGGATGCCACTCACATGGAGACTAAGGCGGTTCGCGAAACGCGCGACGGCCGCGCCGGGTGGCGGATCGATGGCCGCAAGATGTGGACCAGCGGTCTCCACGTGGCGAGCCACGTGATCACCTTCGCTCGCACGTCGGGCAAGGCAGGCGACGCTAAGGGCATCACCGCCTTCCTCGTACCGAAGGAGACGCCGGGCTTGGAGGTGGAGCAGTGGATGTGGACATTCAATATGCCCACCGACCACCCCCGCGTGCGCTTCAGCAACGTCTGGGTGGAGGAAGAGGCTATCTTTGGCCCAATGGAAGAAGGCCTGTCGCTGGCCCAATCCTTCGTTCACGAAAATCGCATCCGCCAGGCCGCCAGTTCGCTGGGGGCGACAACCTTCTGCCTTAATGAGAGCGTGAAGTATGCACGCGAGCGCAAGCCCTTCGGTGAGGCCCTTGCGCGCAATCAGGCAATTCAGTGGCCTCTCGTCGAGATTGCTACGCAGTGCGAGATGTTGCGCCTCCTGATCCGCAAGACGGCCTGGCAGATGGATCAAATGGAACAGAAGGACGTTGCCACTTACCTGTCCGACAAGGTCAGCATGTGCAACTACTGGTCGAACCGTTTGGCGTGCGAGGCGGCCGATCGGGCGATGCAAGTACACGGCGGGATCGGCTATTCCCGGCACAAGCCATTCGAACATATCTACCGACACCATCGGCGCTACCGCATTACCGAAGGTGCGGAAGAAGTGCAGATGCGCAAAGTCGCCGGATTTCTGTTCGGCTTCATGGGCCCTAACAAATCGCGCCCCTAAGACAATCAAGCGCTCACGCAAGCAGCGTGGTCGATTACATTTTCATGAATCCCAGGAGACTCAGCATGCAACTTGAGAACAAAGTGGCCGTCATTACTGGCGGTGGCAGTGGCATCGGTCGCGAGTCCACCTTCAGGTTCATTGAGGAAGGCGCCAGCGTGGTAATCGCGGACCTCAATCGGGAGACCGGTGAGGCCACGCTGGAGGAGGCCCGCGCGCGCGGTCTCATCGACCGGGTGCGCTTCGTAGCCACCGATGTGAGCAAGGAAGAAGACATCCAGCGCACGGTGGATACGGCAGTCGCCGAGTTCGGGCGACTGGATTGCATGTTCAACAATGCGGGCATCCCCGGGGCGCTGGGCCCGCTCGAAGAGATGGACGTGGCCGACTGGGACTTCACGTTTGCAGTGCTGGTACGGGGGCCATTTCTCGGTCTGAAACACGCGGCCCGGCAGTTCAAGAAACAGGGCACGGGGGGCGTCGTGCTGCACACCTCCTCGGTGTCGTCGCTGGTCGGCGCCGCCGGTCCACGCGCCTATGCTGTCGCGAAGTCCGCTGTGTCGCACATGGCCAAAGTGGCGGCCGTCGATATGGCCGCATACCGCATCCGCGTGAACGCGATTGCGCCGGGCCCCATTCTTACCGAGATCACCGGCAAGGATCCGGTAGCGGCCGCCAAGCGCTTGCTCGGCGGACATCCCTGGCCCGATAACGGCCTGCCTAAGGACATCGCGGATGCTGCCGTGTTTTTGGCAAGCGACAATGCGCGGTTCATCACTGGCCAGACGCTTTTCGTGGATGGCGGAGCCTCTGCCGACAGCAGCATCGAACGGCGGCTCGGCCGAGGCGACGAGTGGTCGACGATCTCGGGCCTGCATCACGGCACCACCGGGGAGAAATCCAAGATCCGTCGCCTAGCGGAATAAGATCGGCTCGCTCGCCAGCTTGATAAACACCGGTGCATGGCGCTGCTCTTTTGGAGCGAAGCGCATAGACGCCAGGCGTGACGACCTCGAGGATTTGACCGGTCTTGCAGGTTGGGCCCAGGCACCAATCTTCAAGACCGGTCAATTTCGTGAAAAGACAGGGTCCGGTTCGTGTTAGGAAGCGCCGATGCCACTCAGACAACCACCTGCACTCGGGCAGACGATGCTCATGCCGGATACGTTCAAGGATCGGATCGTTGCAATCACCGGCGGCGGGACGGGCCTTGGCAGAGCGATGGCTGTGGAGTTCGGGCGACTGGGTGCCACTGTCGCCATACTCAGCCGTGGTGACGAACACCGCGAGCGCGGCGTTCACCAGCTGCGAGCGATGGGCGTCCGCGCTGAGGGCTTCGCGGTCGACGTGCGCAACCCCGGTCTGGTCGCCAAGGCATTCGATGATGTGACCGCCACGCTTGGTCCAGTGGACGTACTGGTGAACAATGCATCGGGAACCTTTGCCTGCCCGGCAGAAGACCTCAGCCTCAATGGCTGGCGTTCGGTTGTTGAGATCGTGCTCGACGGAACGTTCTTCTGTTCACGCGAGTTCGCGCGTCGCCGTATGACAGCGCAGCGCGGCGGCGCGATCCTCAACATCGGCTCCAGTTATGCATGGACCGGCGGCCCGGGTTCGGCGCATCTGGCCTCCGCCAAGGCCGGGATCATTTCAATGACCCAATCATTGGCGGTGGAGTGGGCGCCATCGGACATCCGCGTCAACACGCTTGTGCCCGGTCCCTTCCCACACGACGATCTACCGGAAGGGCTGAAGGAGTTGTATGGCAGCCAGAAAGCGGCGACGAAGGTGCCGGCGGCGCGGGTTGGGATGCAACAGGAGCTCGGCTGGGCCGCAACATACCTGTGTTCGCCGTATGCTAACTTCGTGACGGGCCTCACGTTCGTGATCGATGGCGGGTATTCCTTACGCTATCAACTCAGCTCACCCGAGTTTGTCCCAGTCAGAGAACAGCTTGCTGCGGGACCCTTCTGAATCCACAGACCCGTATTTCAGTGTATTTGCAGTCGATGCGGTTGTGGCCCCAAAGTCTGGCAGCTAGCCTTCCCTCAATTAGAGGGAGAAGATAGATGGTTGATGCTGCAACTATGTTCGGGATTGCGGACAAGGCCGCGCTTGTGCTCGGCGGTGGGCTCGGCATGGGAGAAAGCAGTTCCAGGCTGCTGGCGGAAGTCGGATGCGACGTGGCTATCGTTGATATCGATGCCGGCCGGGCGGGAACCGTTGCAGAGATGGTGACGAAACTGGGGCGCAAGGGTGTCCCCATCGTCGGCAATGTCTTGGAGCCGGGAGCCGCGGAGGTGATCATCGCCGAGGCAGAGGAAAAGCTCGGCGGGCTCGATATTCTGGTCGCCATCGTCGGCCAGGCGCAATTCGTGCATTTTCTTGATATGACCCCTGAGCAGTGGGAACTCGATATCAACCGCAACCTGAGCTATTTTGCGTTTGCCGCCCAGGCGTTTGCGCGCTCGCTCGTGCGGCGCGGCAAACCTGGCGCGATCACCGCCATATCGTCGGTCAGCGGCCTGCAATCGGCCCCCCATCATGCGGCTTACGGCGCCGCTAAAGGTGGCCTGATCAATCTGGTGAAGTCCCTGGCGTCAGAGCTTGCCGAGTACAACATCCGGATCAACAGCGTGGCTCCGGGTTCAATTCTCACCGACCGACAGGCCGCCGCCCCAGCGGCAGCGGAAATTCAGGCCAAGATGAAAGCCAGCCTCGTTCCCTTCAAGCGCCATGGCGAAACCGACGACATCGGCAACGCAGTCCGGTTCCTATCGTCTAAGATGGCGAACTACATCTCGGGACACACTCTTGCCGTGGATGGAGGGTGGATGTCCGCTTACACGCTGGGTAACTTGCTGGATGGACCCGAGTTCGCTGCGCAGTTCAACGCGAAATAGCTTGAACGATATAATCTCAAAGCGTTGACCTGCTTCACGTTGGAATTTTTCGTCTTGGCCTTGTTTGCTCGGGAAGAGCGGCACTAATTCAGTTGATCTGGCCCCGGGAAGCTGGACCGCTTTGAATTGGAGTTTTTCGCTATGATCTCCCAGGCTGGGAGGAGCGAAGGACCATGAAGGCAAAGAGTTTTCGGACGCCCAGAAGGCGTTCATTTTGAAGCAGCGAGCAGACGGCATACCGGTGGCGGACATCTGCCGTAAGGCTGGAATCAGCCAGGCGACGTACTTTAGAAGTATGACGGATGCTGCCGCCGGACATGCGCCGGCTGAAGCAACTCGAGGACGAGAATTCGGCTGCGTAAGCTCGTGGCGGACCTCTCGCTGGATAAGAAGATGCTACAGGATGCCATCCGCCGAAAACTGTGAGGCCTGCTTGTAAACGCGAGCTGGTGAACGCGATTTGCAGCGGTTGGGGCGTATCAATCCGCCGGGTTTGCGGGGTGCTGGAAATGGACACCTCGACCTGCCACTACAAATCCCGGCGCCGCGAGCAGGCCGGCATCGAAGCCCGCATCTGCGATATCTGCGAGACGCGTGTCCGCTATGGCTATCGCCGCGTCCACGTTCTTCTCCGCCGGGAAGGCTCGGAGATCAACATGAAGCGAACGCAGAGGATTTACAACGAATTGGTTCTGCAACTCCGCAACAAGACGCCCAGGCGCCGGATGAAGGCGAAGCTGAAGGAAGGCCGCTGCGCGGCCTCCTTCGCGGACCTGCATAAGGCGACGCGGATAGCTGCTGACTTTCTGCGGCATCTCTCGGCAGCGCTACGCTACAAGATTTGCACCGTGCAATGTCCTGGGGCACGAAGGAAGAGCGAGATTTGGCTAACAAGTTTCTATGCGCCGAAATCGACGTCGAGCATCGACTGACCAGCCAAGGCAGCCCTGGATCAATGGTCAGGTTGAAAGAATGAACCGCTCCATCAAAGATAGCCACGGACGAATGCTACATTACGATAGCCACTACCCCGATAGCTTCACCTCAGGCCCGCACCCCACCGTACTCCAGGACCGACATCTAACTAGCGGCCATGCCTCACTGAACTACAGACATTGAATCCAAAGGCTCTCACGCGCGATAGCCTTTGGATATCAACGCGCCGACTTACGGGCGAATTACCCATCCGCCATCGACATGCAGCACTTGGCCAGTAATCCAATCTCCGGCAGGCGAGGCGAGCAGCATCAGCGCACCGACCAACTCGTCTGGTGTTCCTCTCACGCGCATCGCAATCTGCATTTCCAGCAACTTCATGGTCGGAGAATCGTCCGGCGTGAGGGACGCTCCGGCTGCGCTGGTGGTGTTGCCGGGAGCAATAGCGTTCACGGTTATCTTGTCTCGACCCAGTTCATACGCGAGCGTCGTAGTCAAACCGACGAGGCCGATCTTGCTGATCCCATAGAGAGTTGTGGCCGGGAACGCACCTGCTGAAGCCTGGTTGATAATCTTCCCACCACCGCGCTGCCGCATCACTGGTACAACCGCTTTAACGCAATTGAACGCTCCAGTCAGATTGACGTCCAGTACACGGTTCCAATCTTCACTCGAAGTTTCGACAATCGGAGCATAATTCAGTTCGGCCATCAACGCCGCGTTGTTGACGAGGATGTCAACCCCGCCAAACTGATCCGTTGCCTGAGAAACCATCGCCTCGACCGTGCCCGGATTGGTGATGTCGACACGCACACCGAACGCCTTTCCGCCAGACGCGGTGATCTCTTCCGCAACACCTTTCGCACCGTCTTCGTTCAGGTCAGCGACGATGACCGCGGCGCCAGCCTGCGCAAGCCCCATGGCATAGGCGCGCCCGATGCTGTTCCCTCTTCCGCCGGCGCCTGTAACAATCGCGACCTTCCCATCGAGCTGAAAACGGTCATTCGAAAACGTCATATTTGACACTCCTGTGCATCTCTCTACCGGTCCGTGCTGTAATGTAGCTTTTGACGGCGATCTACCAAATTCGGTGTGAAAGTGAGGTGATGCCGCTCAGGGCCGTCTTATGATGGAGAGCGCAATGCGCGACCGCCCAAGTCGGCGGATTCACAATACGCTGGAGCGTGGCAGGCGGCCGAAGAGCCAAATTGACCCGCGGGGATGCCATCGCTTACCGCGCGGTGTTATTCGCCGCGGGCATCAAGCGTTAAGCGCAGCTTACGAGGTTCTTGCGAATGGCGCGGCGCATCAGGTTGATCAGTTCCTTTTCCCGAGCTCGCACACGCCAGACGGGTCCAGCCATACCTAACACAGTATCCTTGATCCCACAGGTATCGGGCAAGCGTATGCCCAACGTCCACATATCATAAGGCGGACGCAGAAGGTCCGCACTCGTGTCATCGATCTTTCGCCACGAGTACCCCTTCATTCTGAAGAGCTCTATTTGGCGGATGAAAGTTTCACCCCAATCGCCTTCGCGTGTAATCACGTATTGCCGCCGCGACCGACGAATTAATTTAATGATGGCTGTGGAGGACTTCGCGGTCAGCACTGCGCTGCCGATCGTCGACCCTAAGACCGGTAGCTTCAACCCGACTTGGAGCGTATAATCTCCGCCCGCAAAGGCCATCATCTGCATAGAGCAGTCGTTCTGAACGGACAGCGTCACTGCCTCGCCGCTTTCGCCGTACACCTCGTCAAGGATAGAGCGGAGCCGATCGACATTAGGAACCGCTTTAGACAACTGGTGCCCCATCCAGGCGGAGCGCAGCGATGGCGAATAACTCAAGGTGTCTGGGTCGATCAGCAAATATCCGCTGTCAACTAACGTCTTGAGGAGTTGGTCTGTGCTTGATCTGGCAAGACCGAAGGCTTCGGCGATCTCGCAGGCGCGACGGGGCTCCACAGAATTCGCCAAAAAATCGAGGATGTCCAAGGCGCGAGTGGCCGACTTGGAATAATTTCTGCGCTGCGCAAACATGCTTTATCTTACCGTCCGCGGAAGGCCTCTGACTGTCGAGCAATTTGAAAACGTAGCAGATATGGCAAACCTTTCAATGCGGAAGGGGGGCTATGCTCAGGTCAGAGCTACTCACAGGATTTGCGCGATCGGGATTTTGGAGCCGTGGATAGCGCCGCGCAAGCTGTCTGGCGAACAGAACCTGGCGCTGGCGGCGCATATGCACTGTCCGACCGGGGATCACGCTTGGCCCAGCTCCAAGCTTGGCTGCTGGCCGAGCATGGTATCGCGCTGAGCACCGGCGATATCTGGAACGCAGCCAGGCGCCTGGGGGGCTGTCGTCCAAAAAAGCCCTGCGCGCGGCCGATCAGGACCAGTCCGACGTCGTCGCACCCGGCGCAAGCTGTCGAGAGCGGCACGGCATCAACCTCAAACCGGTCGCCAAGTGGCGTAGCCGGAGCAGCACCGTCGACCTGCGATAGGGTCCGAAGGATAACCATTCCACGGTGCCGAGCCGATCATCGTCGCCTTTCCGCAAAGCCGCTGGACGACTGTCTCTACGCCTTGCCGGCGACGATCCCGCACCTGACCAGATCGTCACTGCACGTTGCCTGCAACGCCACGATATCTCGCGCCTGCCGCAGATCAAAGGCGACAAGCCCAAGCGCGGCAAGTTCAGTGCATGCCCTATCGGCTACTTGCAGGTCGAAATGCCAGAACCGCGTTCGTCGAGCTGCAAGAGAACGCAAAGAGACGGCAACTTAGCGCGACTTCCTCCTCCGACTGATCGAGGCTGTCCCCTACAAGATCCATACCGTGCTCACCGACAGCGGCATCCAGTTCAGCACGCCGGGCGGTGGCGCATCGCCCTTCCCGTCGATCCGGGAAGCCTGGCCAATGGTGAACCCTTCTGGGCGCCAGGGACGATACAATCACCAGACCCCCAAGCCGGAGCCTCCTTGGACCAACGGTCAGGTCGAACTGATGAACCGGACGATCAAGGAGGCAACGGTCAGGCGCTTCTATTACGAAAGCCACGATTATTTGCGCGAGCACCTCGCCAACCTCGTAGCTGCCTATAACTATGCGAAGCGCCTCAAGACCTGTCTCGCGAAGCGGGTTCCTCAACACGCCGTATCAACGCATGTTGACCCGAGGGAGCCGGTTAAGCGTCAAGCCGCTCGATGATCAACGCCGGGGCCATACCCCCCGCCGCGCACATGGTGACGAGGCCCAGCCTCTTACCGGTTCGCTCCAATTCGTCGAGCAAAGTTCCAATCAGTATCGCCCCAGTGGCCCCCACCGGATGACCAAGAGCCATTGCTCCACCGTTGACGTTCACTTTGGCGCGATCCAAGCCGAGGTCGCGGATGAACTTTTCGGAAACGACCGCGAAGGCCTCGTTTATTTCCCAAAGATCAATGTCCTCGACTGCCAGATTAGCCTTGGCGAGCACCTTATTCACCGCTGGCACCGGTGCGTTAAGCATCAATGTGGGATCATCGCCGACATTGGCTGATGCCAGAACTCTCGCGCGCGGCTTCCAGCCCATTTTCGCGGCATAGGCTTCAGATGCGAGAAGTACCGCAGCCGCTCCATCGACCACTCCAGAAGAAATGCCGACATGGTGAATAGGCTGGATGTCGATATCGGGGTACTTCCGGTTGATTGCTTGGCGAAAAGTCTCTGCGCCATTGCTCATGGGCATGTCCAATATCTTGGCGAAAGCAGGCTTGAGCTCCGCCATCCCCTCGAGCGTCGTATCCGGACGGGGGTATTCATCGCGATCGAGCACGACTTGGCCCTTATCATCGACCACGGGCACCATCGAGCGGCTAAAGCGGCCTTCCTCGATTGCGCGCACTGCCCGCTGCTGACTGATCAGAGCAGCGCGTTCAAGGTCCGCGCGGCTCAAACCTTCTGTCGCCGCAATGGCGTCAGCGGCAACGCCCTGATTGGATTGAGGTTGGATATCCTGGAGGTGGGCGTTCCCGCCGTCGAGATCGTATTGCTTTACGCCCGCGACCATTTCCTCTTGCAGATGCGTCTGCACGGCGGACATCATTTCCGTCCCTCCCGCGATGACGCAATCTTCCATGCCCGACCTGATCTGCGCCGCGGCAAGTGCAACGGCCGTCACGCCGCCGCCGCAGGCCCGATCAATTGTGACGCTGGAAGCACGAACATCATAGCCGGCGTCCAAAGCAGAGAGCCTTCCGACATTTCCGGTTTGTGTCCCTTTGCGAATGCTGCTGGACCAGATGATATCATCCACTTCTTCCGTCTTGATGCCGTTGCGCTCCTTAAGCGCCTTGAGCACGGTGGCGCCCAGATGATGGGGGTGGAGATGGGCGAGAGCACCCTTCCCCGGCTTCCCGATCCCGCGGGGTGTCCTCACCGCATCAATGATGTAGGCTTCGGCCATACATTGCACTCCGAATTTGATTAAGCGGTCTGTGGGCGATCGTCAGTGGGAAGGCGCTCCATACCCAATCTTATGCCCTTACACTCTCGATCTCTCGTTCCGGCTCAACCGTAGTGGTTCTTAGGTGGCTGGTCGACGGCGATCATGGGCCAGCTGCTCCAACAGGCCCCAGACCCGGTCCAATTGTCTAGACCGCCGCGCACAATCGCGGATGGCCGAGCGAGAGCGAAATTTTATTTCCTCCCCGCAGGCAATGAGTGAACCGACAACGCTACCGCTGCTTGCCCGCCACAAAGCGGAACACTGCACCCGTTTTGTTGGCCTGGTGCATGAGTGAGCGATCGCCGGTCCCCTCACCGCATCGGATCAAATGCCATGCGGCTTGAACAAACCGGTTCTCGTCGCGCCTTCCCTTTTCCGACTTCTGGCATTCGGCCCTGCCTCAGGCCGCCAGTTTCTGGCTGGTGTGGACGATGGGTTGGATGCCGAAGAGCTTGGCGGCATTGAGGCCGACGGCATCGCGCCAGGTGGCATCACTGACGTTCAGATC